>Ga0206797_1084_pt1 | contig 19627 bp, 20 predicted proteins | sample Alteio_BWOrgCont_69_FD_152894 | JGI IMG/M metagenome (GOLD analysis project Ga0206797, IMG submission 152894) | Enriched cells from forest soil in Barre Woods Harvard Forest LTER site, Petersham, Massachusetts, United States -... | ecosystem: Environmental > Terrestrial > Soil > Temperate forest >...
TCAAGCGCATAAAACCCCAAACAAATGATAAAAATAAATGCGCCGAGTAGCGCCGATCCCATCCCGATCAACAGCCAGATGGTATGGCTAAGCTGGAAAGGGATCAGGCTGGGTGATTTGTCATCGGTTTCAATGACATCTTCCAGATAAGATGACAGCTCTTCAGGCAAAAGAACGGAATTAAACGCCCCGCGCGGCCCCTTGGAAACTTGCAACACCCGCGCGCCGGACCGCACCGAAACTGTCGAGTTCGGGGTTTCTTCAATGGTTTGCAAGATGCTGGGCAAATAGGCGTACTGAGATCCGCCCTCATGAACCTCAAACGCATAACCGGTTTTGTACGGCATGACATAATAACCGGATTGTTCCGGCACATCAAAATGGCTGGTGATAAATCCGCGCGCGTAAGCGATGGCATCGGCACGCCCCGTGACGCCTTCCAGAAAATCAATCACAATCCGGTTGGGCGGGACCACAGACATCACGGCAATCCCTGTGTCTCCAGGCCCGTGGCACCCCCAAAGCCACCCTGTAGAACGTCATCCAACGTGGGGTCGCTGTTCTTCGAATGATCATCGGCATTATCTTTGAGAGTATTGTTCTGAGTGGGGGTTGGTTTCGCGAGCGCCGGCGCAGGCGGTGCAGGGGCGGATGTGTCTTCCACCGGCGTTGCCTTATCCTCCTCGCGATCGTCACCGCCTTCATGGGTGGGGTATTTTGATTTGGGCGGCTGGCTGCGAGTCGGCGGCGGCGGCAAGATGTCCGTATCGGGAGCCGGAGGAGTCCGTGTCCCTTCGGGTTCAAATACCTTGCCGCTGGTATCAATGCCGTTGCCGGGCAAGGTGGTGTTAATCGCTGCGGATTTCGGATCAAAGATCGTCACCACCGGCCGCATGATGAAAAAGATAAAGGTGGTCGCGTTGTTATCACTCTTCGAGCCCAAATCATCATAATCATCAAACGGCGCCGTGCGGCTTTGCGCGCGGTCTTCTTCATGCAACCCACCCAAGATGACGACTTCGCCCGCTGGAATCCGCACCAGATCCACAATTTTATTTTTCTGTGTTTTGGGTTGTTGAATGGTTTGTTGCGGGTTCGAAGCGCTACCTGCAGATCCATAACTCAAGGTCTCAAGAGCCAGCAATGTGGAGACCTGGATATTCACGTCTACGATCACCAATCCCATCATGGAGTCGTAATAGGGCGTAAATCCCATCGTCAAACCGGTATCCACCGTGGATGTACTCACCGATGTGGTCACATTGCTGCTGCCGGAGGTCGTGGCACTGGTTCCAGAAAGCCCTTGCACGTAAGGTGTGGTTTGGGTCGAAGCCAATTGAACGGGCTGGCCCGCGAGCGTGCGGAGTTCCACCATCTGTTGGGTCGACGTGCGTCCAAATTGCGAGAGATATTCGATGGCACCGCCAATTCCCACGGCGGTGGACGCGATTTTTCCAACGCTGAAACCATTGATGGTTCCCGTTGTGCCAGCAGCGGTAGCGACACTGGTCGTCCCCGTCGCGGCGCCATAATTTCCGAATATAGGGGGAGCGGTCAGAGGAATAGTTGTAGTATTAGTAGTACCGGTAGTGGTGATACTTGGAGTAGCAGTACTCGCAGGTGCCAATAGACTTCCTGCCGTTGCGAGGGCCGGGTCGCCGAATTGCACTTGGAAGGAACTCCAATCGATCCCGCGCTGGGAAACGTCCGTCAATTGCAATTGCACCACCGCGACTTGCAGCGTGATTTCCGCCAAATTTCCCGCCAGACCATTCAAATACGGTACGATAACTTCTTCATTCAGTTGTGGGTGCGCGTTGTAGATAATCCGGCCGCCATACAGAGATGGCGAAATATCTTCCGCCCCGAAATCTTCCAATTCACCGATGACGCTATCAATCACATCCTGTTGTTGTGGAACAGAAACCACATAGCGGTCTCGATCGGAAATACCCAACGTGCCGTCTTCCCACCAAACCGCCAAATCCAATGACTGACCAATGCGTTTCACCAAATCGCCAATCGTTCCGTCAAAGCGACGGAAGGGTAAAACGGTGGCGCCGATTTCATCTGGAGAAATTCCCGTCCCGCCTGAGGAGTGAATAATAACCGGGATACCTTCAATATCCATGATCCCCACCAGATCATTGATCGTGGCCGTGCCTTTGCTAAAGCGCAGGCTGATCGTGCGATCCGCTATTTTCTTGGGAATCGGCGGCCGTACGGAACGCGCCAAGAACAAATCCGAATTTACCGGAATACGCCGGAGGGCCGGTACTTTTGACCACTCAGGCTCATGCGTCAGATCATGTTGAAGATCCTGCTTCCCCATGATGCTGCGATCCGGCTCTCCCGTGCAACCGAGCAAAACGCTGCAGATTAAAATCCCAAACGCCCACGCCAGTGTATGGTTCTTGCGCGGCATCATTTTTCACACCTTAGTTTTTTAATATCGTCCGGCTCTTTATCTCCGAGGCTTAAGGTTCCGTCCGCCGCACGGTAAAGGGGAATGCCGTTCATGCATCCGATTAAATTATCCGGGTTTAGACTTCCGCTACCCGCCGTCGCATTGACGATCAGTTTGTTGATCTCATCCGTGTTGACGGTATTGCCTCCCAAATCCTTACGCAATTGTTCCGCTTGTTTCTCCAAAAGTTTATTGACTTCGTCGCGGGTGACATACTGACCGCTGGAGGTGACCCCATCCGGCGCAAACGGATTATTCACCGTCAGCTGTGGGGGTGACGGGACATTGGGGGATACCGCCGGCGTAGGCGTTGCGGATGGAGTTGCTTGGTTGTGGTCCGGATTGGGTGCAGGACTACTCTGACCGAAGCTTGCGGCCACACTCATCAAAAAAATTACCACAAACCAAAATCCGTGCGCTCCCATCCGGCACGCAACTGTCTGCGCGCTCCAGCTCGTGCTCACACGATGCCCTAGGAAAGAACCCCCGCTTCGAATCATAATCAACGCAGATAGTTTCGCATGGCTGAACGGCGGCGGCAAATTGGATCGCCCGCGTCGCGAGGAGTAAAATGTCCGGATTTATTAGATTATTTATTTCGACCGTAAAGCAATGTAACCGTCGCTTTCGCAAGTGTATTTTGATTCACATAGAATCCCACCATCGCGGGTGGCGTTTTTGCATCCAGCGGTAACGTTTTCACCTTGAGCGCATAGAGGGTGAAAATGTAGTGGTGGGGTGGAGAGCCCACGGGTGGACATGCGCCGCCGTAGCCGGGATTGCCATAGTCCGTGACGCTTTCAATCGCGCCTTTCGGAAGTTTGCCGCTGGCGTTGGCAGGAAGGCCAGCCATCCCGGACGGGATATTAAACACCACCCAGTGCCACCACCCGCTGCCCGTGGGGGCGTCTGGATCATACATGGTAAGCGCAAGACTTTGTGTGCCTGGCGGAACGTTGTTCCACATGATCATCGGAGATTGATTTCCTCCGGAGCAGCCGAAACTGTTAAAGACTTGCGCATCCGGCAACGTTGCACCGTCCGCCAAACCCGGAAGATTAAATTTCATCGGCCCGTTGGTTTGCACTGCGTTCGCTCCGAAAGCGCAAAAAAAGGAGACGAACACGATGGCCAAAAAGGCGGGAAGCGGATGTTTCATGCCGTCATTTTAATTCAGTCTAATAAGGAAGCAATGCCTTAAAATATTGGCTTTTAGCCGAAGCGAAGATGATTTTTCTTTACTGGAACTTGGTCTCTCTTCCGTAGCCAGGACTTTGGAATGCTCCACGACTTCGGCGTTTGAAACTTGAGAGGCAAGTCGAGCGCAGGCGCGCGAAAATTCTCTATTAGGTTAGGTTTGGGCGCACTACGGGATGCCAAGCGGCGCATCAACCTACTCAATACGTTTAGACGACTTGCAAATATATCCATGAGTGTCTCCTTACCTTAGAAAACCCAATATATCATACTAATTGGTACATTTAAAAGAAAAAAATTTTAATTGTACGAAAAAAGCAATAATATTTCTTATGCCTCAGCCAGGTGGGCGAAGCGACCGCCGGTGCGGTACGCCGCCAAATAAGCGGGCACAACGGCTTCCAGTGATGTGGAGGAAATCCCAAGCGTTTCCAGCGTTTGCGAGCGCAACGTGACGATATTATCCTGCCGGAGCAGCGCAACCTGGTCGCGGGTGAGCATGGGATTGGGAAGAATTTGTAAAACACTGGCTAACATTTCAGCCGCGTTAAAAGAAAGGGTCAGCAATTTTGGCATCCGGTCAATCTCGCGCAGCATAAATTCCATCAACTGCCGGAAACGGTACACCGCCGGACCGCCCAGCTCATACAAATGCCCGCGCGCGGTTGCATTATCAAGCGTTGTCACAATCGCAGCCGCAACGTCGCCCACATAGACAGGCTGAAACCTCGTTTGGCCGCCACCGATGAGCGGCAGTACGGGCGACCACAAAGCCAGGCGCGCAAAACGGTTAAAAAAATGATCTTCGGGACCGAAAATAACGGAAGGCCGCAAAATTACCGCATCCGGATGCGCAGCGCGAACCGCCGCCTCACCCGCCGCTTTGCTGCGCGCATAGACACTCGCGCTATTCACATTTGCGCCCAGAGCAGAAAGATGCACGAAGTGGCGGATACCCGCCTGCTGACACGCGCGCGCAATGGTCTCGGGCACCTTCACGTGTGTGCGTTCAAATGTGTTCTTATCTTTTTCATATAAAGTGCCGACGAGGTTTACGGCCGCATCCGCACCGGCCACCGCACGTGCCACACTCGCCGCATCCCAAGACGCACAACGCATCGGCACCACCTGGCCCACCGTGCCGGATGTTTTTGTAATCAACGCGCGTTCGGGGTCACGCGTAGCGACGCGCACAATGCAGCCGCGCCGCGCCAATGCTTGTGTCAGGTGACGGCCAATGAAGCCCGAACCGCCGAAAAGGGTGACAACACCGCTCACGACTATTTCTCTTTATCGGTCTGTTTTTTTCGAAAATCGGCCAAAGAAACCACTTCGCCTTTTTTGGCCTCATCCTCTGAGCTGGCGGCGGTTTTCTTGCCGCCTTTGGCAGCGGGGCCCGCCGGTTTGCCTTTAGCATTCCCATTCTTGCTGCGTTCTGTCAGTGCTTTTTCGGTCTCAGCAATCAAAGCATCCAGTGCGGCTTCGTCAAAATCATCGCCTTCGCCAGAAGCAGGCTCCGAATCCGGTCCCTCAAATTGCAGGGCGAAACTGACGGAAGGATCCGCGAAAATCCGGATGGCTTCAAACGGAATCACCAAACGCTCGGGGGTATTATTAAAGGAAAGAGTCACGGAAAATTGCGTATCGGTGACTTTGAGGCCGTAAAACTGATGCTGCAACACAATCGTCATTTCGCTGGGATAACGTTGCCGCAGATAATCCGGAATCTCCACGCCTTTGTGGATTGTTTCAAACGTCACATAAAAATGATGCTCGGGCGGCAGGCCATGTTGCGCAACTTCGTTCAGCGTTTGGCGCACCACGCCGCGCAGCGCCTCTTCCACCATCCGGTCATATCTTAAATCTGGGCCAGCCATTAGAATCCTCAGCTCTCATAAATACGCGGACGCTGCATATGTGACAAGCCTAACCGTTGTCGTTTTCATCTTGCCCACATGGGTGGCTCCTTTAGCATACACCTCGAATCTAATGTCATCTAACGTAGGGTGGTCGCGGGTGTCAGCTTCGCTGAGTTTATTATTTTATCCCGGGGGCGGCCTCGGCGATTCTATTGTGTCGCTGCCCGTACTTTATGCCATCCATGAATTTTTCGACGGATGGGCGGACATTGATATCGTCACGGGCCAAAACATCGAGGCTTTGCGTGAGCTTTATTACGGCATTCCCTTTGTAGGAGATATTGTTCCCTGTCCACCAGGAGCCGAGAGCGTTCTTGCGGAATCCTATGATGCGATGGTGGTCGCCAATGAACAAGTTGTGCTTCAAGTGAAAGATAAGGCCCAGGCCTACATATCGGATTTCGTTGCATGTGTCGAAAGTGGGTGGAAGCGACGCGACGCCTTTGGGCTGGCCAACCGCGTACACAATCTTTTGAACAACCAATTGGCCAATCACGCGGTGCTGTTGGGTTTGGACCGGCGATCCTTGCCACTTTATTCGATGGGGATGCCGAATTATCACGAAACCATGCCCGCGATGCAATTGCATCCCGGCGCGCTGGACGTTTTGGAGCGGCATGGCCTGGTGGCGGGCCAATACATCACGCTCCAAGATGGGTGGGATGCAAATTTTCCGCTAAAAACACTCGATACGCGTCCCACCAAGGTCTGGCCCGCCGCGGCGTGGGCGGCATTGGTGGTGGAGATCCGCGCGCGGCATCCAAATATGAAAATCGTGCAATTGGGTTCCGCAAAAACGGGAGGTGATATTGCGGGGGTAGATTTGAATTTGCGCGGTAAAGCATCCCTGCGGGATGCGTTGGCGCTGCTCAAGTTCGCGGCACTCCATGTGGATACCGAGGGGGGGTTGGTGCACATGGCGCGCGGGTTACATACACGCTGCGTCGTATTATTTGGCCCGACCAACGCAAAGTTTTTTGGTTATGCGCGAAATAAAAATCTGGTGCCGCCATGCCATAATTGCTGGTGGATGATCCAGGATTGGATGAGCGAATGCCTGCGCGGCCTGGACGTTCCAGAATGCATGACACATCACACGCCCGCCGCAGTAGCGAATGCTGTTTCGGAAATATTGGCGGAAAACCCAGCACCGCGCGCGGCGGCCCGTTACGGCGCGGTGCCTTTGCCTAGCTCCCCTGGCACCATCGGCGTTGCGAATAACGCTGCACTGGCCATGCAGTTCTCCGCTGCGGGACACGCCATAATCCATTTTGACTTGCTTCAACAAAAAAATATCCAACGGCCACTGGATGGCATGGCGTATCGGCAATTCGTCGCGCGCCCCAGTAATCTGCCGGTTGAAAACCAAATCCTCGACCAACTGCATTTCACCGCCGATGCAAACGCGAATGAATTCGCGGGCGAGTTGTTGGAAGCCTTGGGCGTGATGAAAGTTGGCGGTCAGGCCGTCATCCATATCACAGCCGCCGCGCGCGATGCCACCGCGGCTGCTTTTGCAAAAGCCAATCTGCCGCCGCCCGCGGGTGAGCCAGCCGAAACCATCATCTTGGCGCGCACGGCGTGATGTTTTACACTGCGCAAATCAATCCACATGAGGAAACGTTATGAAAGCAGTCATTCTGGCAGGGGGCCTTGGTACGCGTTTGAGCGAGGAAACCTCCGCGCGGCCTAAGCCCATGGTGGAAATCGGGGGCAAGCCGATTTTATGGCATATCATGAAAACGTATTCGGAACACGGAATTCATGATTTTGTGATTTGCTGTGGTTATAAACACGAATTCATCAAAGAATATTTCATGAACTATTACGCGCATACGGCAGACGTGACGGTGGACCTGACAAAACGCGATGTGACTTATCACCACAGCCGTGCCGAACCTTGGCGCGTAACGTTGGTCGACACCGGGTTGAATACGCAAACGGGCGGCCGGTTGAGACGCGTGCAGGAATACCTGAAAAAAGAACCCGCATTTTGCATGACATACGGGGACGGTGTATCGGACGTGGATATCACGGCGCTAGTGAAATTTCACGAAAAACACGGTAAACTTGCGACCGTCACGGCGGTGCATCCGGAATCGCGGTTCGGCGCGTTGAAGATTGAAAACGGCAAAGTTTTGTCCTTCAAAGAAAAGCCCGCCTTTACGGAAGGCAAAATCAACGGTGGTTATTTTGTGCTCTCGCCCAAGGTGATTGATTTTATCCGTGACGATAACACCGCGTTCGAACACCGTCCGCTGTCAGATTTGGTGCGCAAGGATCAGTTGATGGCCTATTCGCATGACGGATTCTGGAAGCCCATGGACACGCTACGCGACCGGATGCAGCTTGAGAAAATGTGGGACGCGGATGAGGCTCCGTGGAAAATCTGGTGACGGCAAAAAATTTCTGGCGTGGTAAGCGGGTTTTCGTCACCGGCCATACGGGATTCAAGGGAAGTTGGCTGTGTTTGTGGTTGCAGCAATGGGGTGCGGAGGTGACAGGATACGCATTGGCCCCGACAACGGAGCCAAATCTTTTTACCACCGCACGCGTGGCCGATGGCATGACGTCGCATCTCGCCGATATCCGGGATCTGAAACGGTTGGCGCTCGCGATGCGTGATGCCGCACCGGAGATTGTGTTTCACATGGCCGCGCAATCGTTGGTGCGCGAGTCTTATCATCATCCCGTGGATACCTATGCGACCAACGTCATGGGCACGGTCAATTTATTTGAAGCCGTCCGCGTGACCCCATCCGTACGCGCAGTGGTGAATGTCACCAGCGATAAATGTTACGAGAACCGTGAGCGCGAAGCGGGCTATCGCGAAGATGAACCGATGGGCGGCTATGACCCCTACAGCAACAGCAAAGGCTGCGCGGAATTGGTCACCGCTGCTTATCGCAATTCATTCTTTAACGTGGATCACCGCGTCATGCTCGGCAGCGCGCGCGCGGGGAATGTGATTGGCGGGGGCGATTGGGCAGCGGACCGCCTGATCCCCGATATCTTGCGCGCGATTGCAAAAAATATTCCCGTGCCGATCCGCAACCCCCACGCCATCCGCCCGTGGCAACATGTGCTGGAGCCGCTCAGCGGTTATTTATCGCTGGCCGAGCATCTTTTCACGCGCGGCCAGGAATTTGCCGAAGCATGGAATTTGGGTCCGGCGGAATCCGATGCGCGTCCCGTCCAGTGGGTGGTCGAACATATGATTAAATTATGGGGCGAAAATGCGCGCTATGAATTGGATGCGCATCCCCATCCGCACGAAGCCCACTATTTGAAACTCAATTGCACCAAGGCGGCCGAGCGTATGGCGTGGCACCCGCGTTGGAGTCTCGATGTGGCGCTCCAGAAACTGGTGGCATGGCACAAGGCGCACGCCAACGGCGGGGACATGCGCGCATTCACGCTCGCGCAAATCGCGGAATATAGTGCCAATTAATTATCTATTATTCTGACTTCGGGCAACGGCATTACCAATTTCGATTTAATCCCACGCCCGCGCAGTTCCTTGATGATCGGTTCCGCCAAATGCCACGCAAGCAACACAATATAATCCGGCTGCGCTTTTTCCAGAATGGTGTTTTCCACGACCGGAATATGTTTGCCGGGCAGATACATGCCTTTTTTCAGCGATGCCGGTTGCTCGCAAATATACGGCATTAAATAATTGTCCAGACCCACGTAATTCATGAGCGTGCTGCACCGACCGGGGCAGGAGTTGCCGACGAAACTTTTGCCTTCCGCCTTGGCTTTGTACGCGAGCGCCAATAAATCCGCGCGGGATTGTTCCACGCGCCGCACGAACTCCTGGTAAATTTCTGGCTTGCTAAAGCCCCGGCGGTCTTCCTCGGCGATATAATTCGCGACCGATTTATCCTGCACCGCGCCAGGCTGATTGCTCACGTACACGCGGATCGTGCCCGAATAACGGCCCATCAACACCGCGCGCGTCACCGTCATGCCGTACAAATGAAACAATACGACCAGCGATTTGAACGAATAGGTGCGCACGTGTTCGTGATAAATACTGTCATACTGCGCGCCTTCCAGGATCGCGCCCAGGTAATGCACCTCGCAGACAAAACTGCCGTCATCGGCCAGCAATGCTTTGATCCCGCGCATGACTTCGCCAAGCGTATTCATATGTGCGAACACATTCGTTGCGGTAACCAATTTCGCCTTGCCGTGCTTGGCCACGATTTGTTTGGCGAGTTTCTCGTCAAAAAATTCCTGATACACTTCAATGCCCGCATCGCGTGCGAATTGCCCCACATCGGTGGGGTCCACGCCCACGGGTTTCATCCCATTGTCACGCAGCGCCTTCAGCAGCGTACCGTCATTGCAACCGATGTCGAGCACATGGCTGCCAGGCGCGAGTTTCAACACTTCGCAGCATTCCGCTGCCATCCCGTTCATGTGTTCGACAACTTCGCGCGTGATGCCGCTGCGATACGGATAGCTTTTGGCGTACAGTTCTGCCCCCGGCACCATGTAATCAATCTGCGTGAGCGTGCAGTCCTGGCAGCGCCACAACCGCAGCGGATAAATTTTTTCAGGCTCATTCAGTTGTTCCGTCGTGAGCAGCGTGTCGCACAACGGCTGATGGCCCAGGTCAATGACCAGCGCCAGGTTTTTCGAGCCGCAGACTTGGCAAAAATCAATATGTCCGTCCGGAATATCGTGCCGGTGCGCCGGCATTTTGAATTTTGAAAGATTAAGCGTGTCAGACATGAACGACCTCTTGAGTTTGGTTGCTGCTGCGGACGGCATCCACCAATTGATGCACCCGCGCGGCATCGCGCAGGTGGGGAACATAGAAGGATTCCGGTTGGCCGCAAGCCTGTTCGTGCAGGTTTTGGAGCAACCGCGCGACCGGCCAGGCCCGGCTGTCGGTGATTTTGTCATCCGGAATGTAATCTTTTTCCGCTGCCGCCGCGAGGCAATTTCCATTCCCGTCAAAACATTCCGCTGTGAAATCACGCATGGGATTTGCGCCGGGATTTTGAATGATGATTTTCCCCCGCTCGCCCAAAATGGTAATGCGGTGTTCTGGATCGCCGGGCGGCATGGCGTTGCAGCCGTTGATGTGGATGGGAATCCCGCTCGTGGTTTTCAGTAAAATTATCGCCAGCGTTTCGCCGCCACGTCCGGTTTTGTCCTCAACATGAGCCTGAACGGTGGTGGCATGACCGAACAGATATTCGCAATAATACAGTACGTGCGAGAGAAAAAACGCCACCAAACCGCCGCCTTGGTCGGGCCAAAGTTTCCAACTATCCGATTTCTTCCGGACATCATAACTTTCAAACAGCCAGTCGACGCGCGCAGATAGCGTTGCCCCAATACGCCCGTCCTGCAGCCAATCTTGCACCGCGCGGAAAGTATGCAATTGCGGATAAATGTAATCCGCCACATTCGCGATATTTTTTTGCTCAGCCAGCGCGGCCAGTTGTTGCGTTTGCAGCCGGTCCCCTGCAGGCAATTTTTCCACCATCACGCCGATGCCGCGTGCCAATGCCTCCGCGCAAATCTCGCCGCTCGCATGCGGGGGCGTGATGATGGCGCATAAATCGGGTTGCATTTCATCCAGCATGGTTCGCCAGGAAGTATATGTGCGTGGAATGTTATATTCTTTGGCGCGCGCGGCGGTTTTTTCGGGATCCTTGCCGCATATCGCGATGACTTCCATACCTTCCACCTGGCGCGCAGCCGCCGCAACGCCGTACGCGCCAAACATTGTGCCGACGATGGCAAGCTTGAGCGGCCGATGGCCAACAATTGACATGCGCCACGTAACCACATAACACCGATTTCTGCCAGGGGAGTGGCCGGAAATGCGCGCGTTTATCTTTGGAACCATCTACCTGCAAGATCCCGAAAAGGCCGAACTGGTGCAAATGTGGGTGGAATTGATGCAGCGCGTGAATCCCGGATTCGATTTACTGGTGCTGGATTCATTCTCAGATCCATTTTACCGCGCGACGATTCCGGCACTGCAAAATGTTGAGGTCATCACGCTGCCTGAGGGCGCGCCTTTGCCCCCGCTCAAACCCGGCCTGAACTGGGTAGATTTCCCAGAAAACATGGGGTCGCTGGAATACAATAATATTGACGGATGGGGTCGCGCGTTTTGCCGCGGCGTGCAGTTTGCGATTGATCAAGGTTATGATTATGCGGTGAATATCGAACCCGATATGCTGTTCGGCCTGCCCGTCGCTCCCATTCTGGAAGATATGCAACATCATCGCCTGGGCGCACTGGCGCCGTTTGCGCATCAGTACGGATTTATGGAAAACACCATCATGTTTTTGGACGTAAAGTACCTGAAAGACATTGACTATATCGGTAAGTACGATTGGCGCGCGCGCCGCAAGGGCAGAGATAAGCCCGAAAACTGGTGCGAAGAAATCTTGGGAAAAGAACTATTTTTCAAAAACTGGCACGGCAAGCGCGACGATTGCCGTGATGATGACGGCGTGACATTTGAGCAGTTGTTGCACATGGATTACATCATGCACGCGCACGATCAGGAATTATATTACTTTTTTATGATGAAATATTTGGGCGCGGATTGGGTCCCGCCGAGCCAGCGCCGGACGGTCGCTTAATCATTGTCTCTGACTGGGGGGGATCCAGTCCTGCCCCATGTATTTGCGCATAAACGCATAATACAGTTCCATCGGCTGCGGGTGAAGTTTGGTATGTTCCGCGTGCATAATGTAATCGAGGTATTGCACATCCGATGTATTTTTAAGCGCTGCATGGCCGCCGTGGCCGCGCACGCCATCCCACGGTTTGTAAAAAATTTCCTCTCCCAAAATCGTCTCCATCCTGCGTTCAGGGATATCCCAGGCGCGCCCCGCTTTGGTCCAATCTTTGCGCCAGTCATATTTTTTGATGAAGTCCACATCCCGCATAAAAGACGTGCGCATGAACATGATTGTATTTTCCATGAAATAATCGGGAAAGGGCGAGTACTTCAGCCCCGTCGAAACGAAATTCAATTGATGCTTGTCCATTTGATTGAGCACTGGCATCGCCGGTTTTCCAAAAAACATATCGCATTCAATATTGATGACATATTCGTAGTCATGTTGAATGGCGTATTCAATACCGCGGCAAAATGCGCGGCCCCACCCATCGACGCCATTCTGATTGTGGTGGCCCATGTTATCGGGAAAATCGATCCAATTCAGGCCGCGCTCAAGCGGCGGCATGGGGTCCCCGTCGGGCACCACATGAATTGGAATGTCTTTAATCCCCGGAATTAAATTAAACCACACGCGATCTGATTTTGAATCAATCACCAGTAAATCAAATTCGGGATTCAGTTTTTGATTAAGTTCAATCCACATCTGCATGAATTCGGCCTTCATGGGCGAGTCGACATAGATGGTGCCAAAGATGAACACACGTTTTTTGCTCATTGGGTTTCATACCGCGACCCTATGATTCCGGCAAGCTCCGTGAGTTTTATGTTTTATGATGCGTGCGAATGATTTCAGTGAAGCGCTGATGCATCGGTGACGGCACATCGGGCGTGAGTTCTGCGTGAAACGTGGTTGCCATCGCGCGGCCTTGCTCTACCCAAATCGGGTGATCGTTTTTTGTCGCCAGAATTTTTACATCCGCGCCGACGCGTTCGATCACCGGCGCGCGGATGAAGGCAATGGGATAGCCATTCACCTCATCATTAAAACTATCGAGCTGGCTGCCATAGGCATTGCGGCGCACGCGCATATCAATCGCGCCGAATGAAAACTGCGGGGGACTGACGACTTCGCGCGCGAGCAAGATCGCACCCGCGCAAATGCCCCAGCTTGGTTTCTGCCCGACGAATTCACCCAGAGGATTTTTCAAGTCATAATAATCCATCATGCGCAGCATCGCCGAACTTTCTCCGCCCGGCAAAATTAAGCCATCAATATTTGCCAAATCCGCCGCCGCGCGCACCTCGCTGAACTCCGCGCCTAGCGCCGCCAGGTGCGCGTAATGCGGCGTCACGGCGCCTTGGAGCGCTAATACACCAATATGCATTTACCACCCGCGTTTGGCGAGGCGTGCTTCGGGCTCGATGGTGGAAATCTCAATCCCGCGCATCGCAGCGGGAAGATTGGTGGAGGCGGCGAGCAAATCCGCGGGCGTTTTGTAATGCGCGACGGCTTTCACGATAGCTTTCGCGAACCGTGCAGGGTCTTCGGATTTGAAAATGCCGGAGCCGACAAATACTGCTTCGGCCCCGAGTTGCATCACCAGCGCGGCATCGGCCGGCGTCGCCACGCCGCCCGCGGAAAAATTCGGCACGGGCAAACGGCCCATCTTCCGCACCAGCATCAACAATTCATACGGCGCGCCCAAATCTTTGGCTTCCGTCATTATCTCTGCATCATCCAATGACAGCACGCGGCGCAAATCTTGATTGATCTGGCGCATGTGCCGCACGGCTTCGACCACGTTGCCCGTGCCCGCTTCGCCCTTGGTGCGGATCATCGCCGCGCCTTCGCCGATGCGTCGCAGCGCTTCGCCCAAGTTGGTCGCGCCGCAAACGAAGGGCACTTTAAATGCGTGTTTATCAATGTGATAATCATCATCGGCGGGAGTCAACACTTCGCTCTCGTCAATGTAATCCACTTTCAGTTCCTGCAAAATCTGCGCTTCAGCGAAATGGCCGATGCGGCATTTCGCCATGACGGGGATATTCACCGCTTTCTGCACGGCCTGAATGAGTTCCGGCGGCGACATGCGCGCCACCCCGCCATCTCGGCGAATGTCAGAGGGCACGCGCTCCAGCGCCATCACAGCCACGGCCCCAGCATCCTCAGCAATCTTGGCTTGATCCGCTGTGACCACATCCATGATCACCCCGCCCTTGAGCATTTCAGCTAAGCCGGTTTTGAGATTGTGGGGAGAGGTAGTAGGTTTGGGCATATGAAAATCCAGGTTACTTGGGGGTTTTGGATTAAGCCTTTGGAACGAGAATTTCAAGAGTTTTGCCACGAAAATGAAAAATTTCTTGACTACAAGTAAGCTGAGATTTAGTGAGTTATCCTTGTCTATAATTTTATCAGCATGAGGTTAAAGTGAATAATGAAATTAAATTCTGCAATTTGACGGATGTAGAAGGTAAAAAAACCATCGAGGCGTTAAAGAAAATGGCGGGGCGCTTGCCACCCAATCTGAAGTTTGGGTTGTGTACTTGCAATGAAGTGCGAGACGTCAATGCCCGTCGTTATGAGGTGGTTATTATGGCGAGCAATCGCTGTAAAAGCCTACAGCACGATGATTCTTATGCAGTGGAAAGCTTGGGCCTTACTTTTAGGGTACACAAACCCATTGATAATTGCCTCCCTTGTCATCGACAGACCACGTACAGTGTCAGACCCCAAATTCTGGGAGTCGTTGCAAGAGCAAGTCATGGTCGGGGAGTGCCGCGCCAAGGGCTTGCCTGCTAATTTTTTATTGACAGGGAGCCGAACGACGGGCTATAAGCCGCGCTCTTGAAGGAAGCGAAACCATGTATGCAATCGTAAAAACCGGCGGAAAACAGTACAAAGTTAAGGCCGGGGACAAAGTAGTTGTTGAACGGATGCCCGGCGTGACGGTCGGCCAGACCGTTGAAATTGTTGAAGTTTTAGCGGTCGGCGAAGGCGCCGATTTGAAAGTTGGCTCCCCGTTCGTGGCGGGCGCCAGCGTGCAAGCCAAGTTATTGGCGGATGTGCGCGGCCCTAAAGTCATCATTTTCAAGAAAAACCGCCGGCACAATTACCGCCGCAAAAACGGTCACCGCCAAGATTTGGCGCAGTTTGAAATTACCGGCATTAAAGGCGCGTAGAGGAGAGACGGACCATGGCAAGTAAAAAAGCAGGCGGTAGCTCACGAAACGGCCGCGATTCAGCAGGCCGCCGCTTGGGCGTGAAGACCTTTGGTGGCGAAAACGTGGTTCCCGGCAATATCGTTGTGCGCCAGCGCGGCACGAAAGTGCATCCAGGCGATCCAACGGTGGGCATGGGTTCCGACCACACGATTTACGCCAAGGTTGCAGGTGCGGTTGAATTTTTTATCGCCCGCGGCCGTCGCAATGCGGTGCGGATTAAACAATCTGTCAACGCGTAAAACCTCCATCTAAAATTTATGTAATGGGTGGGCAGGCGCATTGAGCTTCACGCGCCCGCGCGCTAAAATTCCAGCGTCACTTTCGACATTGAGACTCTGGAGAACACCCATGAACACACCCTTCACAAAAATTATCTTAGCGATCGTATTGGCGCTGGGCTTTACCGCGCCAGCCTATGCGCAATGGGATCATCATGATTTCCACCGCAGCCGGGCTTATTGGGGAGAACCGGGTCCGGGAGTTGTTGTGGTTGAGCCTGCACCCCCCGTTGTTGTCGTACCGGCCGCGCCCGTTGTTGTTTACAATACAAACCAGCCTTACGTGCGGGTACGCTGCACGAATGGCGCCGCCATTACGGGCACCGTTATTGGCGGGGTAGCAGGCGGTTTGATTGGAAGTCAGTTCGGCCACCATCACCGGCATGTGGTTCCCGTTGTGGGCGGCACATTGATCGGTGCATTGATTGGCGGTGAAATCGGCGCGGCCAATGAAACTTGCGCGGCACAGGCGCTCGAATACGGCGCACCCAACACGCAAGTTGTGTGGACAAGCGGCGGCAATAATTACGTGGTGGAACCCGTAAAAACCTATCAAGAAAATGGCCAATACTGCCGTGAATATCAAACCAAGGTTCAAATCGGTGGCCAGGTTCAAGAAGGTTACGGCACTGCATGCCGCCAGCCCGATGGCAGCTGGAAAGAGATAAATTAATCTTTGCGCCCTTATCATTTTGAAAACGCCCGGCGTTCCGTCGGGCGTTTTTTCTTGCGCGCACGCCTGCAAATCCATAGGACTATGGTATGAAATTTCTGGACGAAGCCAAAATCTATTTACAGAGCGGAAACGGCGGTAATGGCTGCGTTGCGTTCCGGCGAGAGAAATATATTGAATTCGGCGGTCCCGACGGCGGCGATGGCGGCAAGGGCGGTGATATTATTCTGATCGGGGCGGATAACCTGAATACACTGATCGATTTCCGTTACCAGCAACATTTCAAAGCCGAACACGGCACAGGCGGCATGGGTGACAACCGTTACGGCGCCAGCGGGAAAGACTTAATCATTAAAGTTCCCGTCGGGACGCAAGTGTTTGATGAAAGCCGTGAATATTTGCTCGCGGATTTCACGCATGCGGGACAAGAAGTCCGCCTGTTGCGCGGCGGCGATGGCGGCAAGGGAAACACTCATTATAAATCTTCCACCAACCAGGCCCCCAAACATGCAATGCCCGGATTTCCGGGACAAACGATTGCCGTATGGCTGCAATTGAAATTGATCGCCGACGCCGGTTTAATCGGATTGCCCAACGCGGGAAAATCCACGTTTCTATCGCGCACGACAGCGGCCAAACCCAAGATCGCGGATTATCCTTTTACCACGCTGCAACCGCAGCTGGGCGTGGTGCGCCAAGATGCGATGGAGTTTGTTATCGCGGATATTCCTGGATTGATCGAAGGCGCGCATGAAGGTGCGGGGCTGGGCACACGGTTCCTGGGGCATATTGAACGCTGTCGGGTGCTGTTGCACCTGATCGACGGAACGCAAGAAGACGTAACGGGGGCATACCGAACGGTGCGCAAAGAGCTTACCGAATATGCGGCGGCGCTTCAGGATAAACCTGAAATTTTGGTGCTAAACAAAATTGATGCCATGCAGGCGGATGAAATCAAGGCCAAATTGCAAAAATTAAAGCGGGCCTCGAAAACCAAGGTTTTCGCCATATCCGGCGTCAGCGGCGAAGGCATTCCTGAAGTGTTGCGCACCATTTCTGCCGTTCTGCATGACGAAGCGAACCCGCAAGATGAAGACGTGGTAGGTTGGAAACCGTGAGACAGCGAGAGAGGATATGTATCTCTCTTTTCTCGTCTCACTTAATTTCTTTCATCACCCAATCGAGATGTTCACTTGGCTTCACGCCGCGCCAGAGCGCTATCATTTTTCCATTCTCATCGAGGATGAAGCTGCTGCGTTCGATGCCCATGTATGTTTTACCCATCATGGATTTTTCTTTCCATACACCATAACGCTCGCACACATCGGAATCTTTATCAGACAGCAATGGAAATTTTAGATCAAACCGCTTCGCGAATTTTTCATGGCTTGCCATGCTGTCTTTGGAGACCCCCACGACGGCAAGGGATAGATTGTTCAGCTGCAGCAAATGACTGCTGAGCGCACAGGCCTGTTGGGTGCAACCTGGCGTGTCGTCTTTAGGATAGAAATAAATGAGCAGTTTTTTCTCGCGAAAATCCGCGAGGGAAAGTATTTTCCCGCCCGTGGCCGGCAGCGAAAAATCCGGGGCCGGTGACCCTATGCTGAGTTCAAACGTTGCCATAACCCTCTCCTCATTTTCTATGATGAAACTTTAACCATAAATGTCCGCTAGGCGAAAGTGCTCCGGCGTGGTTATCTGAGCGTATGTTGAAACATGCCAGCCGGATTGGTCGCAACGTGGCGCTGCTTAGTTTGCTCGTCGCTCTGACGGCAGTGGGCGTGGTGGGCGCGCGGTTACTGGCGGGCCCCATTCCCATTCCCTGGGCGGTCCCGTTCCTTGAACAAGCATTGCATGACAGCGGCGGCATCACCGAAGCGTTGGGCATCAGTGACTTGTCGCTCCGATGGAACGGTGAGACTCACCGCGTGGAATTCGCGGCAGAGAACCTTCGCTTGGCCACTGCGGAGAAAACGCTCACCGCCGTGGAGAGAGTTAATATTACGCTTTCAGCGGTCGCGTTGCTGGAAGGCCAATTGCGCGTGAACGACATCACGCTGATCGCGCCGCGTCTGCATTTGACTTTAGCGGATAAAACGAATGTGACTCCTACGCCTCCGGCTGTTGTTTCTCCCGAAATCCTGGGTGCGCTTTTGCATTTACATAGCCTGACCATCCAACAAGGTATGATTGAACTGCAACACGGCGCGGATGGACCGCGGGATTTGCTGAGCAATGTGCAAATGACGTGGGAACGCCACCTGGATGCCGGTGAAGGTTCATTTTTCAGCACCTTGCGTTTGGCCGAAGATCCAAGTCCGAGCCCCATTCACATCACGCTTCACCAGGACCGCGGCGGCATTCAGATCCATGCCCACGTCACGGATATCTGGGCGCAGAATATTCAGAGTATCTTAAACCAAACCGCTCCGGACGCGTTGCCGTTTTCATTGGGCCGTTTGCAGATGCCCGTGACCGTGGATAGCACCCTGCAGCTAAACTCTGGGGGGGTACTGCAGCAGGTCGGCGGAACAATCTCCGCCAATATGGGGCATATTATTGTGCCTGAATTGTATAATGCCGCGCTCCCCGTGCAGAATTTGAGCCTGCGAGGGAGTTATGATGCGACGAATGGTCATTGGAAGATTGAAGATTTGCAGGCGGTAATTTTTGATGAAGACGGACCGATTCCGTTCGCGGTGCGCGCGCAGGGTATTCGGGGGGAACCAGGCCCCCAGGGAGATGACAAGAAAAATACCATACAAGTCGCTGCGACGGTAAATGACATAAGCATTGCGGCAATGAAACGCTGGTGGCCGTTGGGGGCTGCGCCGGGAGCGGATACTTGGCTCAGTCAGAACGTTCAGTCAGGCGAGATTCCTCGCGCCAATATTTCGGTGGCGCTCGCGCGCGAGGCTCAGCAGAATTACGCCGTCACCGCAGCCAAGGGTAGCTTTGATTTACAAAACATCGCAACAACGTTCTTGCCCGGTTTCCCGGCCGTTACCGGAATCAATGGCACTGCCACGATGGATGCGGATACGGTTCATCTCAATATCAACTCAGGCCAGCTGAATGATTTGAAACTGCAGCCGGGAACCATGGACATCGATGGGCTGCGCGCATCCATTCAGGGTGCGACATTGAACATGCCGGTGAGTGGACCTTTGCCGACGGTTTTAAAATTGCTGGATACGCCGCCCTATG
>Ga0206797_1085_pt1 | contig 19016 bp, 14 predicted proteins | sample Alteio_BWOrgCont_69_FD_152894 | JGI IMG/M metagenome (GOLD analysis project Ga0206797, IMG submission 152894) | Enriched cells from forest soil in Barre Woods Harvard Forest LTER site, Petersham, Massachusetts, United States -... | ecosystem: Environmental > Terrestrial > Soil > Temperate forest >...
AAATGAACAGCTGCCTGATGTGCCGGTTTTAGCCGGTGCCCATCGAGTCGAAAATATTCGCAAGGCCAAGGGTGTTTTGCCTGTGGATGTTTTTATTTTAGATGACGGTTTTCAACATTGGCCGCTTGAGCGTGATTTAAATATTGTAGCTATCGATGCTAATAATCCGTTTGGAAACGGACATTTGTTACCGGCAGGAATTTTACGTGAGCCGTTGTCGTCTTTAAAGCGGGCGGATATTTTTATTTTGACCAAGTGTGATAATACTTATAAAGTCCAAGCTTTGTCTGATAGGCTTCGAGGGATAAATCCTAAGGCTTTGGTTGTGGAGAGTCATTATAAAGCTGGAGGATTTGTCGATGTTTTTGATGGAAAGATTGTACCTGGAGATATTCTTGATGATAAAGCTGTCGTCGGGTTTTGTGCCATTGGTGACCCATTATCATTTGAGTCGAGTCTGAAGGATGGAGGGCCAAGGATAATCAAATTTTTTACCTTTATGGACCATCATGTTTATACAAAGGATGATATTCAAGAAATGCTGACATTTTGCCATCAACAAAAGGTGCGAACCCTTGTGACGACCCATAAAGATGCTGTTAAATTGCATATCTTCAGGAATTTATTTACAGGTATCCGTTTAGTTTATATGCCTATTCAATTAGAAATCACCAAGGGATCGGATGAATTCATTCAAAAAGTCATTGATACTTGCCGTCATTAAATTAGCAGCTTTACTATTCATGCTTTTGCCCATAGGTGTTAGTCTTTGGTTGGGGCGTTCTTTAGGATGGATTGGTTATCATCTTCTATCTAAAAAGAGAAAGGTGGTCTATGCCAATTTAAAAACAGTATTTGCATCAACGCATTCACCTTCCCATCTGCGTATAATGACGCGGGATGTTTTTATTAATTTTATTCAAAGTGCTGTTGAGCTTTTATGCCTTCCTAAAATCCATCGATTGGGATTTGAAAAGTTTGTTGATCTGCAAGATAAGGAAAATATTGATCGGGCCTTGCTGCCTGGCCGTGGGGCCATTCTTTTAGCCATTCATTCAGGTAGTTGGGAATTAGCCAGTGTGGTGGGCGGCGTCACTAAAGGTCCTTATCATGTAGTCGCCAATGATCAGTCTAAATTGCCTGAGTTGGATAAGATGCTTAATGAATACCGTACGATAGCCGGAGCCCATGTGATTACGGCTGGTGTCGCGACCAAGGAAATTATTAAAGCCATGCATGATAATGAAGTAGTTTCCCTTGTTTTAGACCAAGGCGGAAAAACTGGTTTGGCTGTTCCATTCTTTGGCAAGACAGCATCGATGTCAACGGGTGCCATACGCTTGGCCTTAAAGTATGGATGCGGGATTTGTCCGGTCTGGATTGAACGCCGCGGCAATGGCAAGCATATGTTGAAAGTTTCTCCTGCCATTGATTTGAGTATAACCGGGGATATGGAAAAAGATGTTTATGTTAATGTTGCCAAAGCAGCAAATCTTTTTGAACGCCAGTTAAAAGAGCATCCTAATGAGTACATGTGGTTTTATAAGGTGTTCAAGTATTCTAACCAATCGCAAATCCTTATTATAGACGATGGGCGAACAGGACATCTGCGCCAGTCACAGGCCTTGGCTCGTCATTTGAATGAAGCTTTAAAGAAAAAAGGCAGTTTTGCTAAAGAAAACACTGTTAGTGTTGAATGGCGTAGTCCAAGGCATGCTACTTTATTTTCTGCTTATGTTTTTCTTTCACAGTATATTGGTTTCTTAAGAAGAGAAGATTGTTTAAAACACTTTTTGACAGGCTCATCTTTTAATGAATTAATGAAGCATAAGGCCGATTTTGTTGTTTCTTGCGGGTCTCAAGCGGCAGGCGTAAATTATATATTAAGTCAAAATCATATGGCCAAGTCGGTTTCAATTTTAACGCCAGGCCTTTTGTCCCAAGATCGTTTTGACGTGATTGTTATGCCTGAGCATGACAATCCTAAGCTTTACCTGCGCACACGCCTGATTATCCCTAAGGTTTCTCCCAATTTAATCAATGCGAATTATTTAAAGGAACAAAGTGAAGGATTACAAAAGTATTTTTCACATTTAAAGGGAAGTGTGCGGACAAAATTTGGTGTTCTGATCGGGGGTAATACCAAAGGGGTTAAATTTGATGAGGTGCAAATACGCGAGTTGATGGATCAGCTTAAAGAAGCAGCATTGCATTATAACGCGGATATTTTATTAACAACCTCCCGGCGTACACCGGCCGCCATTGAACAGGTTATTGCCAAGGAACTTAAAGGTTTTGAGCGTTGCCCTTTATGTATCATCGCCAATCAGCGCAACATTCCCGAGGCTGTCGGCGGGATATTAGGTTTGTCTGATTTGGTCATCGTTTCAGGGGAAAGTATTTCCATGGTTTCTGAGGCATTGTCTTCCGGTCGCCCAACAATTGTGTTTTCGCCAAATGGATATTACCGTGACACTGCTCGTGATAAATATGAAGGGTTTGTGTTGAAATTAAACGAACAAGGGTATTTAATGGTAACTTCCGTTGGCGATATCAAATCAAAAATCGCGCAATTGTTAAGCCGTAAAATAACCCTTAAACAATTGGATGACCAAAATACCATTCAAAGTGGTTTAGCATCTATCGTATGAACATATTACAAATTCTCCCAGAGTTAAATGTCGGCGGGGTTGAGACCGGGACAGTGGATTTGGCCAGATATTTGGTGGCCCAAGGTCATAAGTCTGTCGTAGTCTCCAATGGTGGGGCTTTGGTGGCACAGCTTCAATCCGAGGGTTCTATCCATTACGGATTGCCTGTCCATAAAAAGAACGTAATCACGATGTATCTTTGCATTGGTAAATTGGTTCATATCATCCGAAATGAAAAAATAGATATTGTTCATGCCCGCTCCAGGGTCCCGGCATGGATCGCTTTTTTTGCCTGCCGGCAAACAGAAGCCCATTTTTTAACCACCTGTCATGGTTATTATTCCAGTCATTTATTCAGCAAGGTAATGGGTTGGGGGACAATGATTATCGCTATCAGTGAAGTTGTGGGCAGGCATATGGTGCAGGGTTTCGCAACACCTGCAGAGAATATCCGGGTCATTCCTCGCAGTGTTGATCTGCAGAAATTTAATCTGCCACGGGCGCGTAAGGCGGATAATCAGCCATTTACCATTGTTATGATTGGCCGCATTACACCTTTGAAAGGCCATCCTTACTTTTTAAAAGCGATGGCACGCGTGATCCAGCGAATACCTTCAGTTAAAATCCAAATCATTGGGGATGCTCCTGTCAAGAAACAGCCGTACAAAGATGAATTGATTTTGTTGACTAAGCGTTTGGGGATTTCAGGGCAGGTGGAGTTTATGGGGAATCGTCGGGATATTCCCGAACTTTTAAGCAAAGCTGATTGTTTAGTCCTTTCAACGATAACTCATGAGGCTTTTGGCCGGGTCATCATAGAGGCCCAGGCAGCAGGTGTTCCTGTCGTGGCGACCCGTGTCGGAGGGGTAACAGAAGTTATTGATCATGAAAAAACAGGGCTTTTGGTCATGCCTAAAGATATTGAAGCGATGTCGGATGCGGTGATACGTATTTTAAATAATCCTGACTTTAGTGCCGGGCTTGTCATAGAAGCTAAAAAGAAAATTGATGACCGTTATACCTTGGCCCACATGGCAGATGCCACCATCGCAGTTTACCGTGAACTCATGCTTTCAACAAAGATTTTGATTATTAAAATGACCGCTGTGGGGGACGTGGTTTTGTCAACGGCAGCATTTAAGGCCATTCGTTTAAAATTTCCTGACGCTCAAATTCATTGCCTGACATCATTGCAGGCGAGCAGTATTGTGCAAAATTGTCCCTATATCAATGAAACCATTATATTTGATCCAGATGCCAAGAATTTTAAAGATGTCATGTCAAAAGCCAAAGAATTACGTCGTTATAATTTTGATAAGGTCGTAGATTTACAAAATAACAAGGTCAGCCATTTGCTTTCATTTTTGGTAATGCCCAAAGAATCGTATGGTTATGACAATGGGAAATTCAGTTTTTTGCTGTCAAAGAAAATCAAGAATAATGTCCGTGATATCCCGCCGGTAGAACATCAATTTCGTGTATTGAAAATGTTGGGTATTGACTATCGTCCGGAATTTAAGTTGGAATTAAATCCTTCCCTCAAGGATGAGGCTTATGTAGAGGGCCTGCTGGACAGTGAATGGTTAAGCGGGCCGCATATTTTTGTCGGATTAAATATGTCGGCTTCTGCCAAGTGGCCTACTAAAAATTGGCCTTTGGAACACATGGCAAAATTATGTGACATTTTAGGGCATAAAAATATTCGGGTTATTTTAACAGGCGAAAATAAAGACAGGTCATTGAGCCGGAAATTAATCGCTAAGGCCAAATCGAAACCTGCCAGCTTTATAGGCAAGACAAGTATTTTGCAGTTAGCTGCTTTAATTAAACATTGCAAGGTCTATATTTCAGCGGATTCAGCACCTTTACATGTGGCAGCAGGCATGCAGGTGCCTATCATTGCTCTGTTTGGACCGACAGATGCCAAGCGTCATATGCCGCCTGCGGAAAAACAAGTGGTATTGCATAAACCGATGAAATGTTCGCCTTGTTATTCAGGTGTTTGCCGGATTAAAACCCATGCATGCATGAATGACATTTCTCCTGAAGAAGTTGCCCGAAAGGTGATGCAATTTATCAAATGAACATTCTTTTTTTAACAACGCATGCAAACACTGGCGGGATTACCAGTTATATTTTGACGCTGGGCGAAGCCTTGGTTAAGTCAGGGAATAAGGTGTGGGTTGCCTCCAGCGGCGGGGATTGTGTGCCTCGTTTTGAGGCAGTTGGCATAAAACATTTAAAGCTTAATATACGTACTAAATCAGAAGCGCATCCTAAGCTTTTGTTAAGTTTAGGGCCGCTTTGTCAGTTAATTCAAAATGAAGGTATTCATATTATTCATAGTCAGACAAGGGTCACACAGCTGCTGGGTACCTTATTAAGCCGTTTGAGTGGTGTCAAATTAATCACGACTTGTCATGGTTTCTTTAGGCCGCGCTGGTTTAGAAAAATGTTTCCTTGCTGGGGTAAGGCCGTTATCGCTATCAGCAAACCTGTGGAGCAACATTTAATCAAGGATTTTGCAATTGTGCCTAACAAGGTTCATTTAATCCCTAACGGGGTTGATTTAAATCGTTTTATAATGGCCAATGAGCAAATGCGTCGAGAAGCCAGGGAAAGAATGAACATGGGTGATGTGCCGCTGATAGGTATTGTCGCGCGTTTATCTGATGTTAAAGGGATAGATGTTTTGCTTAAAGCCATGCCGGTAGTTCTTAAGGAAATTCCATCGGTGAATTTAATGATTGTTGGTCAAGGGCCAGAGGAAGATCATTTAAAAGGATTAACCAAGGATTTGTCTTTAACAGGTAGCGTCCATTTTAAGAATACGATTAATCAAACTGAAGGCTTGTTGCCTGCTTTTGATGTTTTTGTCATGCCTTCTTTAATGGAGGGGTTGGGATTGTCTGTAATGGAAGCTCAAGCTTGTGGCATTCCCGTCGTGGCATCCAAGGTTGGAGGGTTAATTGATTTAATCGAAGACGGGGTGAGCGGTTATTTAGTTTTGAGCAATGATTCTACAGCTTTGGCCATCCGTATTATTGAAGTCCTTCGCAACCGAATTCAAGCTAAAATGATGGCAGTGCAGGCACGCTTAAATATAGAGAAATATTTTTCTGCTGAAAAGATGGCCCTGGAAACGTTTAAAATTTATGAACAATATTCTTGTCATTAATGTCAATTGGCTGGGTGATGCGGTTTTTTCTACTCCTGTTTTTAAGGCCCTTAAGAAAACCTATCCGCAGGCGCGTATAACTTGTTTATGTGTCCCAAGGGTTAAAGAAGTTTTGCGGTATTGTCCGTATGTCGACAAAATAATTGTTTATGATGAGCGAGGCAAGCATCAAATGCCTTGGCAAAAATGGAATTTGATCCATTATTTAAAAAAAGAAAAATTCGACGCAGCTTTTATATTGCATCGTTCCATGACACGTGCTTTGTTTGCTTTGATGGCTGGAATACCATTGCGCATAGGATATGGTAAGACAAAAGCTTTATTAACCCATCCTGTCGCCATGAACGCGGATAATATCCATCGTTGTGATTATTATTTAAAAGTCCTGGAGGGTTATGGGATTAAGGTCGAGGACCGTTTGTGTGAATTACGGTTTAAGGCTGATGATATGCAAAACCTTGATGTCAAATTAATTAATGCAGGGGTTGGCTTAAAAGAAAGTTATGTTGTCTTAAATACCGGCGGAAATTGGGACCTTAAACGATGGGGTACAGATTCTTTTATAATCTTGGCCAAACGTTTAAATAAGGAATTTGGTATGAAAATTGTTTTTCCAGGCAGTGCTAAAGACAAGGAGTCTTGTCAACGCATTGCCCAGGCGGCCGGTATAGGAGCTGTGGTTTTGGCAGGTGATACCAGCCTGGGGGAATCACTGGCACTGTATAAACGGGCAGTAGCCGTGATTTCCGCGGATTCAGGACCTTTGCATTTGGCCCATAGTGTGGGTGCTGATGTGATTGGTGTTTTTGGTCCTACCCGTCCTGAAATTACCGGCCCTCGTGGGCATGGGCGTTGCCAAATTCTTTTTAAGGACATTGGCTGCAATAAAGCCCCTTGCTATCTTTTGACGTGTACTAATAATCTATGCATGCAATCTGTGACGGTGGATGATGTTATCCAGGCTTTTAAAAAAATCCGATCCTAAAAAAATCTTGATCATCAGCATGACCAACATCGGGGATGTGGTGCTTACGTGCCCGGTGATTGATATTGTGCGATGGGATTTTCCAAAAGCCCGCATTCATTTGATGGTTGGGCCCAAAGCAGTTTCGCTTTTTGAAGCTAACCCAAATTTTCGCGTAAAGGTGTTCGACAAGCAAGCTGCCTTAGCTGAGAAGTGCTCATGGTTTTGGAACTTATGCCAAGGGCATTATGATTGTGTGATAGATTTACGCCGCACGATGTTGCCGGTATTCTTATTGCCTAAGTATGGGGCATCATTGCGGGCCATGCTATTTGGATCGCGGCAATCTCCGCAAGAACACAAAAAAGATGCTCATTTAAATCGTTTACGTCAAGTCTATGACTTTGAATCTCTTGGTCCCAAGCCAATTGCTGTTATGACAACGAAGCAAGATGAGCAATTTTTTGAAGGGTCAATTGTTCCAGTATTGCAAGGTCAAGATTTTGTGGTGATTGCTCCTGGTGCTGCGGATTCTGCCAAACGATGGCATCCACAAGGGTTTGCTGCCGTTGCAGATTATCTTTCAGGTACAAAGAAAATTGTTTTCGTGGGGGATGCTAAAGATGCCGAAATTGTTGAAGATATTCAAGGGCGTATGAAGGCTTCTTCACTGTCATTAGCAGGCAAGATTAATTTGAGGCAAGTCGCTTTTGTGTTAAAGAAATGTTCTTGGGCTTTGACTCACGACAGTGGGATCATGCATTTAGCGTCCTATTTAAACGTGCCTTTGCTTTCTCTTTGGGGACCAACGGATATCAATAAATATGCGCCTTGGTCTTCAAAATTTGTAACGGTCAGGCGAAATGAAAAATGCATCCGTTGCCAAAATCCCAACAGTAAAGGACCGCATCATTGCATGTCATTTATTAAAGTAGAGGATATTTTAAATGAAATTACCAACAACTTTTAATAATATTTTAATCATCCGTACTGACCGCATCGGAGATGTCGTTTTAACAACTCCGGCGATTAAAGCTTTGCGTCAGGCGTATCCTACAGCACGTATTTCCATTTTGGTTACCCCGGCAACCTTTGATTTAGTTAACGGTAATCCTTATCTCGATGAAATTTTAGTGGATGATCGTGAGGGCAAGCATAAAGGTTTATTTGGGTTTTTGCGGTTAGTGGGCGAGATCAAACTTAAGAAATTCGACCTTACTATTATTTTCCATACCAAGCGCCGGTATAATCTGGCTTGTTGTTTAGCAAGAATACCTCATCGATTAGGATATAAGAACAATAAGTTCGGTTCTTTGCTAACGCATCCTTTAAATGACACAAGGGCCTTAGGAGAAAAACATGAAGCACAATATTGTATGGAAGTTCTAAAAGTTATTGGTATTGAAAATAATGATCTAGATGTTTTTGTTCCAGTACAAAAAGAAGCAGAAATTTGGGCACAAAATTGGATGCAAGAAAATAATTTGAAACCCAATGAATTTATCACGATTCATCCAGGTTCTTCAGACCAGGCCAAGTGTTGGCCGACTGCTAATTTTGCCCTATTAATGGATCGTCTCTTGGCGAATTATACATTGAAAATTGTTTTGATTGGTGCGCAACAAACTTTCCCCACATCTGAAGAAATTTTACGGCAAACACGAAAAGCATCCGAGATTATCAATTTAACAGGAAAAACTTCCCTGAGTCAGACAGCATCGCTTTTGCGGCGTTCACGGTTATTGATTTCAAATGATTCCGGCCCGGTTCATCTTGCGGCAGGGGTGGGGGGCAGTGTCATTTCAATATTTATGCGCAATCAGCCAGGGATCAATTCAGAACGTTGGAAGCCGCTTGGCCCCAGGGGTTTTATATTAGACAATAAACAGCAACCAGGTTCTATCAGTGTTGATAATGTCTTAGAATTGACCGAGCAGATATTTCAAAAAAATAACCAATATGAGATTTTTTGAAAGGGGCTATGATGAAAAAATTGATTTGTTTGGGTGTTTCATTGGCCGTCGGGGGATTTGTTTTGATTACAGCACCCCAAATGCAGCGGGGTCTTTGGGCCCAGACAGTTCAGGAAAAGGCGCAAGATCTAGTTCAGCAAGGATGGAATTTGGAAATCCAGGGCCATCTGGATGAGGCCATGGCCTTATATAATCAAGCCCTTAGCCTTGACCCCAATAGCACAGAGGCTTATAAACACCGGGGGACCAATTATGCTCGTCGAGGAGCATTTGATAAAGCCATCCCTGAATTTGAAAAAGCGATCAGCTTAAACCCCCAGGAAGCTTCAACTTATTATAATTTAGGGACCCTTTATATCAGTGCCGCGCAATATGAAAAAGCTATCCTGAATTTTAGCAAGGCCATAGAAATCAATCCTAATTATCTTTCAGCTATTTCGAATCGGGCCGCCTGTTATGCTGCCGTAAGGCAATTTAATCTAGCCTTGGATGATTTTAATAGGGTAGTGCAATTAGCCCCGAGGGACATGAAAGGACTCTTAGGCCGGGCCCTTGTTGAACGAATGCTGGGCCGCGAACAAGAAGCCTTGGCGGATTGTGACACGATTTTATCAATAAATCCCAATGACCAAGAAGTCAAAGCATTTAGAGAAAAACTCTCGCAATCCATTCAAGCCAAACAGACGCCTAATTTCGCCCAAGAATTCACTGTATTGTTGGGAAAACCAGCAGAGGCAGACAGGATGGTTTTAACCGTGGGATATCTGTATCTCAATAGTCCTCAGGGATGGTGGAAACAAAGCGATGGGCAGCACATTATTTATTCTCCGACAGCTACGACACAAGTTCCGCAAATTATTGTTGGCTTAGATGATGCGAAGGGAGCCCAAACAGCCATAGAATTTACCCAAAAAATGCGAAAGGTCCTTGTCAACAGCCGACCGGACATGGTTATTTCCCAGCCTCAGGAAGAAGTCATTAAAGGCAGGCCAGTAAGCTATATGGATTTTACGATGACGACCCCGCAAGGGATAAAGATGCATTTGGCTTGGTACCAGGTCCTGATTGGTCAGACAATAGTGACCTTTACCTATTCGAACACGGATTATCAATTTCAGGATGGGTTAAAAGATTTACGTGACCTTGTTGCATCAGTGCAAGTCAAGTAAGGAAGATGAAGGAGGTTTTTAGGATTGGCTGACAATTTATCGATATAAAAAATCTTAGCCTTTACAGTCATGGGCAATTTTGCTATATTACAACCTTCTTTGTGAACATTTTGTTATTTGCGCTGGCTTAGCTCAGTTGGTAGAGCAGCTGATTTGTAATCAGCAGGTCGGGGGTTCGAAGCCTCTAGCCAGCTTTTGATAATAAGATTCCGGCTTTCGCCGGAATGACATAAATTTTATAGGGCAGGTATCCAAGTGGCTAAAGGGCACAGACTGTAAATCTGTTGCGTCCGCGCTTCGAAGGTTCGAATCCTTCCCTGCCCACCATTTTGCGGGAGTAGTTCAGTGGTAGAACCCTAGCCTTCCAAGCTGGTGACGACGGTTCGATTCCGTTCTCCCGCTCCAAATGTATTATTTGGAAAGATATGTGAAATATGAAGCCTTCTCCCGCCTATCTTTAAAGAATTTAAGGTAGGCGGGATCCCGCCAACCTTAAATTTGACTAAGAAGGCGGGACAAGCTGGTGACGACGGTTCGATTCCGTTCTCCCGCTCCAAATGTATTATTTGGAAAGATATGTGAAATATGAAGCCTTCTCCCGCCTATCTTTAAAGAATTTAAGGTAGGCGGGATCCCGCCAACCTTAAATTTGACTAAGAAGGCGGGACAAGTTGGTGACGACGGTTCGATTCCGTTCTCCCGCTCCAAATGCAGTTAACATAAAGGACGTGTATGACGGTAACTTTGCTGGTGCCTACGTTGAATGAAGCGGTCGGTATGCGTTCGATTATGCCAAAGGTCAGACGAGAATGGGTTGATCAGATTTTGATTGTGGATGGAAAATCCAAAGATGGTACTGCTGATATCGCCCGTGAAATGGGGTATGATGTGGTGCTCCAGCAAACTCCTGGCATTCGGGGCGCTTACATGGACGCGCTTCCTTTTATTAAAGGGGATATTATTCTTACCTTTAGCCCTGACGGCAACTCAATCCCAGAACTCATCCCTGTGTGTATCGCAAAAATAAAAGAAGGTTATGATATGGTCATTGTTTCGCGCTATGCACAAGGTGCAAAAAGTTATGACGATGATATGGTCACAGCATTTGGTAATAAATTATTTACAGGATGTATAAATTTATTGCATGGTGCTAAATACACCGATGCCATGGTCATTTATCGGGCGTATCCTAAAAAATTGATTCACGATTTGGATTTAGATAAAGATTCGAGTTATTCATTTGAAGAGAATTTATTCAGGACAAAGATTAGTTGGGAACCCTTATTGTCTATCCGTGCTGCTAAGCGTCGTTTGCAGGTTGTTGATATCCCAGGCGACGAACCTGCCCGTGAAGGCGGGGAGCGCAAATTGCAGGTTTTAAAATGGGGTGCGGCCTACATGTTTGAAATATGGCGGGAGATTTTCATTTGGCGCTAAATCGTCCGGTTAAAAGAATCAGCATTATTGGTGACGGAGCTTGGGGGACAACATTGGCGATTCATTTGAATCGCAAAAAATACCCCGTCACGCTTTGGGGGGCGTTTTCAGCAAACATTGCCCTGATCGCTAAAACACATGAAAATAAGAAATTCTTACCTGGCTTTAAGATTCCCTCAACAGTCCATTTAACTTCTGATATCGATGAAGCTATTTTCTTTGGAGACCTGATTGTTTTATCTTCTCCGTCAGAGTATTTAACCGACACATTAGAGAAGATCCAGAAGACGAAGTATAAGGGCAAAGTATTTGTCAGTGTGGTTAAAGGCATTCATCCCAAGTCTTTTAAGCGTAACTCAGAAATAATCCATGAGTATTTACCGAAAATCCCTTTAGTAGTCTTATCCGGTCCAACTATTGCCGGAGAGCTGGCCCAAGGGATTGCCACGACTGCGGTGGCAGCTTGTAAGGATAAAAAATTGGCTGCTGTCATTCAAGAGATTTTTAATTCAGATACCTTCCGTATTTATACCAATACTGATGTTATTGGTGTTGAATTTGGTGGTAGTGTTAAGAATGTGATTGCGTTGGCTTGCGGCATTTGTGATGGTTTAAAACTTGGCACCAACACCAAGGCCGCAGTCTTGACCCGTGGCCTGGGGGAAATCACCCGTTTAGGGATTGCCTTAGGTGCTCGTCAGGAAACATTTTATGGGCTTACAGGTTTGGGTGATTTGGTGACTACCTGTTTTAGTCCCAGCAGCCGTAATCGTACCGTAGGTGAGGCGTTGGGGGCGGGTAAGAAAATTAAAAATGTGTTAGGCGGCATGAATGCAGTGGCAGAAGGCGTGGTGACGGCCGAAGCAGTGTATCATTTGGCCCAAAAGAAGAAAATCCCTATGCCTATTGTTACAGAAGTATACAAGATTATATTTGAAAACAAGCCTGCAGCCCGTGCCATGAAAGATTTAATGGGACGTTCTTTAAAATCCGAGTAGTTATTTTTTATTTACCAATTCAAATCTACGGTTTGAATTGGTAAATAAAAAATTGACAAAGAAAAAATTATCTATTACACTCTCAAATAATCAATAAGCAGTAGAATAACCAGGAGGAATGGATGGAGAAATTATCGTTTTATGATGTAAAGTCTAAGGCTAAATTTGATTCTGATAGTTATGAAGTGAGAGAAAAAGCGGGGCGTTTTTTTGCTGTTACTAAATCTCCTAAAGGCACACATGAATGCTGGCGCGTGTTGGGCAAGGACCAAGCTGCAAAACTTAAAAAGAAATAAGCGCGAAGGAACAATTTTATCCGTAAGAAAGCATTAAAGTCTGATCAATTAGCTAAAAAGGTAGCAAAATTTGCCGATGACACTAAGGCGCAAGACATTGTCATTTTAGACATGCGTGGGTTAGTTAATTTTTGCGACTTTTTTGTCATTGCCACAGGGACATCTGATCGCCAGGCCCGTGCCATCGCCGAAGGTATTGAAGAAGGTTTAAAAAATGAAGGCGAAGATATTAATTTCGCCCACAGTTTAAAGTCTTTAAGCGGCCTTCAATATTCGCAGGAAAATGGCGCTTGGGTTTTGTTGGATATGGGGGACGTGGTTGCTCATATTTTTGAGCCCCAAGCCCGTGAATTTTATGCCCTTGAACATCTCTGGCAGGATGCTGTGAAAATTGAATACAAGACCCGTGGTAAAAAAAAGTAATTTTTTAGCATAATCCAAGCCCCTTTAAGGATGATTTCTTTTAAGGGGCTTGTTTTTTTAATGGGTGGAAGATGTTTTCCGATACACGTCGTCAATTGCAGGATATTATTGAAGAATCCCTTAAGATTTTTGAAGGGGTTGTTTATCCTTCTGTGTTTATTGATGTGCCGGCGGATAAGCAGCATGGTGAGTTTTCTTGTAATGTTGCTTTGCAACTAAGCCGTTTGCTTAAAAAAAGCCCCTTGATCATTGCCCAGCAAATCCTGCCGCGATTACAAGAACTTTTGAAGGTAAACGCCTTTAATAAAGAAATACTTAAAATTGAAATTAAAGCACCGGGATTTATTAATTTTTATTTATCTCCTGAAGGTTTTTATAACGTTTTATATGATGTCTTTGAGCAGAAAGACAAGTATGGCCGTTCAGATTTTGGCCGTGCGCAGAAATTCTGTTTAGAATTCGTGAGTGCCAATCCCACAGGGCCTTTGACAGTGGCCCATGGCCGCCAGGCTGCTGTCGGGGATACTCTGGTCAATATCTTTCAAGCTGTGGGATTTGATGCCAAAAGAGAATATTATGTTAATGATGAGGGCAATCAAATAAATATTCTAGGCCGCTCGATTAAGGTGCGCTCCCAGCAAATTTTAGGCCAGGATGTGCCGCTTTTTGAAGATGCGTATCAGGGTGATTATATCCGTATAATGGCGCAGTTATTTATGGACCAGCATGCTGTTAAAACGCTTGCCGACTTGGAGCAACAACCAGATGCTGCGTTTAGGAAATTTGGTGTCATTTTCCTGATGGATATGATCAAAAAAGATTTGGAAGATTTTGGAGTGGTTTTTGATATATGGTCGTATCAATCGATTATTGCCAATCCACAGGCCATCGAAAATCTTTTGGCTGATTTACGCGCACTTGGGTTTATTTATGAAACGCAAGGTGCGTGGTGGTTTAAGTCAACATTGTGGGGTGATGATAAAGACAGGGTTGTCCGTAAAAGTGACGGGCAATATACGTATTTAACCCCGGATATTGTCTATCATAAAGATAAATTTGCTCGTGGGTTTGAACGCATCGTCAATATTTTAGGGCCCGATCATCACGGGTATATTCCTCGTATTAAAGCCGCTGCCGCTGCCTTGGGCCATTCGGTTGATGATTTAGATGTTTTGATTGTGCAATTAGCGACCATTTACCGGGATGGCAAGGAAGTATCTATGTCGACACGCAGGGGTGAGTTTATTACCCTGCGTGAGGTGATGAATGAAGTGGGCAGGGACGCGGCCAGGTTTTTTTTCTTGATGCGCCAGGCCAGTGCCCATCTGGAATTTGATTTGGAATTGGCTAAAAAGCAAGTTGCAGAAAATCCGGTTTATTATATTCAATATGCCCATGCCCGTATCCATAGCATTATCAATAAAGCACAGGACGAGCATCATTGGTCACCCAAGACCCAAGGGTTAAATCATTTAAAGCAGCCTGAAGAAATAGATTTAATGCGAAAGATTGGCCTTTATCCTGATATACTCATTAGTTGTGCCAAGGCCCTTGAACCATTTGGGTTGGTGCGTTACTTACAGGAGATCTCGTCAGCGTTTCATAAGTTTTATGATTCTTGCCGGGTGCTGGATGAAAACCAGGAAATATCTGTTGAACGTTTGGGCTTGATTGAAGCGGCCCGGGTTGTTTTAGGCAACGGTTTAAGATTGCTTGGTGTGTCTGCCCCTCAAAAAATGTGATCATAAATAATAATGCCCAAACGATGGAATATCCGATTACAAGATCCTCAGTTGCAGCAAAGCTTTGAGCGGGCTTTGGGGATTCATCCTATCATTGCCCAGCTACTAATCAATCGTCAGATCACGACCACAGCCCAAGCCAAGATGTTTTTATTAAGCGATATGCCGTCCTTGCACAATCCTTTTTTGCTGACGGACATGGACCGTGCCGTTGCCCGCATTGACCAGGCCAAGAAGAAATCTGAAAAAATCCTTATTTACGGCGATTATGACGTTGACGGTGTAACATCCAGTGCCTTGCTGCGCCGCCTGCTTAATCATTTAGGTATACAAACAATCAATTATATTCCCCATCGCATGGAAGAAGGCTATGGTTTAAACCAGGAGGTCGCGGAGTTTGCGAAATCTCAAGGGGTGCATCTGCTCATCACTGTTGATTGCGGTATCAATGCCTTTGCCCCGATTGAAGCTATTAATGCGGCTGGCATTGATGTGATTGTTATAGACCATCATGAGCCGGATGGGGTAAAGCTTCCGCCGGCCTTGGCGGTTATTGACCCTAAGCGTATTGATTGCCTTTATCCTTTTAAAAATTTGTCTGCGGTGGGTTTGGTTGCCAAATTAATGCAGGCTATTTTAGGACATATCCCTTTAGAAGATTTGGATTTGGTTGCTCTTGGCACAGTGGCAGACGTGGTGCCTTTAAGCGGGGAGAACCGCATTTTTGTTAAAAATGGTTTAGCCCAAATAGAACGTACCAATAAGCCAGGCCTTAAGGCATTATTGGAAGTGTCTAAAATCTGGGGCAAGAAAATGAAGCCGTATTATATCGGTTTTATTTTAGGCCCGCGTTTAAATGCGGCGGGACGCATGGATTCTGCCACGGTTTCCTTAGATTTACTTTTGTCAGAAAACCCCGAGGATGCTTATGCCTTGGCCTGTAGTTTGGAAGCGCATAACCTGACCCGGCAAAAAATGCAGAGTGAAGTGGTTGAAGAGGCACTGAGCATGATTGAGGCGGATGAAATACTTAAAGCCCAAGATATCATTGTCGTGCATAAGCAAGGCTGGCATAAGGGGGTTTTGGGTATTGTGGCCAGCCGTATCGTAGATAAATATTATCGGCCTACCGTGGTGATTTCTGTTGAAGATGGGGTGGGAACAGGTTCAGCGCGTTCTGTTGAGGGGTTTCATTTGCATGAGGCTTTAACTAGTTGTGCCGCGCTTTTGGAAAATTATGGAGGCCATAAGCGTGCCGCAGGCCTTCGTTTAAAACATGATAATATTGCTATTTTTCGCCAAGCGATCAATGATTTTGCCGCCCAAGTGTTATCGACAGAGAAATTTGTTCCAAGCATAGAGATCGATTGCGAGATCCCATTAAGTGCCATTGATCTTGGTTTGATGGAGCTTATTAGTTCTATGGAGCCGCATGGAGAAGGTAATCCATCGCCTGTCTTTTGCACCAAGGGCCTTACTGTTAAAAGTCCGCCATCGTTAATGGGAAAAGATACTATAAAATTTTGGGTCAGTGATGGGGTCAAGTCGATTAGCGCGGTCGGTTTTGGAATGGGATCTTTTAAGGATAAGGTCAAGCCGGGGGCAGAGCTGGATTTGGCTTATACGATTAGCATTGACGATTGGAACAAAGCTCCCACTGTACAATTATTGCTAAAAGATATAAAATAAAAATCCCCTTTATTTTTGCTCAATAAAGGGGATTTTAAAAGAATGTTTATATAGCTCTAGTGACTTTATTGGCTTGGATACAGCTTGTACAGACTAGGGCACGTTGTACAGTACCGTTTAAAGTGATTTTAATACGTTGCAAGTTAGGAAGAACCATGCGAAAACTTTTACCGACGACTTTAGAACCGGCACCGCCTTTTTTCTTTTCCATACCGCGGCGTCTATATTTTCTTCCGGATGTCGGGCCTTTTTCACAAACAATACAAGATCTCATGATGTTACCTCTTTGTTTAAGCAAACAATTGTTCAAAAAATTGAATCTTAAATATACTCGAATTCAACTTTTTGTCAAGATTTATTGTGTTCTATTATTCCTATTTAATTTTTGCCCTTTTGCCGCTGCTTCTTCGGTCAATTTAAGAGAATACGGCCACGTTATTGCTGATATTTCTCCTCAAAGAGCTGCATTTCAATGTGACAATGACACAAAGGCTGACTGGTTGCTAGGGAAACTTTTGGCTGATCTGTTTTGGGACGCGGGTCAGGCGCAGACAGAAGAAACACGCGATGTTGCTGGTTACCAAATAAAAATCCGTTCATGGGACCCTTATGGATTTTTGATTGCCGGGCGCACCGGTTCAAAGGTCATTGTCCTTAGCGCTAATAGTGAAAATGAAGTCCTGCAGCTGGCGGCTAATGAACCCTTACTTCTTCAGGCAGGGGTCCAATTTGTGCCGCAGCATTCCTACCCACCAGCACTTGATTTTTATGATTTACGCGCCTTTAAAACTTATATCCACTTGATGGCTTCTGTGCATAAACTTGGTTTGGAGAACCATTGGCCATTCATCAAAAAATTTGGGTTAGGGGCTGCTACGATGATAGCAAGATCAATTACTTGGGAAAGTCCGGCCCCAGGCCTTATTGAATGGTCATCTCTTGATTATGAAGTCAAAACAGCGCAAAAAAATAACGGGATGATGGTGCTAAGTGCAGCAGGAGATGGTGAAATGCCTCTTTGGGCGTACAATAAATTTCCGTCTGAAATGCTGCAAACTTCCGCATCAGCCTTATATGGGCAGTGGGGAGGGGCTGGATCAGCCGGAGCTCATTATCTTAGTTGGGGAGTTGATAATTCAACTTGGAAAATGCTGGGGAGTTATTATCTTGAACAAGCGATGAGACGTTATACCAACAACCCAACTGTTGGCGGTTGGCATATCTATACCGGCGAGCCTGGCGGAGAAAGTGCGTTTCATTACCGGGCCACGGATCTTGGGGATTATTCTTCGTCAGGACAAAAAGGATTCGAAGATTGGCTGCAAAATGAAAGGCATTACAGTCTTGCTGATTTGGGGGAGCGCTGGTATGGGGATGCTTCGCATTTTATAAATTGGCCGGATGTCCATGTTCCGGATGCCAATGCGTTTACCATAGAATCAGCAGGCCAGCATTTTGATCTTAACGGACCATGGCTGCGCGAGCTCCTTGACACTCCTGACGATGAGGATCCTCCGGGACCAGATGCGTCTGGATGGACGGCTGTTGAGCTTCCACCTTCTGAAAAACAAATGTTTTTACCGTATGGTGCGGCCTGGTATAAAACAAATTTTAGTTTACCCGCAGGATGGAACGAGGCTGATCAACATATCTATCTTGTTTACAGTTTTGGTACCAGGTCAGATGATAATACATATGTTTGGATCAACGGGCAATCGTTGGGCAAAATGCCTGCCCACAATCGCTTCTTTGCTTCAATGGAAATAACTTCAGCTTTACGTCCTGATAATAATGAACTAATTTTAAAAACTGACCCTGCTTCAGGAGGGAAGCTTTACGGTCCGGTATTTCTTTCAACTAGTCTTCCGGAAGAGTATCCTTATGCAGATGAACGGATGAATGCCCGTTGGGTGGATTTCAGGGAATGGCAGGTGTACTGTGTTTTACGAAATGCAGAAAGATCGATCAAGGCGGCCCGCGCCATTGAGCCGGATAAACCGATTATCCTTTCCCCTGGAGGATCATCACCGGTTTCCGACGGCTCAGTGGAGCTTGCCTCGCAATGGGGGCTGGGATTACAAAATACCGGTCGCGAGGCCAATTACACTCCCTTTTGGCCGCGCATGGGATTTGTCGGGGGATTTTATGGGACAAGTGAACCGTCTGCCACAGCGTTTGGAAAGAAATTAGACCAAATGTTAGGATGGATTATGATCGATGGTGATAGTAGTCATGATCTTTTTTGGGACGTTGAAGATTATATGCAGTATGAAAAAGATACTGGCTGGTTCACCAAACATAAACGCCTCTTGCAGCTTTTTGGAAAATCTTTACCCGAAAAGCCTTCCATTGCCATTTTGCGCGCCTCTCTCCCGATGACGCTTGGGCTTAACACAGCCTCGAAGTGGGACATTGGCCCAGAATTGAACGCCGCGCATTATGATTATGTTTATGCCAGCGAGAGTCAACTTAAGTCTGGCCTGCTTAAAGATTATC
>Ga0206797_1086_pt1 | contig 18961 bp, 19 predicted proteins | sample Alteio_BWOrgCont_69_FD_152894 | JGI IMG/M metagenome (GOLD analysis project Ga0206797, IMG submission 152894) | Enriched cells from forest soil in Barre Woods Harvard Forest LTER site, Petersham, Massachusetts, United States -... | ecosystem: Environmental > Terrestrial > Soil > Temperate forest >...
GCGCCTGGAAGCAGAAATTGAATAGTTTTTGCTGTTTGTTTCACCGTTTAATGCTATCAGTATCTGTGATAGGCTGAAAGTATGAAAAAGCCCGTTATACCTGTTGTTGTGTCGCAATACGGGAAGTTTGAGCTGACATTGCAGTGCCTTGAGAGTCTCCGTGCTCAAAAAGACGTAGAGGTGGTTATTTGGCTGCTTGATGTTTGCTCGCCTAATCGCACACCGGAAAAGTTGGCTCAGCTAGCATCTTTGGCTGATAGGCATACCTTTTTGGAGGAAAATCTTGGGTTTGCCGCCGCTAATAATGTGGTTATTAAAGAGATATTGAAAGAAAAGTACGAATGTTTTTTTATCTTAAATAACGATACGCTCCTAGAAACAGATGCACTTTCAAAATTATACGCTTCACTTGAACGCCACCCAACGGCAGCCCAAGTTTGTCCACTTCTCTTTTATGGTAACGGCACGGTGCAGGGGGCTGGTGGCACTATTAAACCAGTCCTCTTTGAGCCAGGTATGATTGGTAATCAAGCAAAAGAAAGTGTTGCTTACACTGAAGAGCGAATAGTTACGTTTGCTTCAGGTTGTGCAGTGCTTGTTCGCACCGCTGCGGTAAAAAAAGCCGGACTCATTCCTGAAGACTATTTTATGTACAGCGAAGATGTTGATTGGTCATTGCAATGCACTCAGGCAGGTTTTGAGGTGTGGTATTGCCCATCTTCGCATATTACTCATTTTGAGTCGGTAGCATCCGGTAATTATTCGGCTTTTAAAGGGTATTACGTGGTTCGCAGTAATGTGCTGCTGGCGCGCAAATGGTTGAAGGATCACGAGTATGGTATTTTTACCAAAGCCATGCGGGCAAAATTACTTCGCCAATCAATCAAATATGCTCGCTACCCAAGCTACGTACAAGGAATGTGGCGTGGGTTTAAGGATGGTTTGCGTCGTACAGCTGTACCGGTTGATTAGTGGGTGATCCGGGCAGGATATTTCCTTCAGCCAACTCTGCATAATCAATTCCAAAGAGATAGTAACGGGTGGTTGGGGCGCTCCAGGGATCGTTGTTTGTATCGTCCCGTACCTCAATTCTTGGTGCTAGTGTTGGTAGGTAATACCAAATAAAGCCTTCATATTGAGTGCTGGTATAGATAGGACTTGTGCCATCATAGTCTGCAAGCAGTACGTTGGCGGCTTGCTGTACGTTGGCGGCATTTTCCTTGCCAATAGCATCCCACTGAAAAGTAGGGGGAAAGTAGCTGAAGAGATTATCTTGCGGTTGCGGTGTGGCTGTTTGAATCTGCCAGCTTGGTACCAGGAAGCGAATGCCATTAATCATACTAAGTAAGGTGCAGAGGCAGAGTAAGCCTACGGTTTGCCACTTTTTTAGCCCTAGGAGACTGATTTCTTTAAATCCTGCCGCTGCTAGAATGCCAAAAGGAATAATGAGGAAGTACATCCATCTATCCCAAAGGAAAAAAGGATGACTGGGAGTAAGGAGCGGAGAAAATGCTTGAAAGAGGAGAATAAGCGTAAAGGCAATGAATACAGGGTGGTGAAAGCGTTTAAGGCCATAGAGAACAAATGGAATAATAGGAACGTACAGGAGCCAAAACAGGTCAGTTACCAGGCCTACCTCTGGAAATACTACAGTGGTTCGCAGGTCAAAATTGAGAAAATGAATTGAGCTACTTACCACTAAATATCCAACCACAACAATAAAAATATAAAAAAATGAGGCAGTGGTACTCTGTGAGATACGACGGCTAAGTAAGTATAAGGCGTAGAGTACTATGCCAAGTACGCAGCAAAAAGCTACCATTTGGTGGGAAATAAGAGCAAGGCCAAGAGTAAGAAGTCCTAATATAACGGGCCAAAAGCGAGGCCTACGTCGAAATGTAATTAAGCAGTTGACCGTAATAAGCGCGCATCCTAGGGCAAAACTATTGCGATAAAGATCCCAGCTGAATCTGAGAAAAGCTGGTTGAAAAAAAATCATAACGAGGCAAAGTCCGTATACCCACCATGCTGGTCGAACTAGTTGATAGAGAAGAATAGCGAATGCTCCCCCTAAAAAAAGCGGGATAATAATACCGGTAATTTTTAGCAGTAGCAGTGCATCAAGGTGTGACCACGCTTGTACGCGATCAAGGATGAGGTAGAGAGTATTAAAATTTTTAATCAGCTCTGCGGGAGAAGAGGCGTTGGGAAGTGCAAGGTTTTGCAAATAGGCGGTACTAACGTCGAAGCCAATAGGGAGTTTGCCCATTGCGTACTGACTTATCATCAGTACAAGCGCCAGAACTCCACCGGCCCCAATGCCAGCAAGCCAAGTTTTAAGTGTAAGAGCAGGCTTCATATACCACTTTAGTATAGGTGATTCGCGCACCGCCTGCCATCTTGCTAATATAGTAGTATGCATATTCAGCGTCAGGCATTTCGTCAGTATTTTGCAGAGTACTGGCCTCTTCTTACAATGATGCTCGTGGCTCTTATTGCCTACACTATGTATGGTCTCCTTCGACATTGGCGATTTGCCAGTAGTGGCTATGATTTAGGTATTTTTGACCAAGCCATTTGGCACTATAGTCGCTTTCAAACTCCTGCTGATACTGTTCGGGGAATTAGTAATTTGCTAGGTGATCACTTTCATCCGCTCTTAGTGGTTTTGGCGCCTTTCTATTGGATATATCCGCACCCTGAAACCTTAATTTTTCTGCAAGCACTTCTCTTTACTGTTACTGCTATTCCTATTTTTCTTTATGCGCGTAAGCGAGTAGGAGTCTTAGCTGCTTATGGATTTGCCGGAGGCTATTTAGCTTTTTGGGGAGTAGCGCAAGCAGTAGCGTTTGATTTCCATGAGATTGCCCTGGCTATGCCGCTTATTGCTACTGCTATTTACGCACTGGACGAAGATAATATGGTGCTCTGTCTAATAAGTTTAGGGCTCTTGCTTTTGGTTAAGGAAGATCAATCGTTATTAGTCATTGCCTTTGGGTTACTCATGTTAGTTTACAAAAAATGGAAATTTGCCCTTGGTAGCATACTAGCCGGCATACTATGGTTCTTTTTGGCTACCAAGATCTTCATCCCTCATTTCTCTGGTTCAGCCTATGCCTATTGGTCATATAGTGAGTTGGGGCCAAATGCTTTTGCCGCACTGAAAACAATCATTCTTCACCCCGTGGGTACGTTAAAAATTGCTCTACATCCTAGGGTAAAAGATTCAACAATCTATAGTTTATTTTCCTCTGTTATCTTCTTGCCCATTCTGTCGCCACTTTTTATTCTGACAATTCCACTTTTGGCTGCCCGGTTTCTCTCAACAAATGCCAGCTATTGGGGACGAGATTTTCACTATAACGCTACCATTGCCCCCATTTTATTTATGGCTGCCGTGGATGGATTGTGGCGTTTGGGGAAGTACATTAAAAAGGAACATATTAAGCAGAGCCTTTTCATTGCTGTAGGTGCATTTATTTTGGTGGCGAATATTTTTGTCTTACATAGTACGCCGCTAGTAGCGTTGGCTGATAAAAGTTTCTACAGCATTCCGTATGATGATCAAGTAGGGTACACCGCACTTAGTCTTATTCCGCCACATGCTTCTGTAACGGCGCAGGATGCTATTGTGCCGCATCTGAGTGATAGGACACTTATCTATAATATTTCTCCGTTCCGTACCGATGTTCCTGCCACTGATTACATTATTGCCAGTAATAGGGTAAGCCCCTGGCCAGAGCCAGATCAGAGTGCGGTGACACAGTACCTTACGCAACGTGCGGGAACCTACGATACTATTTTCAACAAGGATGGCTGGGTAATTTTACGTAAAAAAGGACTATGAGCCGTATTGCCTTAGATACCCAACCCTTGCAAAACCCTCAAAAAACAGGGCATGCCTACTATGTTGAAAGTCTTTTAGCGGCACTGAAAGCACAAAATCGCTACGAATATCTTGAGTGCGCGCCAGCTGTAGCACATGATTTGCGAACCTACGAGCGTTTTTTTTGGGATCAAATACAGTTACCGCATATAGCACGAAAACAGAAAGCCAATCTTCTCTGTACCACTGCTTTTTCGGTACCAAACGCCTGGGCAAGCAGAGGAATGAAGCGGGTAGCAATTATTCACGATATTGCCTTGAAGCGTTTCCCCCAAAACATGAAAGGTTTTTCTGGTTGGTTTCTTCGCCAATTTGTGACAAAAACCTTTCAACGCGCTGATCACCTTATTGCTATTTCAGAAGCAACGAAAAAAGATGTTGTTGAGCTGCTTCATATTCCCGCTGAAAAAATTACCGTTGTTCATTCCGGTGTTGACCAGTTTTACCAACCAGTGAGTGTTGAAGAACAGCAAAAAGTTCAAGAACATTTTCAGTTACCCAAAAAATTCCTACTTTGGGTAGGAACACTTGAGCCACGGAAAAATATTCCCTTTCTTATTCGCTCACTAGCGCCAGTTCTAAAAGATAAGAATATACCACTTGTCTTAGTGGGAAAGCGTGGCTGGCTCTACGAGGAAATATTTCAAGCAATCCAGGAAACAGGTACGGAGCACCTAGTTCGTGAATTGGGGTATGTTTCAAACGAAGAAAAACGGGCATTGTATAGCGCCGCTTCCCTATTTGTCTATCCGTCAATCTACGAAGGTTTTGGGATGCCTATTTTAGAAGCTCAAGCTTGTGGATGTCCGGTATTGGCAGCTAACACATCATCGCTTCCAATTGTGGCTGGTAATGCAGGAATACTTTTGCCGCTAGAAGGAAAACTTTGGGAACAAAAGGTGAGTGAATTGCTTGATGATCAAAAAGCTTTAGCCACTATTGCCCAAGCAGGTCTTCTTAATGTACAAAATTTTACCTGGGAAAAAACTGCAGCCCAAGTAGCAAGTGTTTTTGAGAAAGTGTTAGCCTAAAAACATGTACTACTACTCACTTTTTTCACTTGCCAGCAGTGCCGTTTGCCTCCTTATTTTCTGTATAGCTATGTACCAGGGGGCATGGCAGCAACTTCCCCGTTGGTGGCAAGGACTACCTAAAACACTCCAGGCTGGACTATGTTTACTTGCTGTGGGGTGGTGTACTGGGTTAGTTCGTGCTGTAAATGTGGGTAATGGTCTTACGGTATGGCTACCGTGGTTCTTTTTACCGGCTCTAGCGGCAGCCAGTGTGGCATCACTGTGGTTTGCCGGTATACGGTCTTATGAAAAAGATAGGTGGTGGATACTGTTTTTCAGCATTTTTTTGATTGGGGCCAAAGTGGCTATCATTCATTCAGAAGGACACTCAGCGCAAATTTTTGCCACTGTGGTAGGCTGTGCCTTTCTTGCTTTCATGTTAGTGCTGCTGCGAAAAGGAGGTTGGTTGGCCAAAGTAGCACTTACCATCTTTATTATGGGAATTGTCTTTTTTGGTCTCTACCTGTACCAAGCTGGGGTAAAAAGTCCAAACTATGCTAGGGGCCAAGTTTGGACTACTAGTGCAGTACTGATTGGAAACAATATAGTTACCGGTGTTGGTTTGCAGAGTTTTCCTGCTTATTACACACAAGAAGTTGCTACGCTCTACACGCAGCCAGCGGACCTTTCAGTATCTGAATCAAATAGCCTGTACACTGCATGGTGGCTTAATCTTGGCTTTTTAGGATTAGTAGGAAGCCTCTTAGTTGCCTGTACGTTATTAAAAATGGCCTGGCGTCGAGGGTTTAAAGCATGGCTCTTTGCCTATCCACTTCTTGCATTGTTATTGTATGGTTTTATTGCTACTGCCTCATTCTCTCTTATTCTCAGTCTCTTATGGTGGCTCTTTCTTTTACTTCTTATCCCTCCGCAACCCTTGAGTCCTTTAGATATTCAACTAGAATAAATATATGTTGCAAACTTATCTCAAGGATTGGCGGTATCTCTTAGCCAGTCTTTTCCTCTTCCTTCTTCCTTTTGAGCGAATTCCCTCGCATGATGTTAAAGGAATCACCATTCGGCTCACTTCAATCCTCATTGTTTTGTTTGCTATTACTGTTGCCCCGCAGCTTTTCCTCAAAAAAGAATTAACTCCGCGCTCTAAGATTGACTGGGCTATTCTTGCTTTTTACTTCTGGGGCTGGGTTTCAGTTCTCTATGCGGCCAATCGGCATCATGCGGCGCTGGTCATGCTACTTTGGGGTTTTGTGCTCATAGGGTACCTCTTGGTCAGTAGATTATGGCGTCAATTCTTTAATCCTCAAGCTATTAAGCAACTCTTTGTAGCCACTGGTGTGATTACTGCTCTTTTTGGTCTCTATCAATTTGTTGCAAACACCTACTTTGGTGCTTCTAGCACATGGACTCTCCTTAGTCCTAATTATGAGCGAAGTATACTAGGTTTTGCTCGGGTGCAGTCAGTAGGGGTTGAGCCATTGTACTATGGTGCTTTTCTTTTCTTACCAATTGCCTTCCTCCTTGTTGACATGGTGCGATCTAAAAAAATGCCTCGAACAGGTGAAGCACTTTCACTTATTATTATCATTGCTGCATTTGTTTTGACGGTTTCACGAGGAGCGTACCTAGGCTTCATTGGTGCCATTATTGTCTTAATTATTGCTTTAGCGGCAAAGCGCGCCTTAGTGGCAAAGCAGCTAGCAGTAACAGTAGTAGTACTACTCTTAGGCTTTGGTCTTTCTCAAGCACTGGTCTTTGCTACTCGATATTTTAATCCAGCTACTTCACCAGGTGGTGTTAAAACTGAAGATCAGTTTGTTGACCATGCAATTGCAAGTCAAGCCACGGCAAATAGCTCTTTGAACCCTCGGCTTGAAGCAATGCAAGATGCTTTTTCCATTTACAAGAAGCACCCAATTCTTGGTGTGGGTATTGGCAACTATGGAGTGGTAACCACTGTGCAGAAGACGGCACAAAATCAGTATCCAATAGTAAATAACCAGTATTTAGAGACCCTTACTGAACTTGGTCCAGTTGGTGCACTTCTCTTCCTTGTGATGCTTGTATTTGTTATGGCAAAACTTATTACGGTTGCCTTACGTAAAGATGAAATGTCTTGGTACGCCGTAACGCTCATTTTTGTTGCCTTGGGAATTGGTGTGCAATGGAATTTTTTCTCAACTATTTATATTCTTTTGATTTGGGTGTTCATTGGGTTGGTAGATGCCATTCCGGAAAGCAAGCAGTAGTTTATGCTCTGCATTGGCATAGATGCACGTGAACTGGTAGGGCAGCCGGCAGGAAAAGGACAGTACTTAAAGCGTATTCTAGAAAGCTGGCTACAGCAAACCGATGTTTCACTGAAACTCATTTTGTATATTCAAGAAGGTCATACGCTTGAGCTGACTTCATCACAGTATGTGAATGTGGTAATGCAGCCACAAAAGGGAAGGGCGGTGCTGTGGCATCGAAATGTTTCAAAGCGTTTAGTGAATGATGGAGTAGCAGTCTTTTTTGCCCCGTTTAGTTATCAATCGGCTATTTGGAACTCTGTGCCTACGGTTACCACCGTGCATGACCTGGCGATTTTTTTGCTCCCAGGGGTTAGTCATAATCGCCGGGCACAGCTCATTGAAAAAATATTTTTGAAGCGCTGTATTCGTAAGTCTGCAGCGCTTATAGCGGTTTCTCAATCAACTGCTCATGATCTGGTGCAAGTAAGTGCTGTATCACCCAAAAAAATTATTATTACCCCCTTGGCACCGCTACTTGAACCGGCTGAAGCCTTACCATTAGCTAAGCGCAACGCTTACTTTTTATTTGTTGGCACTCTGGAGCCGCGAAAAAATATTCCCATTTTACTACAGGCCTACGCACTTTTATCTGTTGACGAGCGAAAAAATCACCCACTTATGCTGGCTGGAAAACCTGGTTGGGGTGGTGAAAATTATCAACAAATGGCTAGAGAATTAGCCATTGAAACAACAGTGCAATTTCTAGGCTACGTTCCAAATGAAAAATTAATCGAACTTTATAAACATGCCTATATTTTTGTCTACCCAAGCCTGTATGAAGGTTTTGGTTTACCGGTAGTAGAGGCAATGGCTTACGGAACACCTGTTATTACGAGTAATACATCTTCTTTGCCTGAGGTGGTAGGAGATGCTGGCGTGCTCTGTGATCCGGCCGATGCTCAAGCGCTTTCTTTCGCCATGAAACACTACTTGCAAGATGAAGATTTTTGGCAACAAAAAAGCACTGCCGCTCTAACAGCAGCAAAAAAATTTACTTGGGAAGCTACCGCTAAAACTACCTTAGCTATGTTAGAGAACGTCAGCCAGTCCAAAAATTAGTTGCAAAAGCTGCAAGGAGGATGCCGCAAAGTAGTGCAGAGCTCACTAGCCAGAGGCCATAGCGCTCTTCATTTCGCAAGATTTTTTTCGCCAAAATTAAATAGATAGGGAAGACTGCAAGAATGTAGCGATTCATTGAGTCGGGCGTGCGGGTGAGGGCAAAAAGAATCAAGCAGGCCAACGTATAGAACGAAAGAATTGGGGGAAGTTCGCGCCAGCCTTTAATAAGAATAAGTGCAGCTACAAACCAGCAGATAACGGGGAGTGCCAAATTAACAGCATTGGTAGTTTGCCCCAATTGGTAGGTATGGATAATGCTATGAATCCAGAACCAAAACGTACTGAGAAGATTTATTTGTACCTGCCTATCTGGCCAATACTGTGCGTATACAGAGTGCAATACAAAGGGACTGCCATAGGCATGGGTGAGGAAAAGCATATAGGCAAGGAAGCCAGCACAGCTTATAAAAGTGGCAAGGATAACTTTAGGGATGGTCATAATATTTCTGGGAAGTGATTGGGTATAGAGGATGATTACCGCTGCACTTACCAAGAGACCAGGTAATCTTGCCGCAGAAGCTAATCCTGCCAAAATGCAGGCTGCCATCCATTCTTTTTTGAGGAGACAAGAAAATGCCCAAAAACTGAGGCCACAGAAAATTGCTTCGCTATATGCTCCTGCTAGGAAGTAGGCGCTAGGAAAAACAAGGAAAATAAAAACTGCTCGCCAGGCCACGGTAGTGTCTTTCCAAAGTGTGGTAGCAATACGAAAGAGGGCAATACCGGCCGCAATAGTGGTAACAAGGTTAATAATGGCAGCGGCGGTACTCAGTTTTCCAACCAGAACTGCCAACCAACGAATAGCTAGTGGATAGAGCGGAAAAAAGGCAATGTCAGCTTTTGGAGTAGCAGGGTAGCCATTCTGAGCAATAGAAAGGTAGTAGCCACTGTCCCAGTGCATGGTGGCCTTGAGTAAAGTGATAGCAGGAAATGGTGGTGTGATAATACCGGTGTTGTAGGCAAGTTTTTTTACACTTACCGTCATAAGTATTAACACAACGAAAAACCAGACAAAAATAACGGCAGCTACTTTTACGTATGGATGACGATAGAGGCGAGAAAGCGTATTCAACATATGCTTATCATATCTGAAATGAATTCTGCTATGCTAGAGCAAATGCCTCATCTTTCGCTCGTCATCCCCGCATACAACGAAGAAGCTCGTCTTCCTGAGACGCTAGCGTTGGTGCGTGATTGGATTGAGCGTCAAGATTTCTCGGTTGAAGTATTGGTTGTAGATGATGGTAGTACCGATAAAACAGTTGAATTAGTGGAAGCTTTTTCTGAGCGATTTCCCGCGGTGCAAGTAATTAAAAATGCCAAAAACAAGGGTAAGGGTGGTGTTGTGCAGCAGGGAATGTTGTTAGCAAAGGGTAAATGGCGCCTTTTCATGGATGCTGATGGCGCAACACCTATTGATGAAGTGGCAAAAATGTTGGCCATGACCGATAGCTATGAAGTAATTATTGGTTCTCGCTATCTACATCCAGGGAGTATTAAAATTAAACAGCCCCTGCGTCGTCGAATCCTCTCTAGAGCGGTAAATTTGGTTATTCAATTGGCATTTTTACGTGGTGTACGTGATACCCAGTGTGGTTTCAAACTCTTTTCTGCTAAAGCGGCAGAAGATATTTTCCCTCGGCAAGAGGTAAACGGGTGGCTTTTTGATGTGGAAATTATGACCATTGCTCGTCAACTAGGCTACGTCATTAAAGAAGTGCCTGTTGATTGGTATGATGCTAAAGAGTCAAAATTACGGGCTTGGCGTACTGCCTTTCGAACCTTACGTGAGCTTGCTGCAATCTATAAACGGGTGCGGCAAGGAGTCTATACAGCAGAAAAAGTATGAGCCCAATAAAGAATCTTCACCGAGTATACGGAACCCTGTTAGTGGGGTTAGTAATTATTGTGGTGGGTGCAATTTTAATTAATGAAATTAGTTACCAAAAGCAGCAGGAAAATGCAGTAAGCAGTCCTACGCCCACGAGTGTGTTCACAGTCACTCCTTCGCCAACGGCTACTTCTCAAAGTCCATCACCTACGCCGCAAGCTACAGTTAATTCTGTTTCGGTGCAGTTCCCTCAAAGTGCCACTACCTTTATGGCTAATTTTTATTCAGCATATAACGCGCAAGATCGAGCGCGTTTGGCGACGTACTTCACTCCTGATACAAATGATACTGATCGCTCTATGCACGCCCATCTCTTTACCGATATGGACACCAATGGCACAGTAGGCGGGCCCTATTTGTTTGTTGATGGTCCGGCTAACCAACGTGCTTCTGGATATACGTTAGTAAGTGAGACAGTTCAGGGATCTGGATGGCTGGTGACTGTTTTGGAGCAACGGATTGATTTTCAGGGAGCAGCGCAATCACCAACTACTACCATTATCACGCTGGTTCCAAGTACAAATCCAACTGGAAGTTGGTTGGTAGATTCCTATGTTCGTACTAGTGGTGATGAAAAATATAGCGCCTTTTTGGTAGAATAAACCTTATGCACACACGTCTTTCAGCAACATTTAAAGGGGTTGAACATGGCATGGCGGTTATTGTTTTGGTTGATGGTCAAGAGTTAAAAGTAGCCAAGGAAGAATTGCAGCCACTTCCTGTAGTGGGAGCTGATTTAACATTGGTACTTACTCTTGCCGAAGACGCACAATTAGACCAGAATGCACTAGCAAAGCACCTTTTGAATCACTTATTGGGAAACGAAGGGTAGAGAATTTACTAGAAAAGAAGAAGGAGTTGTATGTCAGGACATAGTAAATGGGCAGGTATTAAGCACAAAAAAGCAGCTGTTGATGCTAAGCGGGCTAACGTTTTTACAAAGATTGCCAATAATATTACAGTGGCAGCAAGAAGGGGTGGTGGGGATCCAAACTTTAACCCAAGTCTACGCACAGCGCTGGATGCTGGTAGAGCAGCCAACATGCCAAAGGATAATGTTGAGCGTGCTATTAAGCGTGGTACCGGTGAGTTGGGCGGGGCGGCAGTGGAGGAGTTACTCTATGAAGGATTTGGTCCAGGAAACGTGGCCATTCTTATTGAGGCTTTGACTGATAATCGAAACCGTACCAGTGCTGATATTCGTACACTCTTTACCAAAAATGGCGGCCGATTTGCCGATGGTGGCGGTGTAGCATATCAATTTACCCAGCGTGGAGTTATTCGAGCTGAAGTGCCAGAGAGTGAAACAGACCGCTTTGAGGAGCTTATTATTGAGGGGAACGCTGAGGATTATCGTCTAGGGGATAGTCATGCAGTAGTGTTTGCGGCGCCTGTGGATCTTCATATTCTTAAAGAGGCCATAGAAGCGGCAAAGTTTACTATAGAATCTGCTGGCATGGAATGGGTACCAAATACTCCTATTGAAATTGATGATGAATCATTAGAAAAAGTGGCTGCCTTGGTAGGAGTTTTCGAAGATTATGACGATGTAACTAACGTCTTTACCAACTTAGCCGAATGATTATCTTAGGGTTGGATCCAGGAACTGCCTTAGTTGGCTGGGGAATAGTAGATACTGGTGTAGCACACAAAATAGATACTGCCCTTTGCTTGGGATACGGGTGTATTACCACTGATAAAAGCATGACTGATAGTCAGCGCTTGCTTGCCATTGCCAACGGATTGGAATCATTGCTGGAAAAATATAAGCCTGAGCTAGTTTCTATTGAGCGACTTTTTTTTAGTCGCAATCAAAAGACCGTTATGAGTGTTTCCCAGGCTAGAGGAGTGTTGCTCTATGTTATAGAGCGTCAAGGTCTTGCTATGACCGAATTTACACCCCAAGAAATTAAAGTAGCCTTAACGGGCTACGGGAAGGCGGAAAAATTGCAGGTACAAAAAATGGTGCAGCTTCTCTTGCGTCTGCCTCAATTACCCAAACCTGATGATGCTGCTGATGCAGTAGCTGCAGCACTTACGGCGGCACAAACGGTACGTTTACCCCGAAAGTAAGGTGTTCGCCAGTTTCAGTATCAATTGAAACGTTATCGTCTTTATAGAGTACGTGAATACGCTTTTCTGTATCGGTACGAAAAACTGGAATTCCTGCTGTAGCTAACTTTGCTAGAATTTCTGGTCGTGGATGACCAAAGGTGTTGTTAAGGCCAACAGGGATGAGAGCAGCTTCTGGATTTACTGCCTGAAGGAAACTGACAGCTAAACCAGTTGCAGAACCATGGTGAGGTACTTGCAAAATGGTTGATTGCAAGGAGCATTTTGGCGGCTGGCAACTGGCAAGCATGGCATTCTCATGATCTTCATTTAAATCACCAGCTAAGAAAAAAGAGAAACTTTGGTAGGTAAGCTTTACTGAAACATCGCCATCATGGGTTTCTTCTGGCTCTTGGCCAACCATGTCAACAAGCGGGTGATACACCTCAAGATTGGCATCACCTACTTTTTCTTGGAAATAAGCGTGCACATGCCTAACTGGTATGTGTAAGGTGGTAAGAAGATGAATCCAGGTACGAAAGTCTGCTGTATCTATAATGGTTCCAGAACTCCAAACTGCTTGCACCGTATAGCGTTGTAGTACATCAATGAGACCGCGAATATGGTCTGCATGAGGATGAGAAAGAATGACTAAATTAATAGTATGTTGCCAAGGTGGTAGTACACTTCCTAATTCTTGAAGGACGCTATCGTCTGGTCCGCCATCAAAGAGAATAGTAGTACCGTCTGGCTCATGAATAAATACGCTTTCACCTTGGCCAACATTAAGCATCCAAATATCTAAAGCCCCTGGCGTACTTTCAGGAAGGAGACTAGCTAACGTAAAAGCAAGGAGGAATGCCAACCCAATAATAAGTGCTCCTTTTTTCATAACTTTCCTCCCAAAAGGGCGCCCCAATGAATAATGGAGAGTACTTCGTGAAGCATTACCCAAAGTGGTAAAGAGAGGAGAAAGCTGGCTTGTGGCCACCAACTTATGGCAAAAAGACAGATGCCACCAACCATAAGTGTTCCCAATAACCAAAACACTGCTGGGTTTACTACTATACCCATAGCACCAGTTTGACCAAAAAGATGGTAGGAAAGTGGTCCAATGGCCAGAGTAATGGCACTATTTTCAGCGGCTGGATGTAGGATATAATTGGGCCAATCTTTCACGTAAGGCACAGTTTTTGTAATGTGAAGAAAAAGTGGAGTAAGAAAAACTAGACCAGCGTAGGCAAGGCAAGAAATTTGGAAACCAGCATCAGCTTTGAGCATGAGTGGATTAGCAACAAGCATAGCAGCGGCAGGAAGTGCCACCAGAGATGACGTGGTTGGTATTCGTTCTTGCCAGGAAAGAATAGTACTAAACACTGCAACTAAAGCTCCTCGTACAACACCGGCTGAGCCATCGGTTAATAGAGAAATAGTTACCGCTAAAATGATGATGGCTATGCATTTGCCACCTCTTTTACTGATAGGTAAGAGGCCTAAGCAGAGGGCAAGAAAAATGCTCAATTTAGCACCGCCAACCACAATGAGGTGTGTGGTGCTGGTACTGCTTAAATCATTCTGAATAGTGGTGGGAATGGCATGTTCGTTGCCAATTAAAATACCATTTAGAAAAGAGGCTTCTGGCTCATGAAGGTAGTGGTCATTTACTTTTTCAACATCAGCTCTCAGGGAAAAGAGAAAGCTGCGAATTGAAGGAGGTGCTACTTTATCCAGATGAATTTGCGGGTTTGACATGGTAGCCGTAATGCCACGCTGCTGAAGGAAAAGAGGGTAGTCAAAGTCTTCTACCGCCGCAGGGTGCTTAATAGTCCCTTTAACCCAAAGTGTATCTCCGTAAGAATATTCTGGATAACGATTGGTTTTAATCAGGATGGCATGGTGAATAGCAGCTGGTTGAATGGGCACTACCGTAAGAAAGGTTGAGTAGTCTGATCGCTCGTCGGGTAAATCAATGATATGAACAGCACCGGTGAAGGTATCGTAATCTGAGAAGCTATCAATGGTAGCGGCACGCCAGATTTGCACATCTGACCAGCCTGCCCACAAAGCCAGGGGTACGCTTAGCCACGCACAGGTAATTTTCAGGGAATGATGGGTAAAAATACTACTGAGAACAAGTACAAAAAAATAAATCCAAAGTGCCGCTTTTGAAACCAGGTAGGAATGGTTAGTAGAAGTACCAAACCAAATACCAGTAGCAAAGAAAATGAGGCTGATGAGGGTAATAGTAGTGCGTTGCATCTTGTTACCTTGCCAGGCAAAGATGACTTCACCAAGAGGAAAATGTCATGACGTTGAATATGTGCTACCCAACTTCATTTCTTGCCAATTCTGACATTCAAAGTACTTCTGTTATGCTGAATATATGAAAAAGCGCTTCCTTCTTTTACTCAGTTTTCTCCTCCTTTTTGTAGTAGTAATGCCTGTACATGCAGCAGTGCTTAAAAGTGGTAATTCTCTTTCAATAAACCAGCCAATTCAAGATGATGCCGTATTGAGCGGAAACTCGGTTGCATTAAATAGTCAGGTATTGGGCGATACTCTCATTATGGGAAGTACCGTTACCGTTTCTGCCACACCAAAGCGAAGCCTAATTGTGGCAGGCAATACCATCACTGATACTGCTGGCAGCATTTACAATGCCTTTTTCTTTGGTAACACCGTTCATCTCAGTGGGCACTTCCAGCGGGATGTCTACATTGTTGCAGAGCAAGTTACTATAGATCCAAATACTACCGTGGATGGGTCGGTGCAAATAGCGGCCTCTGAAATTACTCTGAACGGAACTATCAAAGGAAACGTATTGCTACATAGTGAGCAGGTTACCTCAAAGGCTGCGGTAGGGGGTGATTTTGGCGGAACTATCAGCTACTTAGAATTCCAAGGTGGTAGTGTAGCGGGGAATGTTGTTTATAACTCAGATACTGACGCAGTAACGCCAAATAAAGCGCATATTGTGGGCCGGCTTGAGCGTGATACGCCCCCATTTTCTCTTGGTGATTGGATAGCCAGCACCTTGGCAAGCATTCTCTTTGTTCTCTTTGTGCTGCTGCTTACCCCTAAGCGAACCCGTGAGCTTGCAGTTGCTGTCCATCAAAATCGTCTGCGCAATGTTATTATTGGTCTTTTGGTAATTTTTGGCGCACCGTTCCTAATTACAGTATTGTTTGTAACAGGAGTAGGAAGTATTGTGGCACTCCTTATTCTGGCGCTCTATGTGGCCATGATTTGTTTTTCTGCCGCCTATACAGCTTTTATTGTGGGGGTTTCTCTTTTGCGAAGATTGCCACTTGCCCTACCTAATCAAACATTTGCCACCGTGCTTGCAGGTATCCTTGGTGTGCTTTTCTTTACTGTCATAGGATTAATTCCGTACCTTGGTTCACTTGTGGTTGCATTAGTAGGGGTGGTTGTCTTTATCTGGGTTGTGGGCGCACTTACCTATATTTCCTTTACTAACGAATATCTTGAAGTATGAAAAATTTTCACTGGCAAGCAGCTCTTGTGATTGGCCTCATGTTTATTGTTATTCACCTTCTTATTAATCTGTTATTGCCCATTGGTATTGTTTTGGTCATTATAAGCGCTATTCTCTACGCACAATCTAAGATGAGTGAACCTAAAGTGAAAGTGATTAAGAAATAACTTTCAGGTTCAGTTGCAAAAATGTAAAGTATACTTGACATTTTCTCCGTGCATCGCTAAAGTTTGACTATGGCTAAAAAACACCCGGAAACCCCTGAGCAAGAAGAGGTTGTGCTGCAAGCAGAACCTGCTGTTGCTGAACCTGATTATAAGGTGCTCTATCAACGATCCCTAGCGGATCAGGAAAATGTTCGTCGTCGCTTTGAACAAGATAAGGTGCAATACACAAAGTATGCACTTACGGGAGCGGTAGAGTCTTTGTTGCCAGTAGTAGATAATTTCTACCGAGCAACAGAACACGTCCCCGTTGAGCAGAAAGATTCAGCCTGGCTGATGGGTATTATGCATATTCAAAAACAGTTGCAAGCAGCCTTAGAAGAGTGGGGAGTAGAAGAAATTCCAGCTCAACCTGGTGATGCTTTTAACCCCGCCATTCACGAGGCAATTGGAACTGTGGAGAATGCAGATATTCCGGAAGATCACATTGCCACTATTCAAAATAAGGGCTATCGGTTAGCCGGACGGGTCATTCGGCCTGTTGTTGTACTTACTAGCAAAATTGAAAAGTAGAAAGGAGCTCTATGCCAAAAATTATTGGAATTGATTTAGGAACCACCAACTCAGTTGTTGCTGTTATGGAAGGCGGCACTGCCAAGGTAATTCCATCTGCTGAAGGCCAGAACACTGTCCCTTCCGTAGTTGCAGTGAAAAAAGACGGTGAACGTGTGGTGGGTATTCCCGCCAAGCGCCAAGCCGCTACCAACGCTAAAAATACCATTTTTTCAGTGAAGCGGTTTATTGGCCGTTCGTTCAATGATAAAGAAACGCAGGAAGATAAATCTCGTGTTCCTTATGAAATTAAGGCTGGCCGCAATGGCTTAGTTGAAGTGGTCATGGGTGATAAAGAATATACCCCTGAAGAAATCTCTGCTTTTATTCTACAAAAATTAAAAGCTGATGCTGAAGCCTACTTAGGTGAACCCGTTACCGAAGCCGTTATTACGGTACCGGCCTACTTTAATGACGCTCAACGTCAAGCTACCAAAGATGCTGGAAAAATTGCTGGCTTGGATGTAAAGCGCATTATTAACGAACCTACTGCCGCCGCCCTTTCTTACGGTATTGATAAAAAGAAAAATGAAAAAATTGCTGTCTATGACCTTGGCGGTGGAACCTTCGATATTACCATCCTAGAACTTGGTTCCGCCGATGGCGAAGCCTCCTTTGAAGTACTAGCTACTAACGGTGATACCCACCTGGGTGGTGATGATTTTGACAAAAAATTGATGGATTACATTTTGGCTGAATTCAAATCTCAGGAAGGTATTGATCTTTCTAAGCAAATTGATGCTATTCAGCGTATTAAAGAAGCAGCTGAAAAGGCCAAAATTGAACTTTCTACTGCCCAAGAAACAGAGGTAAACCTGCCGTTCATTACTGCAGATGCCTCTGGTCCTAAGCACTTAGTGTTAAAGGTTACTCGTGCCAAGTTTGAGCAATTAGTAGAAGACCTTGTTACTCGCTCTATTACCCCCCTGAAAAAAGCGCTTGCAGATGCTAAGTTGGAGCCAAAAGATATTGATGAGGTTATCCTTGTTGGTGGTCAAACCCGCATGCCAAAGGTGTTGGAAGCTGTGCGTAACTATTTTGGCAAAGAGCCAAATCGTTCAGTAAACCCCGATGAAGCAGTTGCAATTGGTGCAGCAGTACAAGGTGGTGTTCTTGCCGGTGATGTTAAAGATGTTTTGCTGCTTGATGTCACCCCACTCTCTCTTGGTATTGAAACCATGGGCGGTGTTATGACTAAGCTTATTGAGCGCAACACTACCATTCCAACCAGTAAGAGTCAGGTTTTTTCTACTGCCGCTGACAATCAGAATCAGGTAGAAATTCACGTCTTGCAAGGTGAACGTGAAATGGCTGCTGATAGCCGAACCTTGGCTCGCTTTATTTTGGACAGTATTCCACCAGCTCCCCGTGGTGTTCCACAAATTGAGGTAACCTTTGATATTGATGCTAACGGCATTGTGAACGTAAAAGCCTTAGATAAAGGGACGAATAAAGAGCAGAAGGTTACCATCACTTCTTCAACTGGTCTTTCTGACGAAGAGGTAGACAAAATGCGTAAAGATGCCGAAGCGCATGCCGAAGAAGATAAGGTGAAAAAAGAGTTAGTAGAGGCTCGCAACGATGCTGACACCCTTATCTATACAGCAGAAAAAACCTTGAAAGAGGTGAAAGATGCCGGTAAGGACATCAAGCCTGAAGATATTCGCGGAGTAGAAGATGCTATTGCTGAATTAAAGAGTGTGCATACTTCTGAGGAGCCTGAGAAGATTAAGGAAAAGCTGAATGTGCTTTCTGAAAAAATTCAGGTAGTAGGAGCAGCCATGTACAGTCAAGCCCAGGCTACGTCTCCCGCTGCTGAAGAGCAAACTGAGGAAAAGAAAGACGAACCTAGCACTGACGAGCAAGCGTAATGGCCGATTACTACAGTAGCTTGGGGGTAGATAAAAAAGCCTCACAAGACGAGATTAAGAAGGCTTTTCGTAAAAAGGCTCACGAACATCATCCGGACAAAGGTGGTGATGCGGCTAAGTTTAAAGAAATTAACGAAGCTTATCAGACGCTTTCAGATCCGCAAAAACGCCAACAGTATGATACCTTTGGCGCTGCGGGTCCACAGGGTCATCCAGGGGGTGGCTTTGATTTTGGTGGTGCTAGCCAGGGTTTTGAATTCAATTTTGGCGGTGGCGGTTTTGGCGATATTTTTTCTGATATGTTTGGCGCTGCTATGGCTAATATTCAGGCAGAAGTGCAAATTTCAGTACCTCAGGCAGTCCTTGGCGATACCATAGAGCTGCGTGTGGGCAATGACAGGGTTTCACTAGATATCCCAGCTGGTACCCAAGACGGTTCGCAAATTACCTTTCGTGGTAAAGGAAAGCCGCATCGGAGTGGTCGCGGAGATCTTACTATTTTTCTGCGTGTAGTAATTCCGCGCCGCGTTTCACGCAAAGAGCGT
>Ga0206797_1088_pt1 | contig 18863 bp, 20 predicted proteins | sample Alteio_BWOrgCont_69_FD_152894 | JGI IMG/M metagenome (GOLD analysis project Ga0206797, IMG submission 152894) | Enriched cells from forest soil in Barre Woods Harvard Forest LTER site, Petersham, Massachusetts, United States -... | ecosystem: Environmental > Terrestrial > Soil > Temperate forest >...
TAACTACAACGCGAAGCGGAATATGCACAGTCATAACAGTATTGTACTATGAATGCAGGTAAAAATTATATTTATTCAGTATGAAGTATCTGATTGCGCTCTTCCTAGTTGTCTTTGGCTTTTATGTTACTACCCATAGTTATCCCATGGTGCGATTAGTGGGGAGAATGGACTACGCTGAAAAGTACCTAGGTGTTGGCGGTTCTTATACCATGTGGAAAGGAATTGGCATTCTCTGTATTATTGCTGCCTTCTATGTGCTGAAGGACCCTAGCTTGTTTGGGCTTAGCTGATTGAATAGTCTGGAATGATGTGGTATGGTTGATGGGTACGTTTTAGTCAAGTTTAGTGTCCCTCATGGGCCCTTAGCTCATTTGGTAGAGCGCCTCGTTTGCACCGAGGAGGTGAGCGGTTCGATCCCGCTAGGGTCCACCAAACTTGTATTATTTTCGGCAATACGGGCAGAAATCAGATATGGGAGTGCTAATTCAGTAGTTCCATATCCTATTCCGCGCTCGTAGCAAAGAGGCTTCGTGAATACTAACCGTACCACGAGCCTTTTTGTTTCTATGTCACCCGCGTTCCAGGTTTGTAAGGGATTCTGTATGAGCGAGCGAGCTTGCTCAAAGGCGGTTCCAAAATCAGCTCGCTGACGTTTACTCTTGGCAAATGCCTCTTCGAGTTTTTCTTTTCTAGCTTCTAAATCAACTAGCTTCTTTTCCAGTGCTTTAAATAGGACAGTTGAGGTTGATTGTTCAATCTTATCTGCCAGATTCTCTGATTCCTTCGCAAGTGTCTTAATCTGTTCCTCGGTTTTATTGAGACTATACGAACGTTCACCGAGCTTCTGCGTCCATACTCCTTCGGCCATGGTGCGAGTAATATCCATAACTAGGTCGCTTGCCTCTAACGTTTCAAGGATAGTAATAAACTTGGCTTCTATTTCAGTCTTTGGAATTGTCTTGGCAAACATCGGACACTCTTTCTTTTGGCATTGGTAGTAGCCATATTTCTTTCCATTCTTCTTTCTAGACCAACTTGCCGTAAGGGTACGGTTGCATAAAGGGCAAACTACAAAATTCCTTAAAAGGAAGTCTCTGGTGGTGTCGGAGCGCATTACTTTTACCGGTTTGCCCTTCTGCTTGTCCTGGATGGCTTGGTAAGTATCGAAAGTGATAATTCCCTTATGGTGCGCCTTGCGAAGTGTTACACCCCATTCGGGGTATTCTAGATAGCCACAGTAAAGAGGTGAGTTTAGCATTCGATCAGCCTGCATAAAGGACGTAGAAAACGGAACCTTTGGGCGTGAAAAGTATTTTTGCTCAATCAAGAAATTGGCCACGTCCATTTTGGTTAAGAAACGATTGTTTGCGTACCCTTCCAGTGCCTCCTTAGTAATTCTGAGCTTATCTTGGTCGATGGCCAGAATTTTTTTATGAATTGGGTCTTCTACCCACTTATATCCAGTAGGCTGCTTAAAAGTCCAGTACCCAGCTTCCAAGCGAGCTAACATGCGACTCTTTACCTGTCGTTTGTTCTGGTTACGTTCAAGCTCAGCAGCACTGGCAATAATAGTTTCGATAAACTTATCTTCTGCCGATTCACCAAACTGAAAATTTGGACTTTGTAAGTATCCAGAGCGTTGGTAAATAGCCACCTTTAGATCAAAGTGAATATCTACGTCTCTGGCGAAGCGTTTTATATCGTCAATAATTACATAGATAGGTTTGCCGTTGCGCTTTTCCAAAAATTCAAGCAGCTCAGCCATTTCAGGCCTATTACTATCGCCTCCGGATATAGCTTTTTCAGAAAATACAGCTAGAACCTTATACCCTCGTTGGTCTGCATAATCTCGGCAATGCTTTTCTTGACCTTTAAGTCCGTCACCTTCCTTAAGTTGTCGTTTACTACTAACACGGGTGTATATTACACATTCTGTAATGTTCAGTTCTCCTGGACTAATCTCTGGTCTGCGATTCATAATGTGTTTCTTCTATGTCTTCGACCTTATCTAATTCATTAAAGTAATGATCAAAGGAATTACTCACCAGAGAATAAATATCTAGTAGGAGTGTCATTTGCTTCTCTGGCGGGATTCCTTGTGCTGTGAGTGCACTTGCATATTGTTGTTTACAGAGTAACACAATATCTGGATAGTTGGAACTATTTTTATATTCTTTTACTGGTTTGTATTGTGGATTTATTCTGCTTTCCACTTTTTGTATATTTTGAGTATTTTATATTAAAAAACCTGAAGTTAACTTCCTATTTGAAGACTTCTTCTGCCACTACTGCCATTTTAGGTTGGCCATCAGTCCAAAATAATCTGATGTGTGAACCGCTTCCTTTTTCAAAGGTAGTGACACCAATCCCTTTTTGGCGTAATGCTGGAATTAACTCATTTATCTTTTGAGTTAATTTAAGATGGCTAGGTAGGTCGTATTGGGTGATGCCCTTACTACGTTCCGCATACTCAACTAATTCCTGACGTACTTCCGTAATACGCCCAGAGTATTCCGATTTATTTGCCATGAAATCCAGGATAACCTGCCCCAGCACCGATGATTGTAAACCTGTTTGTTTTTGTTTATCAAAAGTGGCAGATAGCAGTCCGAGAAAGCCGTCCTCTGATTCACCTAGGTATTTAGCTGCGGAGGCAGCGTATTGCGCATAATCAGCCATACGGGGTAGACCGCTTGTGCTTGTTACCTTGTTGCCGATTGCAAAAGAAAGGGCATCAAACAGACCGCCCATAATAAGAGGTTTTTCAGCAAGAAACTCTTGGTTAATTTGCTCTTCAGGCTTCCGGCTCTCATCAGGAATATACTCAAAGTGAAGTAGTATGCTTCGCTCCAATAAGTCTTGTTTTTGGATTATCTGATTGATGCTGGTAAAGCCGAGTAACCGCTTATGACTAGCCTGCACGATGTCATTATCTGTGTAGAGTTTTCGTTGGCCGTTAGTTCCTCCCGTTACAATGCGACAGAATGCGTCTGATTCATCGGATGTCACATGAGAGACATTGTCCAGATATAAGCAATAGTATCCGGCGGCAAGTGCAAATAAATCCCCAGGTTTTTGAGGTGGATGAAGTAAGTCGCCAGTTGTAGGGTCAATCAGTTCTTGGATTTTTCGTAGTCCACCTGTCTTTGCTGTACCTTGTTCACCGATGCAGGCTATGGCACAACGCGGAATGTCAGGAATACACGCAACGGGGAAGTATGTTAAAGCCAGTAGTTGCTCGTCTGGGTTTCGAATGTTCAAATACTTCAGGAAGGCACGAAGGTTCCCTTGTTTCACTGGAACAACCTGTATGGCCTGGTGTGGATACCGCCGAAACTTAACTGGAGCTGTTTGTTCAATACTCCAGCCAAGCCCAGTAATTTTAACTACATTAAGGTTGTCTGCTATGTCGTAATAAATTTCATTTTCGTGTTGCGCAACTCTATTCCAAAGTTTATATGTTATCTTTTCAGAGTGCGCCTTACCGCTTAGTGTGGCTACTACCTGTTTGTGTACCGATTCTGAAATACCATTTTTGGCTGTTTCCCAATATATCGCTGATAGCTTATTGCGAAAAACAGTCCCACCGATTGGATGTGCAACAAAAGGTTCGTGAGGAAATGAGATATATGGTTCGCTTTGTTCGATGTCCAAAAATAGCTCAATATCTAAATCAAGTAAGAGGTCAACAATGCGATTAGCGACAGAGCGTTTTTGCTTTTTCTCTGCATTATCTTTGTCGAGAAATGCCGTGACTGCTTGTTGGTACTTGTCACTTTTCATAACACCTCCTTTGCGAGTAGCTCCACAGCTTCTAGGAAACCAATTCCTTCCATTTGCTGGATGAGTTTAATAACATCCCCGCCTATATGGCAGCCGTGGCAGTAGAAAGAGTTTGAATCGAGATAGAGAGTAAACGAGGCTGTTTTTTCTTGGTGGAGGGGGCAGAGGCCATACATTCGATGTCCACGCATACGAAGAGATGTATAGCGTGCGGCAATAAGATCAATAGGTGTGGTTCTTGCTTGCTCGATTGGTAGTTGCTGCTTATTATGTTGGCTTTTCGATTCCAAATGACTCTTTAAGCCCCGTAGCCTATCGAGTTGTCGGTAACACTCGGCTAGTTCTTTACCAATAGGTTGAATAGAGAGGAACTCTAACGTGAACCAACGTAAAAATTCATCCACACAAACTTCATTTACTATCTTTGCTTGTGCTCTGATGGTCTTTTCGGCAATAAGTTGCTTCCCATGCCACTCAATGATTTTTGCCCAAATTATTGGAAGAGCGTCAGGTATGTCTTGAAGAATTTCATATTCCGAAATATATTTTCTATTTTTTCTCCACTCGCTTTCAAGCTCTAAACAGTATTGAAACTGCTCATCGCTTATTTGGGTAAAAGATTGTTTTGACATTTCCCTGATTTTATTTAGTAAGCTCTTGTGATAGCTGGATCAGGGAAAAACCAGCTATCGCAGCAGCCTGCTTTCCCTGATGCGAATAATTTTAGATATAACCAAAAAAGTGTGAGACGGATTATCCGTACCACACTTATTACTTAGGCCAGCGACAGGTTTATTTACTAACTTAGCTGACGTTTCGGCGTCTCAATTCGGCGTCTCGAATGTTATTTAATTCTTTGTAGCTAAGGTCTTTGTGTTCAGGGAATTTTTCGGCGATAAGGAGGCTTCTTTCTTTTTCACCAACTGTGCCATACTCGACCAAGAAATCTGCAAGAACTTGATCTCTGCGCCTTCTGTAGACGCTACTTTCTTGGTACTCATCCAGTAATGGGCGAATGGAGGAAGTCCAGTTTTTCTTGATAAAGTTTATTACTTCATTTTGGCTAGCCAGTGGAGAGATGCGGATACAAACTTCTCCGTCTGGTGCGTTGATAGTTTTACTTCCGTTTTGCTGCAAGTAATCTTCTTTTAGAGTTGAACTATCTTCAATCCAGCAAATGTCTAGGTACCCTTCTTTAACGAGAGAAGTAACGAACTTTACACATTGTTCGGGTGTAAAATCTTTTGTTAGATATTTACCGAGTACGACAGTGGCATTAACGCCTAAGAAATAATCTGTGCAGAGTTTTGTATATTGTTGGGTGTACTCTTCACTGTAAGGCTCTTTTATCTTTTTAAGCTGATCAAGTCTCGTAATAAATTTGGGATTATTAAAAATGTCGTGGTAGCGTTTAATAATCTTCTTCTGGCCTTGCCTTAAAATATCTTTCCCTGATTTTGTACTCATGTCAGTACATTAAGGCTGTATTGAATGGGTTTGAGTTACTGGTCGCTCCTCAATCTTTTTGATGAGTAGATTTACCAGAGACAAGAAATCCAACGCTCGAATTGGGTCTTCTAGGGTTACTTCATCGTGTGCCTTTGGATTTCGTATTCCCTGCATAATACCCATAAGCATATGCATATATCCTTCTTGTTCGTTTTTAAATGATTCTGTTGAAAGGTCATTTAGTTTTACGGTGCCATTATTTGTATTGAAAGCACGTGACATTAGTTCTTTACCATCGAGAGTGGATAGGTTGCTTATATCCTTAACATAATTATTAAGCGCCTTTGTAGCTTCAAATACAGCCTGGGGATAGTGTTCGCTCTGAAATAGACTTCGACTCACTCTATCAATTGCGGGGTGAAATTGACGTTCATCGTATAGCCTCATATTTTGTGCTTGGGGATTCTGATGAGGTATTGTGATTAAGTTTTTTAGATACTCAAAGAAATGCATAAACTCTACGTCTTCACAGGTGGGTTCATCAAGCCAGTGAACCGTTTCGCAGTATTCTTCGATTGAATCTAGTAAGGAAAAAAGCGTTAAATCTCCAGAATAGAAAAAGTTACTTCCTTTTTTGAGGCGACCTGTTTTAGTGCCACTCTCGTGTGTAGTAATTTCAAGTTCGGGTGAGAGTTCTAGATCAATTTCTGAAAAAACAGTAATCTCCTCTTCATGTTTTTTTGTTTTCTCTTGCGCTAACGTTAGCTGAATATCTTCTACGCTGCTTGTTGAAAAGCTTATTCGCCAAACAGTATCCACCAAATACTTAGACATTCTTTTGAGTGCGACAAAAACCAGTGGGTCACTAATATCCTTGATTCTTGTATTATTATCCATAATACCTAGAACAATATCGAAAATTGTTATGGAATGCTATTATTACGCCATAGCAAAAATAAATATGCTCACTACAAAACAAAAAGTATTCTGCCAGCAATATATCACTCCTGAGAGTGGTACGTTTGGTAATGCCGTTAAAAGCTACCTGAAAGCCTACGGAGGCAGGGATAAGACCTCAACGGAGTATGCGGCTGCGCAATCCTCGTCATCCCGTCTTTTGAAGGACGCAGACATAATTGGCTATATCAACAACCTTCTCGCAACTGCTGGCCTCAATGCGCAATATGCTGACCGAGAGTTGCTTGGTCTTATCCAGCAGAATGAAAACATGGCCATAAAGCTCTATGCAATAAAGGAATACAACCGTATTAGCCGCCGAGATACGCACAATCCTCTGGATGAGAGGATGAAGCGGGCATTAGAAAGATTTGCTGATTTTTTGCCGGACGATTAGAGTTGGCTTTCAGCTTCTGTTAGAGGGTAATTTTTGGTATGCTCAAGTTTGAAATTGTTCTTTTTCCTACAATTCAAACACAGCCTAAACCCTTGATTCATCAGGGGCATGGCTAACCAAAACCCCAACCACGATATGTAGCTCCTCCCGAGTTACCCGTGGTTGGGTTATACGCGAAAGTGTATATGTGGCCGAAAGGCTGCGCTCGTGGGGAGCTTTGTGTTTCCTTGCGATTCCTAAAACCCAACCACACAATATGACAATGACACCCCGTGAGTATCAGGATATTAAACGCTTTCCACTCACCACTAAACCTGGCCTTAACTACAATGAACAGCAGGTTTTAGACCGCCATGCGTACACCCAACTTCAGGAAGCGGCACGCTTAGACCTTAATGCACAGGAACGGCTTTGCGAGCTATCTGAAAAGCTAGGGCATAAAATTGACCCCGGCATTCTAGCGTTTGTGACTGCTGAGCAGAACTTGCGGAAATACGGCACTTTTGAAGCTCCAAAAGGAGAACTGCTTGCAATGATAGATACGAAGGGCAAAACAACGGAAGAGGTTTCTGTCGAGGCTACAGCGGCTGTGAACAAACACATTGAGCAGCAAAAGTTAGATTTAGAGCTATCTCAGAAAAAATTACCAGCTATTGCTGAAAAATACACTCAGAGACGAAATCTTGTGAAGTTACTCTGGAAAACTGCTGCCGTATCTATTTGGGTCTTGTTTTGGGGTCTTTTTGCATTAACCTATTACGTTAATAATTACATGCCACACGGCCCAAGCTACGACAATGGCGATGTGGTCTGTCGGGGAGAGAACGGGCCCTGTGCAGAGGCAACCCAAGAGGATTTACGAAACATAAACATACCCGATTGGGCAAAGCTTTTACGAAATGATGGCTGGTTAATACCAGAAATAGTTTTGGGAGTTATTGGAGCCGTTGTCTCCGACAAAAGTAAGAAAATTAGCGAGTCTTAATTGAGTTTTTCGCATCAAAATATAACCGGCAAGTGTTCCTCGACTCCCTTGTCCTAATGTTGTATACTCACGGTACAAACTGGAAAATCAAAGGAGGGGCTGAAAACTTGCCGTTCCTTTTGCTGTATCTACATACAGACTCGTATATAAATAACCACTTATGGAAGCTAGTAAATTACTAAGGATAATTTCAACCACTGAGACAGATGAAGCAAAATATGGTTTGCAAAGTCAATTTCAAACTATTCTTACGCACTATAATAGTGGGGATACAGCTTCCTTAAAAAGTATTGAGAGTCAGTTGAAGGAAAACATTGATATTTCGCTGCAAGGTAATTTCGTTGCTACAGATTATAAAATTCTAAGAAGCCTCGGTGCAGATACTTACTTTGGGCGCAATTCTCTGGTCACCCTTGATGCAATCCTGAAGAGCCGATCAGATGAGGTAGTCCCTAAACTTACAGCTTTTACTCAAGAACGCGCACAGATGATTGCGAATATGACAGGGGCTAAGTCTGCCTTAGGTACACTTAATCTGAAGGCAGTGGAACTATCTGAAAATGATTATGAAATAGGGTTTGCTTTCCCAGAAGAGTACTCAGACCTTGGAAAGCTGGAAGATGTGTTACAAGATGTTAAAAACTTTTTGAATGCTTTGGCAAGTGGGCTACAAGACCCACAGGCTTTGGTAGTTACTTCGGTGGATAATGGTTGTATTGAAGTCTTCATTAAGGCTACTGAAAAGCTCGCATTACATTTTGAAGTTGTATTGGAGCATACTTTGAAGATATATGAAGCTATTCGCGCATTCGTTGACTTGAAAAAAGGTTATCAGCACTTAAAAGACGGTCGTAAGGCGACAGTCGAAAAAGTTGTAAAGGAACAGCTCAACGATGATCGGAATAAGATAGTTGATGATCTAATTCGGTCATTAAAAATCGAAGGAACAGAAGAACAGCATCGTGTTAAACATCTTTTTAAAACTCTACTTGACCACCTGGAAAAAGGCGTTGTTGCCGAAGTTAGAACTCCCGCTTTAAAGCAGCCGGAGCAGATTGCAGAGGATGCTACCGAGCCTGCAAAGGAGAGCTACAAGCGCAAACTGGATAAGTACAAGGCAAAGGTAGCAATAGATAATAGGAATAGGGAAATGTTTATTCTCCAGCAAAATAATTTTTACGATGGAAGTATTGCTCTTCTGGGGAAATGGGATGAGGAGGACGTTTCTGATAATAAAAAAGAAGAAGGTAAGTAGTCATTTGTGGCAGTAGTGGCAGTAAATTCTGGCAATGTGTGGAAGCGTATAACCTGGAATAAAGTACTTAGTAAGATTACGAATGTCAAAACCAGGAATTATTAACATTGTTGGTAAAACACCGTTCGGTGATTTGCTCTTACAAAGTGCTGTGGACACAAATAGCTTGCATAGTCGGCTCATCTCATATTTTACAAGGACGATGGGTGAAGGTGGCGTGCTAAATAATGTGGCAGGTCTTCAAAAAATACTTAATATGCAGGCTAGTAAGGTGCGTGAGCTTGATGCCTACGAATTCGAGGGCAACCAAAGAGTGTACGAGGTGGCGACAATACTGATGCTAAGTCAGTCAATAAACCTCCTGTGCGAGAAGTCTTATATTCCGGCCTGGCAAAGACCGAAGCAGGGGGTTTCTATGAAAGCACTTACAGAAAAGGAAAGTTGGGATGGTTTTATGTATGAAAACCCAGATGACCCCTCAATTGCAGTCGCAATTATACCCATTGAGATCAAGTCAACAATGACTGACCCAGTCCGGACTGGCATTAACAGCCCAGATCAGTTACTCATAGACAGCCTTCCCCAATTCGAGAAACATTTCCAATCGCAAGGAAGTGTATGTGCCGTCTTTGTTATGCCCTATCCTTTAAGGTCAGGTTTGAGGTTTAATCTAAAAGAAGTGACGATTGCGATGAATAAGTATGTGTCGCAAGGGGCAACGGGATGTCTGTGCCTACTAAGTTTTCCTAAGGATGAAAGGGGCGTAAATGTTATAACCTTACAATGTTACCTTTTGAGTAAAGACCCAAACATCACTCCTAATGGGAACATAGATCATATTGATCTCACTCAAATGGGTTTCGGTAAGATTCATTAATCTCAAACTACACAAATTAAAGGCTAAAATTTTTGAATCCTGGATGGGTTCTAGAATAAATTTCTGATATTGTGAAGGCACATAAAACTTTCAACTAATCTGCTCCCATGCTCAATAAAGCTCTCGTAATCGGCATCACCGAGTCAATGCTTGAACAGCCTTTTTGGACTCGGATAGAGAGTCAGATAAGTGAACTTAAGTTTGTTGCAAAGGAGAGTCCTGAAATCATGCAGGAGCTTCCAAGTGTAGATTGCCTCCTCATCAACTTCGGTATTGAAATCAAGAAGGAGCATATAGACCTCGCTCCAAACCTCAAATACATTGGTATCCTTGCCACAGCGTTTGGCAAAGTAGATGTGGCGTATGCCAAAGAAAAAGGAATTACTGTTACGCACCTGCCTGGTTATAGTACTGAATCAGTAGCTGAGTTCACCATTGCTGCTATCCTTGAACAAATTCGTGGCCTACATGAAGGAAAAGAGCGTGGAAAGACAGGAAACTACTCCGAAGCTGGCATGAAGGCAATGGAAATTCGCGGTAAGAAATTTGGCGTGATTGGCCTTGGGAGCATTGGCACACGGGTAGCGGAGATTGCCCAGGGTTTTGGTGCTCATGTGCAGTATTGGTCACAACATAGGAAGCCGGAACAGGAAGCTAAAGGGATAAAGTACACAGAACTTAATGAGCTACTAGGCAGCTCTGACTTTATTTCAATCAATCTTGCTCAAGCTGCAGAGACAGAAGGCATGTTTGGTAGTAAACAATTTAATCTCCTCAAGAAAGGTGTCCTCATTATCAATACGGCGCCAATGGAACTAATTAACATTGAAGCTCTGGGTGCAGCTCTCACAAAAGGTGGCCTGACCTTTATCCTTGATCACTCAGATGAAATGAGTCAAGAAGATCTTACTTTCTTGAGTAAATGGGATGATTGCGTAATTTACCCGCCAATTGCTTACATCACTGAAGAAGCACGAGTAGCAAAACAGGAAATGTTTACTAATAACCTTGAAGGTTTTGTCTCAGGAAATCCAATAAATACTCTGAAAGATTAGCAGTGGCCGTACACACGAAAAGTTCACCGAGAGGATACTTCATGGTGCTGGCTTCAGCACTTTGCTTTGGTAGTTATGGTATCTGGTCGCGAATGCTAGGTAAGGATTTTGGCATTTTCTATGAGGGATGGGTACGAAGTCTCCTCATCCTTATTGTGTTACTACCAATAGCACTGCTTACCAAGAATCTAAAACCAATCAAAAAAGCTGATATTCCATGGTTTTCGGTAACGATGCTTTTTACCGTATTTACCCAAGTTCCCCTCTATATTGCCTACAACCATTTGGCATTAGGAACAACGAATCTTATCTTCTATTCCGTTTTCTTGATCACATCCTACCTATTCGGTTGGGTTTTCATGCGAGAAAAAATGACTATCATTAAGATCATTTCGTTAGTATTAGCACTTGTGGGTTTAGCTACCACATTTGGGTTATCACTTGGTGTTTTCTCGGTGGGAGCAATGGCCTTGGCGGCATTTAGTGGGCTGGCTAGTGGAGGCGAGGTTGCTACGAGTAAAAAGTCGAGTCAGAATTACTCTTCAATCCAAATTGCTACCTACTCGTGGATTTTCATACTCCTAACCCATTTGCCGCTTTCGCTCCTTACACACGAGGTGCAAATCGTGCCTACCTTCAACCTTGAGTGGGTTGCCATGATCGGTTATTCGGTTACGGGTCTGGCTGGGTTTTGGTTGGTAATTGAAGGGTTCAAGCATATTGATGCGTCAGTTGGTGGGTTGATAGGTCTCATGGAGATTATCTTTGCCATCATATTCGGTGTTATTTTCTTTCATGATCGGGTTATTCTTTCGACAATAATTGGAGGAGTCTTGATTATAAGTGCTGCAATGGTGCCAGATTTGTATGCCTTAATGCAAGGAGACAAAAAAGACATGGCACCTGTATCATTAAGTTAATACGAACCAGCTTTCTGTTAAAGTAGAACCAAATCTAGTAAAAATGTATGGTCGAAATAATCTTTGAATCCCACAGTACAACATTCGACAACGAAGCTCACATCTCCTCTGGTTGGAATGATGTTGAGCTTTCTCCTTTAGGTATTCGCCAATCCCACGAATTAGGTCAGCGTTACAAAGATGCTACATTTGACGCTATTTTCTGCTCTGACCTCCAACGCTCCTATAAAACTGCCGAGTTAGCATTTGGTGATCGTTTTCCAATCATCCAAGACAAACGATTGCGTGAGTGTGACTATGGCGACTTAACACAGCATCCGGCAGACGAAGTAACGCCTGAGAAGCCAAAGCGAATTAAAGAACCTTTTCCGAATGGCGAGAGCTATGAACAGGCAGCCGAACGCATGAAGAGCTTTCTGGATGAACTGGCAGAAAAATACGATGGCAAGAAAGTAATGATTATCGGCCATCGTGCTACGCAGTATGGCCTCGAATATGTTGTTCATGCGAAAACCCTTGAAGAAATCATCCCTGCCCCGTGGAGTTGGCAGCCTGGTTGGACGTATCGTTTGTGGCAGATTCCTCAAGGCTACAGCTATAAATCACACGTATTTTCAATCCATTTGGGTCTGACAGGATTAGCTGAAAAGTTTGAGCTTCTGGGCAAAAACTGGGTAATAAAAAAAGAATTTCACGTGAGCCTTCTCATTACTCGTTATACAACGCCTACCCTAATGGAGCGGGACAACCTTTCGGAGGAACAGGCTGAAGAGAAAATTCGAAAGACCGTAGTTTCTGCCCTCGGAAAAACCAGTCCAAAACTTGGAGAGCTACCTGGTGAGGTGAGATACGTACACCGTGATACTCACGAGACACTTATTTTCATGATAAATGTTCCTGGGTTAAAAGAGTTTTACGATAGTGTAAATGAGCAGCTTGGTCTTTCGCTAGAAGTACCACCCACGCACATTACGACCTATATTACCGCAGCAAGTAGGGGCATTGCCGTTGTTAATTCACAAGAACTGGCTGAGGATACTAGACTTCTTACAGATTCAGAAATGGAAGAGATGACGCAGCTTGCCCGATTTGATCAAATCGCTATTATCGGAGAATAGAGTGGAAGAACAGAGCTTGCCACTTTTTGAGATTGGTCATCCAGGTGTTCAGCGTGAGGCATTGCTTCGGAATATCTTGATTGGTGCAAAAACAGCTACCTCATATCCATTGGAAGAAGATAATCCTGAAGTACTCAAGGCACAGGTTGGAGAGTTGCAGATGCTTATTGATTCAAATAATAAGCCTGTTGCAGTGGTAAGGATTACTGAAGTACTTATTACAGAACTAAGCAACGTTGACGAATCAGTAGCACATGATGAGGGAGAAGGTTTTATTGGAGTTGATGATTGGCGACAAGTCCATGAAGCACACTGGCTAGGTGAAGCATACGATTCCAAGTTTATAGGCTGGCAAATGCCGGATAATACAAAAATTGTTGTAGAACGTTTCAAGTTAGAGAGTATAGGCTAACTAAACCAAATGCTTACTACCGCTCAAATAGGTTATCTCAATACTGTCCCAGAAGGAAAAATTACTCGCATTGAGCCATTCAACCCAGGAACTCAACAAGCGGCTAAGGAGATTATTGCTGAGGTTATGTCAGATGTGCCGTCAGCTATGGCGCATTATGTTGGTTCGTCTAAGTTAGGAATCGCTGGAGAAAATGATATTGATCTCACTATCCTTGCCGGAAATGACTTCAAGCTTGCGGCAGTTACGCTGGAGAAGCGGTATGGCGTTCCGCACCATAGAAGCACTAAGAGAGATTACGTGATGTGGGAGTTTGAGCGGAATGGATTTCCGGTTGAACTTCATCTTACGGATTTTATTGATGCGGGCTTGCAGGAGCAGTTAGATACCCAAGAAATCTTAGAGAATGATAAGGCTTTATGTTCTGAATATGAAGCAATCAAGCTCAAGTGTGATGGATTGCCCTGGAAAGAATATCTGGTGAAGAAGTATGAATTTTGGAATCGTATATTAGGGATTGGTGAGTAAACTTTATTTTTTACTATAAACTCTGAAGATTAGGTTTAATATGAGAGGGGTGAGAGAGTTTGCTGCTTAATCCGTTGTCCAATCAGCTCAGCCCATTCGATCACTGTTTCGCAGAAGTCGTTCCATGTTTCCAATGTAATGTCCACCAAAAGAAAAACACTATGCAGTGGCTGTATAGTGTTTTTCTTTTGGTTCCAATAAAAAACCCGCCTCACAAGAGACGGGGAGAAATAAACCTGGATAGAATCCATGTTAGTAACGAAGACTTTCGCTCAAGATGCGCACGCATCTCTCAATTATTAGTGAGGGCTTGCTTTGCCAACCCTTGTCTATAGGCACGCTTGATTTGATAGGTAGAACTAGGACACGGGCACCTTCTCTATGAGTAACCCGGTGTTGGTAGTTTTCACTTTGAACAAGAGTACCCTCCCATGAGGGCATGTCCTCATACGTAACATGGACCACCAGATAGTGTGTCTGCAGTCTTTCCATAAACCCTTTGGTTTCTAGGGATTTAATGCAGTCTTGATGGGCAAAAAATAGGGCGGCATCACCAAGTAGGCTAATCGTTAACCTGTCTGGAGGTATGTTTGCAGAGATAAAGGCGTGTAGGGCGGCAAGGGCAGAGGTATCGTGGGCAGATACCGTAATGTTGACGGTTTTGGGGTGACTAAGGTCACTCGTAGATTCAAGTTCGGCAGGACTAGTCATGAGATTTCACTTGTGGATTTTCAAGGATCGCTCCAAAAACAAAAAAACCTCCCGGCCGGTGCAAGGAGGTTTTTGTTTGGAGAGTAACGCTGTTTACTGCTTACTCAAAACCGCCTTCACACCAGGGTGAGGTAGGAGGAGGTTAAGTTGAAGCAAGTAATTGTGCATGAATGTATGGTAGCAAAAATGGCGGCATTTATGCAACAGGTGCTAACAGGTGCAAATAACCTGTTTTTCCGCTATACTTATACCTTATGTTGCTCAACGCACTGATTACCGAAAAGCACATGGGGTCCAAGCGGTTGTTTAAGGATCTCTCTTTTCTGTTGCAGGAAAATACCAAAGTGGGCCTTATTGGCAGAAACGGGATTGGTAAGAGTACGCTTTTTGGCATTTTAAGCGGGGAAGATACTGACTTTTTGGGAAATGTGGAGCGGAAAAAGGGGATTCGTATTATTGCTACGGCGCAGGAACATCATGACCTTGGGAATATTTCATCGTTGGAATATGTTCTAGGGTTTGTGCCAAATTATCATCATCTGAAAGAAATTGTGGATACTTACCCAGATACCATGGGTGATGATGTGGATAAAATTCATATCTACTCTGAGGCCTTGCAAGAATATTCCGATCATAATTACTTCACTATTGAAGATGAAATTAGCGAAGCCTTGCGGCAGTTTGATATTGACCTTGAGGCAGCACTCCGGCCATTAAGCAGTCTTTCCGGCGGCCAAAAGCGCTTTGTGGAGCTGGTAAAGGTAGCTTTTTCAGAAGCAGACCTTATTCTCTTGGATGAGCCTACTAATCACTTGGATTATTACGGTAAGGCGCTGTTTATTAAATGGCTTAAAAGTCAGCGCACCGCCATGTGTATCATTAGTCATGATCGTGACGTATTAAAAGAGGTGCAGGCTATTGTGGAAATCCGCGATTCCCAGGCGTTTACTTATCCGGGCAACTATGACTCCTACATTAAGCAAAACGGCATTGGAACGGTGACGCAGATTGGGCAGTATGAATCGTCCTTAAAGCGTTTAGACACCTTGCATAAGCAGATTCAAACCGTGCGGGCACGCAAGGGTGCGGCTTCAGATAATCGTCCCAAAATTTTGGAAGAACGTTTGCAGCGGGAATATGATGCGCTGGAAGCGGCCTTGGAGAAACCGTCATTTTGGATTGATCGTGATACTGCCGCGGACCTTAGCAAAGAGGTAACCGAAAGCTACGAACGGTATAAGGCAAAAACTATTTCTATTAACGCCAGTGGCAAGGACAGCCACCGTCACCAGTTACTGGAAGTGCATCAATTGGGAGTAGGGTATGACCACCAACTTTTCCCTTCAGTTACATTTACCCTCAGCCACGGTGACCGGCTGCAGATTAGGGGACGAAACGGCGCCGGAAAATCTACCTTATTGAAAGCTATTATTGCCTCAGCCACTAATACACCAACAGAGGGCAAAATATTTCACGGCTTCATTAAAGGTGGAGGTAAATTGCGCTTAGGTATTTATGAGCAGGAAATTAGTTCGCAGTATCTTGCCATGCCCTTGGTACGTGCCATTGAAAAAGTGTATATTGCCGCCGGCCAAACCTTGGTTGGCCAGAACTTAAATAGCATTTTGGCGCAGTATTTATTTGATCCTATGCGGGATAGAGATTTGTTAGTGAGCCAGCTTTCCGGCGGCCAAAAGGCACGTTTTCAACTTATTAAAATGCTCTGTAATAATCCAAACTTACTCATTTTGGACGAACCAACCAACCACCTTGATTTGCCGTCTATTGAGGAATTAGAGAATACGTTGAAGGAATATCATGGTGCTGTCATCTTTGTATCACACGATAGTTATTTCCTGGACCATGTGGGTGGATTAGTGATGCAGGTGGGTAAGGCGTAGTCTTCACTCCATTTTCATCTTCTAGCCGCTATACTGAAGTAAATCAGTAATACTTCCGTCATGCTTATCACCAAATTTGGCCAGTGCTGCCTACTTATTGAAGAAAACGGTGTCCGAATTATTACTGATCCCGGTAGTCTTTCTACCAATCAAAACACTGCTGAAAATATTGATGCTGTTCTCATTACCCATGAGCACGAAGATCATATCCACCTAGATTCGCTCAAAAAAATTCTTGAGCGTAACCCACATGCTACCGTTATTACCAATACTGCCGTAGCAAAACTGCTTGATGAAGCCAGAATTGCTTACGAATTAATTGGTCATGAAGGAAGTATGACCATCAAAGAGCTGGTTATTGAAGCTCTAGAAGCACCTCATGCTGAAATATATAAAACTATGCCTAGGGTATTAAATACCGGCTTCCTCATTGCGGAAAAACTCTTTTACCCCGGCGATGCCTTTATTATTCCTACCAAAAAAGTGGATATTTTAGCCCTACCCGTAGCTGGTCCCTGGATGAAAAGCTCTGAAGCAATTGATTACGCTTTAGCTGTGCATCCCCGCGTTGCTTTTCCTGTTCATGACGCAATCATGAAAAGTCCCTCTTTTGCTCAACGCCTCCCCGGCATGATTCTTCCTAAAGAAGGAATTGAATTCAAAGTAATTGAAATAGATGCAACCGAAGAGTTTTAAGCAATTTTGCTAGCCTGCCAAATAGCCACTACCCAGGTAATAAAAATAGCGGCATTAGTAGCATGGGCAATATAACAAAGACGGCAGACAGTTTTTAGCTTAAATACCAAGCCGTATATAAGAAAGAGTGAGAAAAATATGGCGGTGGTACTGGCTACAATGCCAAAACTGATAACCCAGACATTGGTCCAGAGCGCACATAGGAGGGTGAGTAGATAAAAGGCAATACCAAACCACCAATTGGGAACACCAACTATGTGGGCCCACCAGGTATCTTCAAGTTTGATGCAGCTACCATCTCCACATACCACTTCTACAGGTTTAAAATTGGCAAGAGGTTTAATAAAACGGCCTAATTTTTCACTACCAAAAGAAACACAGGTGTAGAGACCAAGGAGGCTTAAGAGAATAAACGTGAGGCGAAGCAGAATTTCGTACGCGGTCATGACGCTATCATGACACAAGTTTGGGGTAGTTATCCAGTCTTGTATTTAATGTGTTGACAGGTGGGAAGTCACCTGGTAAAGTAGTTTTTGTACGCGTTGTTCTGCTCTTGGCTTCCGCTCGTTCTAGATGCCGCCAATCATGCCTCGCACATAATACGTTTCACCCGTAAGCCTAGGGTGCTGCTCTGTATCTGAAAAGTATCGCTCTGCGGAAGGGCATTATTATTCAGCTACATAGCTGGGAGCATCGCCACTGTCCACCAAGGACAGCCTTTAACAAATCGCGAGAAAATGATTTTAAAGGTATAGAGTTGCGTAATTAAATTGTACCCTTCACACGGTGCAAGAAAATGAAGCAATTCTAATTGGTGATTCGCCCATAAAAAGGTGAATTAAATTTGAAATGAAGAAGTTACTCGTTATGTCAACAGGAGAAAGGTACGTTACGAGCACATGGTGGATGCCTAGACTGATAATGCCGATGAAGGACGTGTAAGCCTACGATAAGGTTCGGGGAGCTGGCAATAGAGCTTTGATCCGGACATTTCCGAATGGGGTAACCCGCTGCCTTGAGCAGCACTTTACGGTGCGAATCCGTGAAGTTGGTAAGCTTGGGAACTGAAACATCTAAGTACCAAGAGGAAAATAAATCAACGAGATTCCGTTAGTAGCGGCGAGCGAACACGGAATAGCCCAAACCGCATCATTTATGATAGCGGGGTTGTAGGATCGCACGGGGATATCCCGAACAGTTACAAAATTTTTATATAGACGAACGCGCCTGGAAAGGACGGCCATAGAGGGTGAAAGCCCCGTAGTCGAAATGTAAAAATCTGTTTGGTGCGACACCTGAGTACCATCGAACACGTGAAATTCGGTGGGAATCTAGGGAGATCACTCTCTAAGGCTAAATACGTTATCAGATCGATAGTGAACTAGTACCGTGAGGGAAAGGTGAAAAGCACCCCGTTAAGGGGAGTGAAATAGAACTGAAACCATGATTGCTTCCAAGAGGTCGGAGCTGCGCGCAAGCGTGGTGACGGCGTGCCTTTTGCAAAATGCGCCAACAGACTGGCTGTTTTGGAAAATACACATCCTTAACCACTGAGCATAGATTTTGGGGCCTTAGATGACGATCTGGGTTCTTTCCCTTTTGAGCGCGGAGCTTAGCCCCCGCGTTCTGACTCTGTAGCTCATACCTGGATAGAATTCGGAGTTTGGTTGGGAGCGAGACATTGCTGCCCCACGTCCCATTCAGTATCTCTACCTCTACCAGAAGCGCTACAGGCTATACCTAAATATATTTCGAGGAGAACCAGCTATCTCCCGGTTCGATAGGCATTTTACCTCTTACCACAAATCATCCCACA
>Ga0206797_1089_pt1 | contig 18670 bp, 15 predicted proteins | sample Alteio_BWOrgCont_69_FD_152894 | JGI IMG/M metagenome (GOLD analysis project Ga0206797, IMG submission 152894) | Enriched cells from forest soil in Barre Woods Harvard Forest LTER site, Petersham, Massachusetts, United States -... | ecosystem: Environmental > Terrestrial > Soil > Temperate forest >...
GGATTAAACATGTTATTGCCAGGATGGTACCTGTCCAACCGGGAATGATGGTTTTAACGACCATAGAATGAGGTAATTTTATAAAAAGATTGATAAAATAAAGGGCAAAGGTCAATAAAAGCATATACGCCCAAAGAACACTAATGCCATACTCGATATAAAGCACCCAAAAACGCCTTTGCTTCCAGTCAAACATCCTATTAAAATATTTACGCAGCACCTCGCTACCACCCTGCGCCCAACGCAAACGCTGATGCCACAGTCCCTTTATCGTTTCCGGCATCAAGATCCAGCACAATGCCCGCGGTTCAAACCGGATGTCCCAAAATTTAAGTTGTAATTTCCAACTGATATCGACATCTTCAGTTGCCATATCAGTACTCCAGAAACCCACGGAATAAAGGGCGGTTTTACGAAACGCGGCAATCACACCCGAAACCGTATAAATCTTTCCCAAGACCCGCTGAGCCCGCTTGATCAAGCCCACGATAGCAGAAAATTCTCCGACCTGGATTTTACCAATAATACTCGTACGGTTGCGTACGCGCGGATTACCCGTGACAGCACCCACACGAGGGAATTTTAAGAAATGCCATAGCAGATATTTAATGGCAGGTGGGTCCAAAAGCGCGTCTGCATCTATACATATGAGATATTCCCCTTTGGCCACCAGCGCTCCCATCGTTAATGCCTTACCTTTACCCTGATTTGTTCTCATATGAACAACGCGTAAACGCGGGTTACCATTTTCCATGGCCCTCAAAATATTAACAGTTCCGTCAGTAGAACCGTCATCAATGGCAATGACCTCATAATTTGGATATTCCTGCTTTTCTAAATAACTGATCGTTTCATGGATACACTGCTGTTCGTTATGGCAAGGGACCAGAATTGAGACCAACGGAGTTTCGCTCAAGGTCATTCCTTCGTACCTTGGTTCTCTAAAAAAATAATAAACAGTCCCACCGATCATGAGCACAAAGGCCATTAACAAAGGATAAAAAAAAACAAAATTAAAAATAAACTGCACCCTATTCTCCTTCACGTTGAAACGGGTAATCTTCTGTTGACATCATCTTGCGGATAACAGATGCACGAGGATGATCTTCCACAAAGTCATCCGGGTAATACCCCACATGATAAGCCCCATCAGCCACCAGTGCCCTTAACCATTCGTTTAGCATTTCAGCCTTAAGCCATCTTTTTCGACGCCAGTCAAAGGATTGGATCTTGAATATGGTTTTTTCTATGCCTTGGGGATGGGCACGGGCCGCATCAACCAACTGTTTAAACCAAATATTAAAATCTCCGTGGATCCCTTCTAGATTGGGATACACCATGACCACCGCATAATCATAGGAATCAAGGGTCTTTTGGTAATTTTGGGCAAACCATTCTTCGCTTTTAGGGTCCAACAAAACAGGGGGATATAAATTGCGAGCGAAAAGGGCCTCGGGACGATAGTAGCGGACTGCTTTTTCCAGGTTCTCGGTCAGCGCGATCAATTGATCGGTTTTTCTTTGCGTCCATTCACGAGCTTCTTGTTGAGTCAGATCCTTGGGATCTTTTAATTTTTCTCCCGTTATTTTAAGATATACTTTTAAGGCGTCGGAGCTAAAGTCTTCAAAGTCTGTTAAGTAGCCGTCATCTTGAAAAAGTACTCCATCAATAGCTGCATTTGAAGCCAAATCGGCATATAACTGATAAAGTTTGTCCCAAGTCTTTTGACTAAATGGTGAAAGTCGCAGATAAGGCTCATCACTATCAACTATTTTGCCATGGTCATATTTTTTGACCCGTAAGCTTTCAGTTTTGGCCAGATCAGGCAAGATAATACTGCTGACCGGCATCCAGGCATAGACATCAACCATAGAACGGGTCCGCAGTTGATGGACAACACGACTGAATAAATTCATACGAACAGGAAGGACTTGATTGGGAAAATAAACAGACTTAACGTTACCTGTGCCTTCGGGATCAGCGAATGCCTGCAAAAAAACTGTCGAGACTTTCATGTCCTTAACACGGTCCAATAAAGCGCTCAAATTCCGCTCAACCTGCTTGGGATCAGGATCGTAGATCATGTCTAAATCCAGCTGCATAATACGCAATTCTTGGGGAACATCGAGTTTGATCTTTAAAAAACGTAATAAATAATCAATATCGGGATTTTTATAAACCATGAACCGCTCAATAACACCAGATTTTGAAAATTTGACGCGTTGGTCGTTTAATGAGAAGCTGGTCTCAATCCCAGCTTGCCTTGCCGCATCTAATACCAAGGTGTTATACTTTCCATAAGGCCACGCAATTGAACGCACCTTGATGCCTAACCTATACTCCAACTCTTTTTTTGAGCGAAGAAGATCATCAAAAACACGCTTTTGATAGACCTTATCATCTTCATATTCATGTGTTTTAAGATCAAAAAAATGTGCTCCAGCCGCGGCATCTGCGTTGCCCTGAGGATTATAAACAATCATCTGATGAAGATTGTGCGTATGTGAAGCGATTTCGACCAAAGGACTCTGGGCCACTTCTTTGACCTGGTCCCATGTCATAATTTTTTGCCTGACTAAAAAAGGTTTTTTATCAAGCCACCCGGAAACAACTGCCAGGACACTTGGTATCTGATATTCTTTAAGTAGTGGAAAAACAAAATCATAATAGGTGGCGTAGGCATCATCAAAAGTCAAAAGAATAGATTTGGAAGGAAGGGATTTAGTCCCTCGCTCAGCCTGGATAACATCTTCAAGACTGACAAAATGAAAATGGTGTACACGAAAATATTCAATGGTGTTAATAAAAGTTTGCTGATCCACCCCAAATTTGTCTAAATAGACCTCTTTGGGAATGTCGTGATAACATAAAACTATCAAATTATACTTATTTTTACTCTCTAGGGCTGATACATTAAAGGTAGTGCATATTGAAATTACACTGATCATTGCCGCTATAAAGAGTCTTGCTATTTGTCTCATAAAATTATTTTCCTGTTAAAACTTCTTTTGAATACTCCAGTATTCATTAAGCACATTCATGGCCCTACCGGTATAGTTCTCGAGCGAATAAGTCGTACCGACCAAACCACTGAGCGTATCAGAAAATTTGTATTCTACTTCGTAACGAAGGTACCCGACATTTTTATCTCCAAAACCACGTTCCCATTGCTGGCCGACACCAACATAAAAACGATCAAGCATTTCTTTGTCATAGAGCTTGTACCAGGTGTGTTCAACATTAGGGATTAAATAAAAATCATATAGCTTCTTGGGACTATAATAAGCCACATCCTGCTTGGAAAAAGCAGAGTAAGTAAAGTCTGTCCCTATACGCCATTTCCAATACGCATACGTCCGGATAGCTGTATCTGTTGTCCATCCATAATTCCAATTATTATTGCCATCTTCGAAATCCTTAAGATCTACGGATAAACCGCTGTCAAATGATTCGCTGGCACGGTAAATGCTGGATAAAGAGTAATCTTGGACATTTTCCCTTGGGGCACGACTGACTAAGGGGACATCAACCGTACGTGAATCATAGTGAAATGTATTTGTCCAATAATCGTCCGGGGTAAATTGAATTTCAGAGATATCTCCTATCCTTTTACCGGTATCATAGTCTCCAGTCAATGCTTCGGTGAGTTTCAATATATTATTAGGCTGATAAATATCACCAATATAAAACCGCTGTGTTAAATAATGCCCCCCTCCACTATGAAGAAACTCAGTATCTCTCCGGATCAATTCAGTAAATAATTGATTCTGATCGTTAATAGGCATATCAAACCGTGTCGACAAATCAAATTCATCATCACCAGGCATTTCATGGGTATAATAACCACTTATAGTGAAGGTTGACATATCATCAACTTCAATTTTACGTTTGGCTTCGGCTATCTGAGGGTTTGAAGGGTAAAGTACGCTCAAGGATTTTATCAAAGCACGGCCTTGATGTTGGTCCCTATTGTCATAAAGTGTGATTGCATAACCTAGGTTGGCAGTGACAAAATTGGGGTCCATCGTATGTATAATACGAAATTCTTGAAGAGCACAACGAGGCCAACCACGCCATAAATAAAGATGGGCCATGGTTGAAAGCATTTGAGTATCTGCTGGAGCAAGAATAACATATTGGTCCCCCATTTTCTGGGCTTTTTTCAAAAGGTCCTGATACATCAAGAGCCAAACTTTATTGTAAGCAATTTCCTCTTTGCGCGAATTGTCCCTCATATTCCCCCGTTCTTTAACTAGAATAGGTTCTAAACGGTCCATCGATTCCAAAAGCTCATGAGCTTCTTGAAACTTTCCCAAGTCGACTAACGCAGAAAAAATTGACATTTTAACATCGAAAGAACTTGGCGCGCTTTTCAAAACAGACCTGTACATTTTAAAGGCTTTTTGTGGTTGCCGTTCAGCCAAGTAGGAATCTGCTGCCGTTTGTACAACCCAAAAAGGAACTTCGAGTCTCTCTCGTAGAGCTTGTTCATAGGCTGAAATGACCTCATTAAATTTCTCTTTTTCACCTAAAATTAAAATAGAATCCCAACGCGAACGGTCCTCTTCAACCTGAGCTGCTTTTAAATCAATTTTGATATTATTCTTCAGTGCCCATGAGTAATCTTCTTGTTTTTTTTGTTTCTTTAGCTCTATGGCGATACTCGCTTCTTCTGGCTCATTCCATCTAATATACGACATGGCCAAATTTGCACGAGCCCGTCTAAGTAAAACAAGATCGGAGAAGTGATTTTCAGACAATTTCTTAAATGCCAATGAATTAGCACCCAAATACATAAGCGCACGCATCTTCATATTCAATATCTTCTGGTCCGAAGGATAAAATTGTAAGGCCTGGTTGTAAACTTTAATTGCTAAAAAAAAATCTCCCTCCGATTCAAAATGTTCACCCTTTAACACCAGCAACTGATAGGTATGATGGTCTTGTGATTTCCCATCATCTCCCCAGGTAATGGGACAAAAAATCAGAAATAGATGCCCAACCAGCACGATAGGAATGGCCTTAAGGTCCGTTTTCAAATTCATCGATGTATTGTAACCAGGTTCTAACAACGGTCAATTGTACCGGGGTATTATAGTAGACAGTAACGGAGGAATTAGCTTAACGAAGAGGTAAGGCCAGCTTTTTGGGCAAATTGGATGAGTTCGGTAACGGTTTTTGCCTGCATCTTCTGCATCACCCGGCCGCGGTGGACCTTGATGGTTTGAAGGGCTGTCCCCTGTTTTGAGGCAATCTGTTTGCTTAACATCCCATTGGTCACCAGGCGAAAGACCTCGAGTTCCTTGGGGGAAAGTGTCTTGATGTTCCGCCAGATTTTTGCTATTTGGGCCTGTTTTTTATTTCTGGCCTTGCTTTCTATAATGGCAAGAACTATGGCATCAAGGAGTGTGGCTGCGGTAAATGGTTTCATAAAAAAATCGATGGCTCCGGATTTGATCGCTTTGACAGTCTTGGAGACATCACCATATCCTGTAATAAATATGATGGGGATATTAATTCCTTGTTTTATCATTTTTTCTTGAAGTTCAAGACCGTTGATATCCGGCAGGCGGATATCAAGCACCAAACAAGACGGCAGCTTAGGATGGTTATATTCTAAAAAGGAGACCGCATGCGTAAAGGTTTCCACCCTATACCCATGTGATTTTAACAATAGGGACAAAGCCCTGCATACCGATTCATCGTCATCCACGACATAGATAATGGATTTACCTTCGCTCACCAATTTTCCTTTCTAGCGACCGGGAGGGTGAAATAGAGAGTAGCACCCCGATCCGGATTATTTTCCGCCTCCAGACGGCCTCCATGCGCCTCCACAATGGAGCGGCTGATTGACAATCCCATGCCCAAACCATCCGGTTTGCTGGTAAAAAAATGGCTAAAAAGCTTCTTCATATTTTCTTCTGGAATGCCGCATCCCGAATCCTTGACCTCCACCCTAATCGTATTAGTATTTTTGAGGGATGTCCTAATCAACAATTCACGGGATTCAGGACTCGACTCCATTGCTTCCAAGCTATTGCTGATAAGATTCAAAAGCACTTGCTGCAGTTGAATGCGGTCTCCCTCTATGAGTGGGATTTTGCTGTCTAATTCAAATTTAATGATTTTATTCCTGGCGTTAATATGAGGCATGATAAGCGTGACCGTCTCGTTGATAAGGGCATTGGTATCAATGGACTCAAAGACGGGTTTGGTTTTTTTTAACAGTACCCGCAACCGTTTGATGACCTCGGCTGCCCTTAGATCATCATTAATGATGTACTGCAAGATTTCCTGTAGCTGGGGTTCCTTGTCTTTTAATAAACGCTGGGCTGCCTGGGTATAGGCAAGAATGGCGGTCAAAGGCTGGCTGATTTCATGCGCCAAAGACGAGACGAATTCTGCCAGCTTCCCCACCCTTGTCACATGCAAAAGTTCTTCGCGCTGTTCCTCAATTTCCAGGTCCCTCTGCTTCATCAATGATATATCTGTCTGGATCCCCACATAATGGGTGACACTGCCCTTGGTATCGCGTATTGGTGTGATGCGCAAAGAACTCCAAAATTTTTTTCCGTTTTTCTTAAAATTAAGCATCTCCCCATGAAATGATTGGCCTTGATCTATGGTATGCTTTATTTCATCTACCACCCGTAAATCGGCATCAGCCCCATAAAGCAAAAAATAATCTTGTCCGATGACTTCATTTTTGGCAAATCCGGTAAGTTTTTGAAAAGCAGGATTGGCATAGATAATAGGAAAACGTTGATTCACTGCTTCAATGATAAATATACCGTCCAAGGCGGCTTCCATGGCCTTGGTGCGGATGTGTATCTGCTCTTCGGCCAGTTTTTCCCGGTCAGCCCCCTGCCTTAATTGCCCGCTCCTGACTTTGAGCTCATCCGTTTGCTGGCGGACCTTCTCTTCCAAGTTACTGCGGGTTTCTTTTTTCAATAAAGGAGCTTTTACATATTTAATGATTGTACTCTTTGTCATTTTTAGCCCTGTATCATCTTATTTGTATGAGTGGTTTGTGCGGCAAGATGGATAAGATCAACCAGGGTCTGGCCATTGACTGGTTTTTGTAAAAAACCCACGGCCCCAACTTTCAAAGCCCGGTCACCGACAGTTTCCTGCTTTTCGGCGGAAATGAAAATTACCGGGCGTTTAGATCCGGATTCAAAGATTTTTTTCTGCGCCGCCCACCCGTCTAATTCCGGCATATGAATGTCGAGAACCAAACAACCAGGCTCATCATTGGGCACAGCCTCAAAAAAACTTATCGCCGAATTATAGGTAATGACTTCAAAATCAAAAGTCATCAAAAGGGTCTTTAAGGCACGGCAAACCGACTCATCGTCATCAACTACGAAAATTTTCATTCTCCCGTCTGACATTTCATTGTTCTTTCTGCCTCTACAATGCAAGCTTAAATGGACAAGGTTAAACTGGTTATGCATGACTACATTACATGAAGGCTAAAAAAAATCAATTATACCAAGGTATAATAGGCTTTTAACCCTACCACTACAAGCGCTATTTTTTTTCGAGGATAAAAAGTATTGGTGAGGAATTAATCACCAATACTTTTTTTATCTATACGTGCCGTACGACGAAACGCGTCAAGCCCACTAAAACTACCGCGCCAACGATCGCCATCAGAAATGTCCCAAGCGAAGAGCCGATGGACAGGCCCAAAACGCTGGCCATCCAACCGCCAAGCATGGACCCAACAATTCCAATGACGACGTCTCCCAGGATCCCGAACCCGCGGCCTCTGATGAGTATACCCGCCACCCACCCGATCACCCCGCCAATAAAGAGAAACCATACCCAATATCCGAGAGTATTCTGTTCCATATTTCTATCCTCCTTTTAATTATTACCGTGTGCTTAATTAACTCTATGAAGGCATTCTAGGGAAGGAAACAAAATGAATCAATTGTACCGAGGTATAGTAGATGGATTTAATCTCTCCTAAATAAAGGAATCGCTCGAAAATAGCATTGCAAAGCCCCGATGAATTTACCTTTGATAAGAGTACGGTAATAAAATTTTAAGCCCTTATTAAAATTTCCCTGAAATTCACTTATCAAACCTTGCATCAAGATCAAATACGCTTTATATTTGATCATAGGAGTATTTTTTAACCAAAAATTCTACGTTTCACAGGAAGAATGATGTTCGCTGTTGTCCCTTCACCTTTTATACTTTGAATATCAAGCCGGCCATGGTGAAGATTAATAATCTCATTGCAGATGGGCAGGCCTAATCCTGTCCCTTTAGCTTTAGTCGTAAAAAAAGGACGAAAAATCTTTTCCAAATCTTCCGGGTCAATACCAACGCCACTATCTTTGATACTTATTTGCAAATATTCATGGCCCTGTTTTTGCATTGTCAGTTTTATTTGGCCATTCCTGCCTTCCATTGCCTGATAAGCATTGCTTAATACATTAATTATGACTTGCTGTATAAGGCCACTGTCTGCCTCTATCACAAAATCGTGCTTGATTTGATAATCTTTCTCAATTGTTATTCCCGAATTTTGAAATTGATCTTCGAGATTATCAACACATTCATCCAATAAATTTAGAATGGCACAGGATCCATAGGATGGCATTTTAATACGTGAATAACTTAAAAGATCATTAATGATACGGTCGCTATCGTCGACTTTCTTCTCAATACTCCCCAAGTACTTATCCTCGATAAATTCTTTATGTTTATTCTTGAAATTATATACTGCCATACGAACAACATGTAAAGGGGCGCGTAATTCGTGAGCCACGCTTGCGGCCAGGGCGCCAATATCAGCTAACCGGGCGGCCTGTTTAAGGTCATTCTTTAGTATTTCTTCAGCCAATTTACGCTCTTGAAGAGCAGCGGCTAAAAGTAAACTGGTCCCGGAAAGTGTCGTTATAAATAGCTGTAAAAAAAATAAAGAATGGTTGAGATCATTGCTGGCAAACGGGCCAAAACCATTGACCGTGCCTTTTAGAGCAATAAAAAGCGTCATCACATTAGCAATTACCGCCCCTCCATAGCCAAAACGGTAGGTCAACCAAACCGTTAGAACAAGTGGCAGATAACTAATATGCAAATTTGTATGACTGAATATAGACTTCCCATTAAACATAGCTTCATTGATGAATATAAAAATGGCCATAGAAACGGCAAATTCCACAATAAGACGAACACTGCTCTTGGGAAATGTCCACTGTTTGAAAACCCAAAAAATCGGTAATAATGTCAGAAGCCCGCTTAAATCTTGGAGCAGCCAAATCCACCACAATTCGACATACGTAGTCCCGGAAGGAATCCAGCCATTTGTATATACGGTTACAGAACCAATAGAAGCGTTGATAGCGCAACTTACCACCCCTATCAAAATAAACATTAAAAAGTCCTGGACCTTATGCAATGGATTGCGACGGCCTATTGTTTTTTTAAAAATAAAACAACCAACTATTAGACCAATGGTCTTTCCTGTAGCAACTGAAAGAGAAATCAATATGATTGAAAAATGAGTGTAATAAAAGTGGGAGTGAAGCAAAAAAATGATGTTGGCCATCAGAGCGCCTAACCAAATTCCTGGCCAAAAGCGGTAGCCCAGGAATAAAATGGCTGTGAACCCTATCGCTGCAGGCGACCAAATATCATTGGCATTTCCCTTCTGCCACTCAAACAAAAGCCCCAGACTTGCCGATAAATAATAAATAAGGGCAATGACTGAAACCCATAAAGTATAAATAAACATTTTGGATTTAAACACCAGTTCTTTTAAGTTTGAATGTATCCCGTAGCTGTTGTGACTTCAATTATTTATGTCATAAGATTTTGCAAGCCTCGTCAAAATCGAGGCGTGGAGATCTCGGATAAAGTTTGCTTGAATCGCCAAAACCAATATTGCAGATAAAATTTGATTTCCAAGTTGTGCTTTTTAAAAAAACTTCATCCACTTTTGCATTATCGAAACCTGACATTGGGCCGCAGTCAAGACCCAGAACGCGGGCAGCGATCATAAAATAGGCCCCTTGCAAGCTGCCATTACGAAATACCGTGGATTCAATCAAGGGCCGATTACCGGCAAACCAAGCACGTGCGGGAGCGTGGGGAAAAAGTTTGGGCAGTTTCTCGTAAAACTCCATGTCATGCGCTATGATCGCAGTTACAGGTGCGGTCCTCGTTTTCTCGACGTTGCCTTCAGCCATACAAGGCAGGAGTTTTTCTTTAGCTTCCTTGGATTTCACAAAAACGACCCTCGCAGGGCAGCAATTAGCACTGGTAGGACCCCATTTCATGAGATCGTAAATTTGATGGAGAAGCTCATCGCCTACTGGATCCGGCAACCAAGCGTTATGGGTCCTGGCTTTGGTAAAAATTTGCTCTAGCACTTCTCCGTTTAATGACTTGGGTTTGTTCATTGGTATCTCCTTTCTTAAACTACATGGCTGCAAATGAACGCTCCACAGCTTTCGGGTCCTTTGACCAGGAGCTCCCTATCTGGATAGAGAAAGGATCAGGGAAAATATCCTCATCTCCAGCTTCAATACCCTTGATGATATTTTCTGCGGCAACGTCAGGACTGGTTTTCTGGAAATCAAAATCATGGGCCATATCTGTATCAATAGGTCCCGGAAAAACAATGTGGACACTTATATTCTTGAGTTTCAATTCAGCCCGCAATGCTTGTGATGCAGAAAAAATAGCGGCCTTGGAAGCAGAATAGCCTGCAGCCTGTGCCATACTGACCAAACCCACCACTGAACTTAAGTTGACGATTGAGCCCCGGCCATTTTTTTCTATGACCGGTTCGAAAGCACGGACCATGTTTAATGTTCCAAAATAATTGACCTGCATATCGCGCATTAAATCCGCTACTTTGGCGGTCAAGACAGAGCCGCTTGACAAAGCTCCGGCATTATTGATAAGCACATTCACATCCTGGGCACGAGCGACAGCCTTCTGGATTTGCTGGGGTGATGTAATATCCAATTCAACCGGTACCACCCTGACATCCCTCCATAGGGGCAATTGGTCAAGCTTGCGTGCAGTAGCATAAACCTTTTTAACGTTCCTTTTAAGAAGAGCATCAACAATTGCCTTGCCGATGCCACGGTTGGTGCCGCTGACAAAAACCACTTGATTATCAAGTTTCATATGCTGCTCCTTCCTTAAAATTCCATTAAGTATTTCTATTGATTAGGTCGGGCCATCGCCCTTCCTTAAAATTCCATTAAGTATTTCTATTGATTAGGTCGGGCCATCGCCCTTCCTTAAAATTCCATTAAGTATTTCTATTGACCAGGTCGGGCCATCGCCCTTCCTTAAAATTCCATTAAGTATTTCTATTGACCAGGTCGGGCCATCGCCCTTCCTTAAAATTCCATTAAGTATTTCTATTGACCAGGTCGGGCCATCGCCCTTCCTTAAAATTCCATTAAGTATTTCTATTGACCAGGTCGGGCCATCGCCCTTCCTTAAAATTCCATTAAGTATTTCTATTGACCAGGTCGGGCCATCGCCCTTCCTTAAAATTCCATTAAGTATTTCTATTGATTAGGTCGGGCCAATGCCCTTTCTTATTTATCAAATTTTTCTTCCAAAGCCGATAACCTCCCTGAAATACATCTAAATTACGACCCAGTTGTGCCCCATCCGGCAACTTTTTAAGCAATCTTGAATTGCCTCCGCCCACAACTATGTAATCAACTTGTAATGCAGCCTTAAATTTTTTAACAATGTCCCTTACTTCTTGACGCCATTTCTTTTTTCCAAGCCTCCTCAAACCTGACAATCCCACATAATCCTCATAAGTTTTGCCGTTCTTATAAGGTAAATGTGCCAGCTCCATAGGCTCCATAACACCATCAATGATCATCGCAGAACCCAAACCTGTTCCAAGCCCGAGAAAAAGCATGCGTCTCCCGCGATAATCAGCCAGTGCCTGCATGGCTGCATCATTGATTATTTTCACCGGACACCCAAAGGCTTTCGCAAAATTAAAACCTACCCAGCCACGGCCCAAATTGTAGGGCTCACTGATGATGTGATTATGTACAACAGGCCCTGGGAAACCCATGGATATTACGTCTATACCCCAGTCAGCAGTATATTTTTTGACAGCTGCCACCATTTTCTTTGCTGTCATCTTGGGGCCCGACGGGATGATCACCGGCTCCTTATGAATGGTGGCCTGTAATTTGATATGCGTGCCCCCTACATCAATAACCAAAATTCTATTTAATGCCATAAGCTCTTAATTCCTCAGGGAGTCTTTTAACATGTTCTAAATGTATGACGTTCATTCCAAGTGCTCTCGCGGCTTGAGCATTGACCTGGCGGTCATCAATAAACAAAATTTCTTTTGCCTCCATTTGGGTCATCCTCATGGCCAATTGATAAATCTGGGGCTCAGGTTTACGGACCCCCAAAAAACATGAACTGAAAAAATTGGTAAAATACCTGTTCAATTTAAACTTTTTGATACGATAATCATTGAGTTCTAATGACTCATTATTAACCGCGGCAAGAAGATAGTTGCCGTGGGCTTGAAGCTCCCCGAGTAAACTCAAGGTGCTTGGGATAGGCCTGGATTCATTTTTCATGAATGTAAAAAAAACCTTCTTGGTGAATTTACGCTTTTTATAAAATACCACTCCTGTCAGATAATCATCTAAAGTGATCCTGCCGCATTCAAAACTCCCAAAAACATGATGATGCCGCTGGTCTAATTCCTTAAAATCCAGGGAAAAGTACTTGGCAGCCCTCCGGCGGGATTCATATTCCCAGGCATTGGTCAAACACACACCGCCAATGTCAAAAAATAAAGCACGTATAATCTTATTTCTCATTATTTGACCCAAGTAAAGAAGCCGCCTGCTGGTCCAAAAACCAAGTCACCTCTCCATGTTGCGGATTCACCTTGCCTGCCGGAAAAGAATTTTTTCCTTCCATGATTTTTTGAAGAACTTGGGCTTTGTCAGGGCCGCTGACCAGAAAAAAAACAGCATGGGCCTGATTGAGGACAGGCAAGGTCAGCGTAACCCTTTTTTCTGCATAGCCCTTAGCCTCGATCCCAACGGCCAAATGCATGCTTTCATTAATAGCAGGATGACCTGGAATAATTGATGCCGTGTGCCCATCTATTCCTAACCCTAGAAGCACAAGGTCAAATCGGGGAAACTGATTAAGTTTCAGGGCAAAAAAATGAACCAACTCTTTTTCATAAAGTGATGCCGATGTCGCCACGTCACTAGTATTTGTTTTAATGGGGTGAAAATGGTATGAAGGTGAATTCAATTTGCTAAATAGGGAATCTATGATCATTTTGTAGTTGCTTCTGGGACTGTCAATTGGCACCCATCGTTCATCCCCTAAAAAGAAATGAATGTTCTTCCAATCAAATTGTTCGCAGTAAGGACGAGTTGCCATAAGGGAATACACGCCCTGCGGTGTCGATCCGCCGGATAAAACAATCGTGCAGCGGCCATGGTCCCGGATTGCTTTATGGGAAAGTGTGAGAATTTTCTCAACAGCTTTCAAACAAAGCTCATCATAATTTTTGGCCAAACTCATCTGTCGGGGCGCTGTAATTGGTGACATAGCTTCTCCATTTTCTTCCGTCCTGTTCAATAAGTTTGTTGGCGGCTGTCGGCCCCCATGAGCCTGATGCATAATTGGGGAATTTCGGAGCATGTGATTTTTGCCATTCTACTAAAATCCGATCTATAAAGGCCCATGATAATTCCACCTGGTCTTCCCGGATAAAAAGTGTCTGGTCCCCATGCATGCAATCCAACAGGAGCCTTTCATAAGGGCCCATCAACTGTGTATGAAACACATTTTTATATTCAAAATTAAAATTAAGAGAAGCCAGGCTGAATTCAGGTCCCGGCTGTTTAGACTCAATCCTTAAGGAAATCCCCTCGTCTGGCTGTATCCTAAAACATAGGATATTGGACGCAAACGTATCTGGAGGTACGGACGAAAACATGGAATGCGGTATTTGCTTGAACTGGACTAATATTTCCGTGGCGTGTGAATTTAATCTCTTGCCAGACCTTAGATAGAACGGAACGCCATGCCATCGCCAATTATCAATAAAAAGCTTCATGGCCACAAAGGTCTCTGTTTGAGAATGAGGGGCAACACCCTCCTCTTGACGGTATTCAGCGACTTTTTTACCGTCCATCCGCCCGCTTCCATACTGCCCGCGAATGACAAAATCCTTGGATCTACCTTTAGGGATGGGCCTCAGGGCATGAAAAACCTTGGTTTTCTCATCACGGTATTGCTCGGCATCAAATTTTACCGGAGGCTCCATCGCGCACAAGGCCAAAAGTTGTAAAATATGGTTTTGAAACATGTCCCGCAGCACCCCGGCTTTATCATAATAGGCCGCGCGATGTTCTACCCCCAGCGTTTCAGAGGCCATGATCTGGATATGGTCAATGTAGCGCCGGTTCCAGATAGGTTCAAAAATGGAGTTGGCAAAACGGAACATCAATATGTTTTGCACGGTTTCCTTGCCTAAATAATGGTCAATCCTGTAAATTTGTTCTTCTTTAAGGAACTGATGAATATCATGATTAAGCTGGCGGGCGGATTCAAGATCATGCCCAAAGGGCTTTTCAAAAATGATCCGCGTCCAGGGCTCCCCTTTTTTGTCCGGATTGATCAAATGAGCGCGGTTGAGTTGGACAACGACGTTGCCACAAGCTTCCGGCGGGATGGCCAAATGAAACATGACATTGCCCTGCGTTTTATACTTAACATGAAGCTGCTTAAGGGCCTCTGCCAGCCTGTGAAAAGAACCTGTATCGTCCAGATCAGCGAGGCGGTAATAAAGATGCCCGACAAATTTTTTTTGCTTGCTTTTATCTAACTTTCCCGCTTCTTTTAAACTGGTCAGGACTTCCTTTCGAAAAGTCTCATCATTCCAGGACGAACGTGCAAAACCAATGACAAAGAAATTCTCCGGCAGATGCCCGGCATTATAGAGATCAAATAGGGCTGGATAAAGCTTACGATGGGCCAAATCCCCCGATGCGCCAAAAATGACGATACCGCAGCATCCAGGACGTTGTTCAGTTTCAACTTTATGATGAGTATGAACATGTAGATCAATTTTTGTCTTCATTAGATATACTTTCTCAAATAATTTTAGAGATGTGCCGTTTCCTTAAATCTATATTAGTAAAACGGCCTTCATAATTAGTCCTTTTTGATAGCATGTCCGCCGAACTCATTACGAAGTGCGGCAACTACTTTGTCACTGAAACACTCCTGGTCGCGCGATCGAAGTCTCTCTAAAAGAGAAAGAGTGATGACGGGAGCCGGGACATTTTTTTCTATAGCTTCAGCAACTGTCCATCGTCCCTCCCCCGAATCAACCACATAAGGAGCGATCCCTTTAAGGTCCGGATTATTTTTAAAAGCACTTTCGGCCAATTCAAGCAGCCAGGAACGCACCACACTCCCCTGGTTCCAAAGATGAGAAACCTTGGCAAAATCCAATTTGTATTCTGAGGCTTTCATGATCTCAAAGCCTTCCGCGTAAGCCTGAAGCAATCCATACTCAATGCCGTTATGGACCATCTTCACAAAATGACCGGCACCGCTTGGGCCCGCGTACAAATATCCATCTTGAGGAGCCAAAGTTTTAAAAATCGGTTCCACTGTCTTAAAAACAGGTTCCGGGCCTCCAACCATCAAGCAATAACCATTTTTAAGCCCCCAAATACCGCCGCTGGTACCCGCATCCAGAAAATGGATGCCTTTTTTAGAAAGCTCTTCAGCCGTGCGTTTGGAGTCTTTATAAAAGGAATTGCCCCCATCGATAATGATGTCTCCGGCGGATAGTTCTGCGGCCACAGCCCGGATGGTTTGAAGGGTAATATCTCCTGAAGGGACCATACACCAGACAATTTTTGGCTTGTCTAATTTCTTGATCATGTCGCTCAACGAATTTGAACCGATGGCACCTTGGGCCTCAAGTTTTTTGACCGGCTCAGGGCTTTTGTCGTAGACAACCACACTATGCCCGCCGCCCAAAAGCCGCTCCACCATCTGACCGCCCATTTTGCCTAAACCGATTAATCCAAGCTTCATACGTTCCCCCTATTGTAAAAGAATGATTGTAATTTTTTAATCTTTGTCATCCCCGCGAAAGCGGGGATCCAGAACAGAATGACATGCTAAACATTATCGAATGATTTTTCTTTTTTCTTCCAACGCGTTAAGCAATTTCTTAAAAGATACGGCGAAAGAATCAACGCCATCTTGCTGCAATTTCTCTCCGACGGCGTTTAAATCAATGCCCAATTTAGCCAAATGCCTAAGGATTTCTTGTGGCTGCCCTTTTTCTACTTCGTCTTTTTTGGCAATACCATGATCACGAAAATTCTTCAAAGTTTCAGGAGGCATGGTATCAACAGTATTGAGCCCGGCCAATTCTTCCACATAAAGGACATCGGAATATGTTGGATTTTTTGTGCCGGTACTGGCCCACAAAGGCCTCTGAACACGCGCGCCCTTTTTGCGAAGGGCTACAAAATCTTGCCCCTCAAAAATTTCAAGGAATCTGCGATAGACCATCCTGCTGTTGGCAATGGCCGCCTGGCCCCGTAGGTTGAGCGCTTCAGGAGTGCCGATTGCTTCCAAAGCCTTGTCAATGGCCGTGTCCACACGGCTCACAAAAAAAGAAGCAACAGAAGCAACTGCTTCTGGTTTCTGGCAAACCCCGAGTCCCCGGATGTAGGCCTGTGCTACAGCCTCATAATGGGCCATGGTAAACATGAGGGTGATATTGATATTGATCCCTTCGGAAATCAGCGTCTCAATGGCCGGGATTCCCTCCTTGGTGGCCGGGACCTTGATCATGACATTGGGACGCGCCACCGTTGTCCAAAGACGACGCGCTTGGGCTATGGTACCTTGGGTATCGTGAGACAAATAAGGCGAAACTTCCAGACTTACATAACCGTCCGCTTTATCTTTGCGCTGATAAACAGGTATGAAAAAATCAGCAGCGGTTTGGATGTCCTGTATCGCAATTTTTTCATATAAAATGTCTACCGAGGTGTTGGGATTACCCCTAAGCAGTTGACATATTTGGGCATCATAGTCGCTGCTGCCGGAAATGGCTTTTTCAAAAATCGTAGGATTGCTCGTCATACCTGTGAGACCATCTTGTTCAATGAGCCTTTTTAACTCACCGCTTGAAAAGAGGTCACGGCGTATATAATCAAGCCATATCCCCTGGCCGTAATTTTCGAGATCAACCAAAGAATTATTTTTCATGGGAGACCACCTTTTTGCCTTTGACATATTGCCGTATTAAAGTATTGGTTGAGCTATCGTGTTTAAGCGAACCTTGGGCACCCGCCTCAAGTTCGGGGATGATGCTCTGGGCGAGCACTTTGCCCAGTTCAACTCCCCACTGGTCAAAAGAATCAATCTGCCAGATGGTGCCCTGAACAAAAACGCTGTGTTCGTAAAGTGCGACGAGTTTCCCAAGGGCCTCCGGGGTCAACCGTTCCAAAAGGATTGTACTGGAGGGACGATTCCCCTCAAAGGTCCGGTGGGGAGCCAACCACGCCGATGTACCCTCGTCATGGACTTCCTTTTCAGATTTACCAAAGGCAAGGGCCTGACTTTGAGCAAACACGTTGGCCAAAAGAAAATCATGATGGGACCCAAGAGAATGGATCGGCTGCATAAAAGCAATAAAATCGCAAGGGATTAATTTTGTACCCTGATGAATCAATTGGTAAAAGGAATGTTGGCCGTTAGTGCCTGGCTCTCCCCAATAGATTGGCCCGGTTTGATAGTCAACTTCATTTTCATCGAACGTGGCGTGCTTACCGTTGCTCTCCATTGTCAATTGCTGTAGATAAGCAGGAAAACGTTTCAAGTACTGCTCATAGGGAAGGACTGCTTGAGTCTCTGCATCAAAAAAATTATTGTACCAAATACCAAGTAACCCCATGATGACCGGTAAATTGTTTTCGAAAGGGGTCGCGCGAAAATGCTCGTCCATCTGGTGGAAACCGTCAAGCAGGTGTCGGAAATTTTCAGGGCCGATGGCGATCATCGTCGAAAGGCCAATGGCCGATCCCATGGAATAGCGGCCACCAACCCAATCCCAAAACTCAAACATATTGACAGTGTCAATGCCGAATTTAGCCACTTCATCTGCGTTAGTTGAGACAGCAACAAAATGTTTGGCAACGGCCTGGGGATCTTGCAAAGTCTTAAGAGCCCAATCGCGGGCCGTGCGCGCGTTGGTCATCGTCTCTAAGGTCGTAAAAGTTTTGGAGGAAATAATAAATAATGTCTCCTCAGCGTTGAGATCACGGGTAGCTTCGACGAAATCAGTGCCGTCGATGTTGGAGACAAAACGGAAGGTCATCTCACGCTTACTGTAATGCCTTAATGCTTCATACGCCATCACCGGCCCCAGGTCAGATCCACCAATACCTATATTGATGACGTTACGGATTGCCTTGCCGGTATGTCCTTTCCATTTGCCGCTGCGAATACGATCGGAGAAATCAGCCATCTTATCGAGCACGGCATGGACTTGGGGCACAACGTCTTTGCCATCAACAATGATGGATTGCCCTTTAGGCGCGCGCAAGGCTACATGCAAGACAGCCCTATTTTC
>Ga0206797_1087_pt2 | contig 18238 bp, 18 predicted proteins | sample Alteio_BWOrgCont_69_FD_152894 | JGI IMG/M metagenome (GOLD analysis project Ga0206797, IMG submission 152894) | Enriched cells from forest soil in Barre Woods Harvard Forest LTER site, Petersham, Massachusetts, United States -... | ecosystem: Environmental > Terrestrial > Soil > Temperate forest >...
ACACAAAGCGGGTCATTCACTTTGAAAGGAAATGGACAAAACTATGCAGTTATCGGGTCCACGATACAGCAAAGCCTGGGGATAAATGTGCACGACCCACTTTCATCGCTCGAAATATATTCTCCGAACCGCGAGGCGGGGAGCGGATCGAATCCCCTGGATGAATTTGTGGTGCGATCCATCACGCCCTCGGGCGTATTTGCCGTCGACCAGGAGTTCGATGATATGGTAATAGCGCCAATCGATTTTGTGCGCGACCTGCTTAACCAGCCCCGAAATGTATCGTCAATAGAAATTAACTACAAAAAAGGAACCGACTTGCCATCTGTTCAGGAAACCATCAGGGAAAAAATCGGCAATAATTTTACTGTAAAAAATCGCAGGGAACAAAACACCGTGTTATATAAAACGTTAAACTTCGAACGATGGTGTATTTTCATGATATTAACCTTTGTATTAATCATCGCCATATTTAACATTATAGGCTCGTTAACTATGCTGGTGATTGATAAAAGAAAAGACATCGCTATTTTGACCAGTCTCGGCGCTAATAGGAAACTCATACAAGGCATATTTTTTTCCGAAGGGATGATGATATCATTTACTGGATGTATTGCGGGGATAGTTTTGGGGCTTATATTTTGTATATTGCAGCAACGCTTTGGTTTGGTAAAAATGGGCACCAAAATGTCAATAATCGACGCCTACCCCGTTTCGATAAGGTTTATGGATTTTTTGCTTGTCTTTTTAACCGTAAGCGCAATTGCCGTAATTGCATCTGGTATAAGCGCCAGGCTCAGCATTAAAGGGTTAAACGATATTAAACAGGATTTATAAATTTAAAAATGCGATTAGGCCACGTCAAATATTTTATATTTCTGCTGATAATTGGGATATGCTCCTGTACCGGCAATTCGAAAAAAAAACCCGGAAATACAATTTACAAAGGGGTATATAGTTTTGGCCCGGAGGATAAATCATTTAAAGACTGTGATAACGGCCATGAATTTTGGGTTAGAGATAACTCAGAGCAGCTGGAACTAAAATATTCGCAACTTAATTTTGAAAAACCTTATGAGCCGGTATATGTTGAAGTAGAAGGTGTAAAAGTACATTCGGACAAAGAAGGCATGGGCTCAGACTACGACAGCACGCTGGTTGTAAAAAAGCTAATTAAAATCACAAAAGAGATACCACAGGACATGTGTAATTGAGCGGGAGCTTAAAGCAAAAAGTCCAAAGCTAAAAGCCCTGAAGGGGTTCGGAAAAATAAATAATAGATTAGGATGGAGGGTTCAAGCTTTACGCCTTCGCCTTTAAGCTAAAAAAATGGAATCAAAACGTCAGCAAAAATTTGCAGGAGTAATACAACAGGACTTAGCAGCGATATTTCAGCGCGAAGGGATAAACTATTTGCCAAATACACTTATCACCATCACCAAGGTTAGGGTTACCCCCGATCTTGCCATTGCACGGGTATTTTTAAGTTTTTTTAATAATACCAACACACCTTTGGCATTGCAAACTATAAAATCCCATGCCTCCGAAATACGTTACAAGCTCGGCGCCCGTATAAAAGACCAGGTGCGGATCATCCCGCAGTTGGAATTTTTTGTGGATGACACCAGCGAGTATGTTGAGCGCATGGATAAAATATTTGATAAGATAAATAAAGAAGACAGGCAGCCCGAAACCGAATAAACTTTTACATGGATCCCCACGCCCGGCTAGCGGCTTATATTGAGGCTCATCATAACGCCATTGGCAAGGTAGTTGACTTTAATCCCCGTGCCGATCGATTATATCACTTTGATTTTACCGCAGGCAATCCGGATTTAGATATCGATGCCTTTACTGATCCCGGAAAGATTGATACGGTGACTAATGAACAACTACAACAGTACAATTGCAGGTATGGCATTGGCGGTTATATGGAGCATCGCACCATTTATGCGCGAAGTAAACTGTTTGATACAAATGACGAGCCCCGCCGCCTGCACCTTGGTGTAGATATATGGGCCGAAGCGGGAACTCCCGTTTATTCGCCTTTGGCTGGGTTTGTCCACAGCTTTAATGATAACAACAATTTTGGCGACTATGGCCCAACCATAATATTATCGCACAACCTGGATGGTTTTATACTATATAGCCTTTACGGGCATTTAAGCCGGAGTAGTCTGCCGGGATTAAGCATTGGACAAGTTATTCAGCCAAACCAAAAGATAGCCAGTTTTGGCAAAGCCCTCGAAAACGGTCACTGGCCGCCGCATCTGCATTTTCAGTTAATGTTTGATATGGAAGGCAAGCATGGCGACTATTCGGGCGTATGCCGGTTTTCGGAAAAAGAGAAATACATCAAAAATATTCCCGATCCGCAACTTATCCTTCGGTTTCCAGCATGTATCAATCAATAGCAATTACCAATTTTAGTGTTGAGGGTTTTTAAAGTACCAGCCCTCTTTTCTCTCCAACAAAAATTGTCAATTATACAGTAATAGTTTGCGGAGTTTTATTTAGTTTCGGATTATTATAAACCAACCGTTTAACCCGTAACCGCACACCCGATGAAATTTAAAATTTTAGTACAGCTATGCTTAATTTTGCCATTATCTGCGGCATTTGCCCAATCCGGTAAAACCTACCAGGTAAAATCTCCTGATGGTAAGATCAATGTGAAAATAACCGAGGGAGCGGCTGTTAGCTGGTCGGTAAAGCATGAGGATACGGAAATCATTGCTCCCTCTGAAATATCTTTGACTTTGGCTGATGGAGAAGTATTAGGCAAAAACGCATTCGTTAAAAAATTAGCGACTACATCGGTTAATGAAATTATTAATACTCCCATTTACAAAAAAGATAAGGTATCGGATAATTATAACCAGCTAACCCTGAATTTTAAAGGAGACTACGGCCTCATTTTCAGAGCATATAATGACGGCGTGGCTTATCGGTTTTTTACGAAGAAAAAGGGAGAGATCACCATCATGAATGAGGAAGCAAATTTCAATTTTAAGGATGACGCAAAAGCCTTTCTACCTTTTGTAAATGATTATCGCAATAAGGACAAGTTTAATGTATCGTACGAAGCGCATTATGATGTGTTAAATATTTCTGCGGTTAAAAAAGATACGCTGGCTTTCCTGCCGGTACTGGTTGATGAGGCCAGCAACAAAAAAGTAGTGATCCTCGAAGCTGATATCCAGGATTATCCCGGCATGTATCTTACTCCCGGCGCGTCACAAAACCTGCATGGCGTTTTTGCCCCTTATCCCACAGAAGAGTCTATTCACCGTTTAAACTATGTAGTTGACAAACGTGCAGATTATATCGCAAAAACTACGGGCACACGCAGTTTTCCGTGGTGGGTAGTAGTAATCAGCACGGAAGATAAGCAACTGGCCGATAATGATATGATGCAGCGATTGGCTGCACCGTCACAAATTACCGACTACTCATGGATAAAACCCGGAAAAGTTGCGTGGGATTGGTGGAATGATTGGAACATTAGCCATGTGGACTTTAAATCAGGCATCAATGTACCTACATACAAATACTATATCGACTTCGCGGCAGCTAACAAGCTGGAATATATTATTATTGATGAAGGATGGTCTGATGATCATGACCTCAACATCACCAAGCTGGACGTACAGCAGATAGTTGATTATGGCAAGCAGAAAAACGTGGGCGTTATATTATGGTCGACCTGGTATGCCATTACCCGCGACACCGAGGGCTTGTTCACCAAGTTCGAGCAAATGGGTATAAAAGGCTTTAAAATAGATTTTATTGACCGTGACGATCAAAAAACGGTTAGCTCACTGTATGAAATTGCAAAAAAAGCGGCCGCCCATCACCTGATGGTTGACTATCATGGGATGTACAAGCCGAGCGGCATGCAGCGCACTTATCCGAATATAGTTAACGCAGAAGGCGTAAAGGGCCTTGAGAATATGAAGTGGGGAGTTGACAATCAACCCGGATATGACGTGAGCATTCCGTTTATCCGCATGATGTCGGGCCCGATGGACTATACGCCGGGCGCTATGCGCAATGCCACAAAAGATTCTTTTCGCCCGGTAAATTCCAACCCGATGAGCCAGGGCACGCGCTGCCACCAGCTTGCTGAGTATACTGTATTTGAAGCGCCGCTGCAAATGCTGGCGGATAATCCTACGATCTATATGAAGGAACAGGAAAGTACAGATTTTATAGCGGCGGTACCGACTACTTTTGATGCAACTGTGGCCCTTGATGGTAAAGTGGGTGAATTTGTAAGTATCGCACGTAAAAAAGGCAGCACCTGGTATGTTGGCGCAATGACCAATTGGGATAGCCGCGAAATATCGGTTGACCTATCCTTTTTAGGTGATGGAACCTATAAAGCCACCATATTCGAAGACGGCATAAATGCAGATCGCAATGCCACGGATTATGTTAAAAAAGTGATCACAGTAACTTCGAAAGATAAACTGACCGCAAAAATGGCCTCCGGTGGTGGCTGGGCAGCGAGGTTTGAAAAAGTTCAATAAGCAATTGGCTGAACCGGGTTGTCTCGGTTCAGTCAATTTTATTGTTTATCATAAACCAGTGTTACGGTCCTTTCTCCCCTGAATGATTTAGAGGATTGCGTTATCGACAAGGTTTTGCCTTTGTTTTCCAAATGCCAGGTTTCATTGGTCGACATTTCCATGGTTTGGCCGCCGCGGTTAAACGTAGCTTTTGATTTGATTAGCAGCTCGTCACCACTGGGCGACAGGTTTGCTGTAGTTATTAAAGGTGCGTTAAAATACACCGACTTGCTTTCTTCGCCGTTAAGTTTCATTTTTTCGTCGGTGACCCTGTCGTCGGTCCACTCTTCGATGTATGACTTTTGCAGCTGCAGTTCATTTTCCTTTTGTCCTATCTTTAATTTATAGGGTAAATTTCCCGAACCACCATTGCCCAATGTGCTTTTGTCTTCGTTTAACACCCATTCGCCCGAAAAATCGGCAGGTTTGGTTAATGATAATAAAGGCAAACCTAATGTGGCGCGAAACGGATTAACAGCATTTATATACGCCGGATCATCCAGCCCGATTACCCTGGGATCGTTATTTAATATTTCGTATTGCTTTTTTGAAGTATTACGAGTCATTCCAGCCCAAATTACCCAATAGCTCCATTTTGGCTGTTTTTCCAAAATTTCAGGAGATGGTGGGTTCCCAACCTCTGCCAGTGTAATAGGTTTCCCTTTAGATAAGCCAAGCAGCGTGTCGTAGTAACTCTGGTTAAAATCTGATCCGTAAACATCGAGGGCCAGGATATCGAGGTATTTGTTTCCGGGATAAAAGTTAGAAAACTCCATTCCCGGCTTGGTGGGCCTGTCAACACTCCATACCCAAATCAGGTTATTAAGTTTGTGGTAATTAACCAGCCGTTCAAAAATCTGGCGGTAAAGCGCCTGTGTGCTGTATTTGCCCACACGATTACCCCACCAAAACCAACTGCCATTCATCTCATGGTAAGGACGCCAAAGCACCGCGATATGGGCCTTTTGCAGCTCCTTCAAATAATGTGCTATCGTATCAACCTGCGCCATCCATTTTTTATTGAGATCGGTGCCCGGGGTTAAAATATCCTGGAACTGCTGATCAGTTAAGGTACCCTGTACGCTTGCCAGGTGTGCAGGATCAGCGCCAGGTACCGGCTGAAAGGTAATAGGCTCGGCAGCGGTCGGCGGTACTGCATGCCAGCACAGTGTTATAATGGCGCCCATCTTGTTTTGCCGCTTGGCTTCTTCAACCATTGCCGACCGCATTAGGTACGAATCTTTATCGCCTTCTTTAGCAAAGCCGAAATCTGTACTCCATATCGCTGGTGTTTTGCCGCTATAACCAGCAGCAAACTTTGAGTTTCTGTCCTTTGAAGATGGATAGTTATGCTGTCCCGTTAAGGTATGATTACCAGATAGGTTGTAAATTAACTGCAGAAGGGCTTTTGCCTCCGGAGATGCATTTGGCGAAGCGGGTTTCGCCGTTTCTAGCTGTGCGAAAAGAGATGTCGAGCACATCAACAACACGATAGGTAAAATAAAAGCAGTATGCCTTAGTTTCATGAGTAAAAAACGTTAATAGTTGGTTTATAGCGACTAGTCGAAAGCTAAATTATAACAAATTAATTAAAAACTTACCCTGCCAGTGTATTTGTTACACACCCCCAATGCGATCCGAATTTTATAATTTCTATGTGGTAAATATTTATGAACCCGAGAAGGAACAAGCGCTTTCATGAGTGCAGCTCAGCCCGAATTATAAACTCCAAAAAATCGGATCAGTATCAAATTTCGTCTGTTGGCAGATTCATAGGCACCACTAACATTTTTCTTTAATTAACGTACAAAGGAATTTGAGACATCAATTTTTATCGTCAACTATTTTAATTAATACAAAAACGCTTTAAATTATACTTAATAAACTTTAAACTATATTAAATACAATACTTACAAAGAATGGCAAAGCAACTGAAACACTTATTTACTAAGTTTTGTGCCGTCTACCTATTTAATTGCCTGGTGATCTGCAGCTTTACTGCAAATGCCCAGCAAAAATTGAAGTTTACACATATAACTACAGATGATGGCTTGTCGCAAAGCACTGTTTTATGCACACTGAAAGACAAATATGGCTTTATGTGGTTTGGCACCTATGATGGTCTTAATAGGTATGATGGTTATCATTTTACTGTTTATCGCAATATTCCCAAGGATCCGCATAGTATAAGCTCAAACAGTATTGTAGCATTATTTGAAGACAAACAAGGCAATTTATGGATAGGGACCAATGATGGTTTGAGTAAATATGACAGAGGTAATGATTCGTTTACTAACTACAGGGCCAACCTGGGTAAGGGCTCTATAAGCAGCAATGCTATTTCAAGCATAACTGAAGATTATCTTGGCAACTTGTGGATCGGTACTTTTAATGGGCTCAATATTCTCGACCGAAAGACAAATCAATTCAAACGTTACTACTCTAAGCTTTCTGATCCAGGTAGCTTAAGCGATGGCAGGATCACAGCGCTCTTTGAAGACAATAAAAAAAATCTCTGGATAGGAACTACCGGAGGAGGCTTAAACCTGTTTGACCGTTATAAAAACCAGTTCGTTAAATTTTTGCATGATGATCATGATCCTGAATCCATCTCAGAAAATAATATCAGAGCTGTAACGCAGGACGACCTCGGTAATTTATGGATTGCTACTAATGCGACCGGCTTAAATAAATATAATTATAGCGGGCGCAATTTTGTTGTTTATAAAAATGACCCTAAAAATAAAAAAAGCATCAGTAGCAATACACTGTATTCCCTTGCGAAAGGGTCAAATGGATCAATATGGATCGGTACAGAAAACGGGATTAATTTTTTTGATGTAAAGAAAGAGGAGTTCTATTTAAGCCGCAATAACCCTGATGATATAAACAGTTTAATGGGCAGTTCGGTTCGCGCCATTTTACAAGACGAACAAGGGATATTGTGGGTGTCCACGTATTCCGGTGGCGTTAATAAATACGATAAAAATTTGCCCCTATTTGACGTTTATCGTGGTAAAGGTATTCGCAGTGAGGGGTTAAGCCATCGTGTGACCACTTCATTTGAAGAAACAAAAGATGGTAATATCTGGATCGGCACGGATGGCGGGGGCCTAAATTTGTTAGATCCCAAAACAGGCATTTTTAAGCATTTTATACATGACTCTACCAATGTGAACAGCCTGGCTATAAACTCCGTTTTGGTTATGTTAAAACATAGAAATAGTGAATGCTTATGGCTTGGTACCTATGCCGGTGGGCTTGATTACTTCGACCCGGCAAAAAATTCCTTTACACATTATACAAAAGGAGATGGCCCTAACCAATTAAGTGACAATCATATTTACGCCCTGATGGAAGACCATAAAGGGAACTTATGGATAGGAACAAACGAAGCCGGAGTTGATGTTTTGGACCCGGTTACCAAAATAATTACCCGCTATAAATACAATGTTTTAAATCCAAATGACCCACATTGCGTATCTGCCAACGCTATTCGTGCATTTTATGAAGACCGGCAGGGCAACATATGGATAGGCACTCACGACGGCGGCATCGATGTTTTCAACCCTGTAACCAAGACTTTTAGCCGGTTGGATAAGGCCAATAACAACCTATCAAGTAGTATCGTATATGCCATAAAGGAGGACAGCAAAGGAAATGTATGGGTTGGTACTATGGGCGGAGGCCTTAATTTGTGGAAACCACGACTAAAAAAGTTTATATCTTTTAATATCGATAATGGTTTAAGCAACGATGTTATCAACAGCATTGTAGAAGATACTAACGGTTTTCTATGGTTGGGCACCAATGATGGTATAAGCAGATTCGACCCCAAAACAAATAACTTTAAGAATTACACACTGGACAACGGCTTGCAAAGTCGGGAGTTTGTATTGCATGCGGGCTTTCTAAGCAGCACAGGTAAAATATATTTTGGCGGTATAAAGGGATTTAACCGGATCGATCCGATTGGGATTAAACAGAATAATAATATTCCACCAATTGTCTTTACCGATTTTCAATTGTTTAATCAATCTGTCACAGTGGGCAAAGACAATTCTCCATTGACTCAATCTATCACTGACACTAAAGAAATTGAGCTTAAGCATGATCAAACCGTATTAACTTTTGAATTTTCTGCACTAAGTTATACAGTACCCGAAAAAAATAAATATGCGTACATGCTGGAAGGGTTTGACAAAGCCTGGAATTACGCTGGCACACAGCACAAGGTAACTTATACGAATCTTGATCCCGGAACCTATGTTTTTAAGGTGAAGGCATCCAATAATGATGGCGTATGGAATAACAAAGGGTCGTTTATAAAAATTATTATTCACCCGCCATTTTGGGCAACATGGTGGTTCAGGATTTTGACGGTGTTTTCAGTAGTGCTCATAATTTACGCCATTTACAAAAGAAGGGTACATGTTATTGAAGCGCAAAAAGAGGCGCTGGAAAAATTAGTTATAGAGCGCACCCGTGAAGTAAATAAGCAAGCAGAAGCCTTGCAGGAAGTAAACGAGGAATTGCAGGTACAGTCGGAAGAATTGCAGGCTCAATCTGAAGAGTTACAAGTTCTTAACGAAGAGTTATCCAGCCAGACCGCCGAGGCGAGAAGTGCAAACCAGGCTAAAAGTTTATTTTTAGCCACCATGAGCCACGAGATACGCACCCCAATGAATGGCGTGTTGGGTATGGCTATGTTATTGAACGAAACAGCGCTTGATCCTGAACAACGGGAATATTCGCAAACCATATTGCATAGCGGCGAAGCATTGCTCAATGTAATAAACGATATACTTGACTTCTCGAAAATAGAATCGGGTAAAATGGAACTTGATCCGCATGATTTTGACCTGAGAATCTGTGTTGAGGAAGTGCTTGACCTTTTTGCCGGCCAGGCGGCGCAATTGGATCTCGATCTGATGTACCTGGTTGATCATAACCTGCCTTCCCGGCTTATCGGCGATGGTATGCGGCTGAGACAAGTATTAATCAACTTATTAGGAAACGCCATAAAATTCACTCATCAGGGTGAAATATTTTTGGGAGTAAATAAGGTTAAACAATTAAATTCCGAAGAAATTGAGCTTGGATTCGAAATCAGGGATACCGGTATAGGTATCCCTGAAGAAAAATTGGAGAAATTATTTGAAGCGTTTTCGCAGGTCGACTCTTCGACCACACGTAAGTATGGCGGTACGGGTTTAGGGCTGGCTATTTGTGAACGCCTTGTTGAGCTGATGGGTGGAAATATTACCGTAAAAAGTAAACCCGGTATCGGCACGATATTTAATTTTAACATCACATGTAAAATTGCCCAGCAGCAAAGCCAGCAGGCCGAAATACTTAATATAGCTGAGATTGAGGGCAAAACAGTACTTGTTGTTGACGATAATCTTACCAACCGCCAAATTTTGCAGTTACAGCTTGAGCAATGGAAACTTAAACCGGTGATGGCCAAAAATGGGCATGAGGCGTTGCAATTGCTGAATACTGATAAAACATTTGACCTGGTTATCACCGATATGCAGATGCCTGTAATGGATGGTGTTGAGCTGAGTATACTTATCAAGGAAAAACGAAAACAACTGCCCATTATTCTTTTAAGCTCGATGGGTGATGAAACCAAAAAGAAATTTCCAGAGTTGTTTTCTGCTGTTTTAACCAAGCCGGTTAAACGCCAGCACCTGAGCAGGGCTATATCATCAGAATTGCAAAATGCTGCTCACCAGATGGAAACAGAAATCAAACCGGTCAATTTGCTTGATCAGGACTTTGCCGCAAATTATCCGTTTAAGATCATGGTTGCTGAAGATAACTTGATTAACCAAAAAATGATCCTGAAAGTGTTGGATAAACTGGGGTACAAACCGGCGCTTGCAACAAACGGCAAAGAGGTAATTAAGATGCTTGACGAACAATACTACGATATGATACTGATGGATGTCCAAATGCCCGAAATGGATGGACTTGAAGCAACGCGTTATATCCGTAAGAACTATACCACACAGCCAATTATCGTTGCTATGACAGCAAACGCAATGGTGGAAGACAGGGAGGAATGTTATAAAGCCGGTATGGACAACTATATTTCTAAACCTGTTAAGCTGGAAGCATTAATCGCAATGTTTAAAGAAACCGATTACAGCTCAAATAAATCCAGGTCGATTGCCTAAGAAATCCTTCTGTGATATTTTAGCGACTGATTGTGGGTTTTTTTAGGCTTTCTTTATGGTGCCTGATATTTATTGCTGGAATGATCACCGGTGAATGTTTTATCAACAATTAAACGAATAACTTCATCAATCTCGTTACCCACAGTTAGCAGGTGGTCAATTATTTCTTTATTATCCGGATTAAAGAAATTAACCCTGTCCATGATATTTATCAAACCCAACATACTTGCCACTGGTCGCCTTAACTCATGCGATGTTAACGACGCTATGTGCCTCAACCGCTCATTTTGATCTACGATGGCTTTTTCCGATTTTAACCGTTCGGTTATATCACGTGCAAAACATCCTATCCCGGTAATATCGCCTTTTGTTTTATAAATAGGATTAAAGCTAACTTCAAAGCTAAGTTTTTGGTGAGTGAGTGGGTCAACACTTTCTGTTATGATACTGTATCTTTCACCTGCAAGTGCCCGTCGATAATATTCATTCCATTCCTTTATCACATCTTCACTGTAGCCGGTATGCAAATACGAATAATTGCCTGCCTTTGGTTCGGCGCCTGTCAATTGCATAATCCGGTTGCGATATGCTTTGTTCATATAGACGTACCTGGTCTCCTTATCAACCGACCAAATTTGATCCTCGGTATTATTAATCAACGCCTCGAGGCTGTACTTGGTCCACATCACCTCTTCCTGCGCACGCTTTTCATCCGTGATATTTTTTATAAATATCGTTAGTCCGTCTGACGATGGGTAAATCGTAGTATTGAACCACATGTTTGCCGATTCAAATGAATCTATAAATTGCAGGCTTATGTTTTGCTGGAGCGCTTTCCTGTAGGATTTTTCAAAATTCGTTCCAACAATCATGGGGAACAAATCCCATATCACAAAACCTATAAGTTCTTTCCGTGTTTTCCGCGAAACCTTTTCAAACGCGGCATTTACACGCACAAATTCCCAATTTGTATTAAGAATAAAAAAAGAATCGGTTATACTTTCAATAAAAGTATCCAGCATATGTGCCGTTTTCTTTATTTCCTGTTCTATTTTCAGTTTATGCGTTATATCCTGCCCCACTCCTTGTACTTCTGTAACGGCGCCTTCTTTATTCGTTATAGCGATAAACTCCCAATCCGTGTCATGAATATTGCCGGTCTTGTCCACTTTTTTGTGTGCCAGTTGGATAACTTTCCCGGGATGTTCAATACAATAAATAAAGGCCCGCTCACATAATTCAAGTTCATCGGGCGTGGTGGTAATGGAAAAGTGTTTACCTATTATTTCGGTTTTTTTGAATCCTAGTGTTTTTAGAAATTGTTTGTTTGCGAAGGTAAACCGTCCATCGGCATTCAGACGGATCAAAAAAATTGGTTTGGGAATCAATAAGGGAGTTGAGGAACTGCTCCCTTAGCTTTGCCTCTTCCTGATAACGTACGCGTTCAGTAACATCTGTTGCGATAACTATCCTGCAATCACGATTTTTAAATTTTATATAGTGGCTTGTTATTTCAGCACAAATTAAATCGCCTTTTTTGGTTTGATGCCTCCACACGCCGGCATGCTCAAAGCCTTTTGTGTCTTTTTCCAAATAATCCGCTTCGTACAGATAATTATTAAGCTTTTCAAGTTCATCCGGCGGCCTCAGATCGGTGATATTCATCGTCAAAAACTCGCTTTCAGTATAGCCGTAACTTTCAACTGCCGTTTTATTTACATCTAAAATACGCAGGGACGACACTTCATATATCCACATCGCGTTCGGATTGTCCGCGAATAAAAAGCGAAGGTCGGTTTGAGAGTGTTTTGCTTCAGCACTTTCGTTATTTGGCTCGCTTATCACGCTTTTCAAAATTTTATGGCCTGTGTGTTGGTCACAAATAAGGCATTTCTTATCATGTACCCATTTTGTCCTTCCCTCATTGGTATTGATCCGGTAATTCAGTTCTATACAATCGCCCGTGGAAAGTTTATCCGTAAGGAGCTTTACGGTGTCGCGATCTGCCCGATCAATTATTTCGTAAGGAAGATTGGTGTTTTGATAAAATTCGGCTATGGAGCAACCCAAAACTTTATTTACGTTTGGGCTTATGACCAGAAACTTTTGCTCATCCAGGTCGAAGGTTATAGAGCACTCATTTAATGCAGTAAGCAGATCATGCATAGTTTAAATTAGTTACCCAGGGTATTGATCAATTATAAAACTAACAATTAAATTCTAAATATCGATATTCAAGCAATATAGTATCACGTTTTGATAATTTCATATAATCTTAACAATTCATAGGATTTATTAGAACACCAATTGCTGCTGATAAATATGTTTTAATTAATAAAAGGAACGTTACAGCTCAAGGCGAAAAAGATTTGGGTCGTGCCGGCTGCATTTTTATCGATTCATTTCACAATATTTTTGTGTATTAGCATTTTAATTTTAATATAATTTATTACCTTTGCAGCCCCGCTGAAATAACTCCGGGGATATGTTGAATACATAAAAATACAAAATGGCAACAAAAATCAGACTGCAAAGACACGGTAAAAAGGGAAATCCTTTTTATTACATCGTAGTAGCAGACGCACGCGCTCCAAGAGACGGGCGTTTTATTGAGCGTTTAGGTTCATACAATCCTAACACCAATCCTGCAACGATCGACATTAATTTTGACAAAACTCTTGATTGGGTAAACAATGGCGCACAGCCAACAGATACCTGCAAAGCTATCCTGTCATACAAAGGTGTTTTATACAAAAAACATTTACAGGGAGGTATTAAAAAAGGCGCTTTAACCGAAGAACAGGCCGGAGTAAAATTTCAGGAATGGCTTGACCAGAAAGAAGGCAAGATCACCGGAAAGAAAACAGGTTTGGTTTCTGCAAAAGACGAAGCCCGTAAAGCTGCTCTTGCAGCTGAAGCTAAAAAGAAAGAAGTAAAAGCCGCAGCCATCGTTGCTAAAAATACACCTCCGGTAGAGGAAGTTGAAGAAGTTGAGGCGCCTGCCGAGGAAGAAGCACCAGTTGCGGAAACGGAAGCTGATGCATCTGCTGAAGCTGAAGCCGGCCCCGCCGCTGAAAACGCTGAATAATTTTCAGGACCGATTATTCGGAAGCTAACCGGACAAACACTATTTAATGGCGAAGCAACCTACAGGTTCTTCGCCATTGTTATTTAAAACAAATCCATAATGACAACAGATGATTGTTTTCGCGTCGGAAGCATATTAAAGCCAAAGGGTTTAAAGGGCGAATTGCACCTGTATGTCAATTTTCCGGATCTTGAAAAAGTAAAATTCACAACTATTTTTGTTGACATGGCCGGTAAGCTAGTCCCTTACTTTGTCGATTCTATAAAATATCTGCAAAAAAATGCCGCGTACCTTATTCTCGAAGATGTTGATACCATCGAAAAGGCATCGTTGCTGGCAAAAAAGAACGTATACCTTCCCAATAAGCTAAAACCAAAAAGGGATAAAAACGAGTTTACGCTGTTTGACCTTAAAGGCTTTACCGCAGTCGATGAAAACGAGGGCGAGCTTGGCGTAATAACCGATATACACGAATATCCGCAGCAATTGATCGCCACGGTCACCTTTAAAAATTGCGAGGTACTTTTCCCATTGAACGAAGAGATAATCAAGGGTATTGACGTAGTTAAAGAAATTGTAACCGTTGATTTGCCCGAAGGCTTGCTCGATATTTATTTGGATTAAAGTTCAATTGATAGAGTTGAATAAGTTGGATTGAGTTGGTTAAGTAAAATCGCGCCGTCTTTCGTCTATTTACCTTATCGTCTATCATTGCTAAAAATTTTATTTAAATATATTTAATATTTATGTAAAGTTTGTTTTACATTTGGTAAAATAAACTTTACATAAATGAAACCCCATTCTTTATTTCCTTACTGGTGCCGGTACGTGGGTTGGGGATTGGTTCTGCTGCATATTCCGGCAACTATGTTTGGCCAGGCGCACGGGATGATAAATATCATCGATAACGGGCCGGCAAGTACCGGGCTGTTTAATGGCGAACACTTATTTTTTATATGCACTTCTTTGCTGATGGTTTCCGGTTTGTTTTTAGTCGCGTTTGCTAAAGAAAAGATCGAGGACGAGCAGATCTGGCAGTTACGCCTGGACTCGTTGCGCTGGGCCATCTATATCAACTACCTGGTGCTCATCATCAGCCTTGTTTTTATAGAAGACGTAGGCCATATGCTGGAGCTGAATTTATGGGTTCCGCTCTTGTTTTTTATCATTCGTTTCCGGTGGGTTATTTTCCGTCTTAACCGGGCGCTAAGCCGGGAGGCCTGAATATGAAAAACAACATACGTATTGAGCGCGCCATAAAGAACATAACACAGGCGGAACTGGCCGATCAGATTGGCGTGTCGCGGCAAACCATCAATTCTATTGAAAGCAACAAATACATCCCGTCGACAATACTGGCGCTGAAAATTGCACAAGTGTTTGGGAAGCAATTGGAGGCTATTTTTGTGCTGGAAGAAGGAGATTAACAAATTACTGCGTAAAAAATCAAGGGATCAAATATGAAAACAAAAACAGCATTTGCACCGATGTTAGCCATCGGTAGTGGCGTAACCGATATTGATTTCTATAAAAACGCATTCGGCGCCACAGAATTGTGGCGGCTGCACAATGATGACGGCAGCATACACGTTGCCGGATTTTTAATTGATGGCGCATTGTTTCATCTTCATGAAGCAATGCCGAATTCTGCGGCTTCTAGTCCGCATAAGCTTAAAGGTATTACTACCACTATCGGACTTATGACTGATGACGTGCACTGGGTCGTAGCCAGGGCTGTGGCGGCTGGTGCAACGTTAATTTCACCCGTGCAGGATTATGATTATGGTTACCGGCAGGGTGAAATAGCCGATCCGTTCGGGCACCACTGGATTATTGAGAAGATAATAGATCCCGAACCTCTGAAACACATACAAGGCCGTTTTAAGTAGCCGTTAGAGCAAAGCAGTTTTACAAAGTCTTTGAGGTAAACCAAGAAATCTTACTATCTTAGACTAGAACATTTAGATGAAATCAAACCTGTTATTTCCTCCGTTTTTTAAAATAATAGGTATAATGCTGGCCGTACCTGGTTTTGTGTTAGGATATTTATTTACCTGGCATGATTACGTAATTCCATTTTTGAGTTATGGACCTCTGGAATCCGGCAAAAGCCTTTTCGGATCGACCGGAAGGAATAATCTAACCGATGAAATTGCTATGTCATTTTTTGTGACCGGAATGATCTTTATCGGATTTTCGAGATTAAAAAATGAAAATGAGTTTACAAATAAGCTTCGTCTTAATGCTTTGTATTGGTCGGTTCTAATTAATATTCTGATTATATTAATTGATGTGATAGCCGAATACGTTGGAGAAGAATTAAATATTCCCATTCTAATGAAACACTTCGGTTTCCTAACTTATAATGTATTTATCCTCCTGGCTATATTTATCGCCCGCTTTTATTACTTACTATACAAATCCAAAAAAAATAAGCAAAGCGAACAAATTTATATGCTTCCATTCAAGCCATACAGCTTAATATGGAGGGTCGGTTCCCTTTTCTTCATTATTTCTATAATTGCCTCTTTAACATTGCCTAGCATCGATACCCTACTAAAAAAGTTACCAGACAGTATAGTTATTTTATTTCCAGCGTGTCTTTTAATTTGGATATGGTCAAAAGAGAAAAACGAAACTGATCTTGTAAAAGACGTTAGAACTAAAGCGATGCAGATAGCGATGTATGTGAATTATTCCTTATTATTAATGGCTACATGGCTTATATATGGGTTTGATTATTTGGTGGTGCAAGTCGTTAGCATACTTAGTCTTCCAATAATCTTTTTGATAGTATTTTATTTCAAATTATATATGCTACGAGTAAAGGCTAATGTTGTTGCTACCACTAATCTCTGATCTCCACTCGCTAACCTCTCTCCGTCCCCCCAAACAAAACCCTTATCTTTGCCCCATGCGTTTTGATATCATCACTGTTTTACCCGGTTTACTGGAAAGCCCTTTTGCGCACTCCATTTTGCAGCGTGCGCAAAAAAAAGGGATTGCAGAAATTCATGTCCATAACCTGCGGGATTACTCCAGCAGTAAACAAAAAAGTGTGGATGATTATCCTTACGGTGGTGGTAGCGGCATGGTGATGACGATAGAGCCCTTTGCAAATTGCATCGAGAAGTTAAAAACAGAACGGGAATATGATGAGGTGATCTTTATGTCGCCCGACGGCAACACCCTAAATCAGCAGATTGCCAATCAACTTTCCATTAAAACAAATGTCATTATTCTGTGTGGCCACTACAAAGGGATCGACCAGCGCATACGGGATATTTATGTTACCCGTGAGCTATCCATAGGTGATTATGTATTATCGGGCGGTGAATTGCCGGCGGCGGTTTTGGTTGATGCCGTGGTGAGACTGATCCCGGGTGTTCTATCAGATGAAACTTCGGCGTTGTCCGATTCTTTCCAGGATGGTTTGCTGGATGCTCCCGTTTATACCCGCCCGGCTGATTGGAAGGGCCATAAAGTGCCTGATATTCTCCTGAGCGGTAATACCCCGGAGGTTGAGAAGTGGCGCTTTGAACAAGCTATTGAGCGCACCAGGAAAAGAAGGCCTGATTTGCTGGAGTGAGTTTAATTTACGAATTACGATTTTAGACTTACGATTGTGGCTAAATGCTATTTTAGAAAAATCGTAAACCGTAAACGGCGAAGCCTTCTTGAACACCGTTAAAAACAAACAAGGGTGAAAAATCTAAAATCGTAAATTTTTAAATCGCGCTTTTATATATAAAAAAAAATCCCTATAATTGCAATCCGATTTTTACGGGCTAAAAATCGCTTTAAGAGCTAAAAATCATGGATTTAGTAAAATTTGTTGAAGAACGATCAGTAGAAAAAAGACAACTTCCTTCCTTTAAGGCAGGTGACACAGTGAGTGTGCACTACAAAATCAGGGAAGGTAATAAAGAACGTATACAGGTTTACCAGGGTGTTGTTATACAACGTAACAGTGCCGGCAATACCGAAACCTTCACCGTTCGTAAAGTATCAAACGGCATCGGCGTTGAACGTATATTCCCCATCAATTCGCCAAACATTGATAAAATTGAGGTGAACAGCCATGGTAAAGTTCGTCGTGCTAAATTATACTACCTGCGCGAACTTACCGGCAAAGCAGCACGTATCAAATCAAAAAGAGTTTAACTATTTCCGGACTATAATAAAAAAAGGTCTTTTCAATTTGTTTGAAAAGACCTTTTTTATGGGTTTAAATTAATTTCCGGTAGCGGAGAATTCCTATTCAAACTTTTTCTGGATACCAAAATATTCGTCGTTATCAATTCCCTCCCCGTCAAAATCGATAGTACCACTAAAAGTCGCCCGGTTTTTGTCGATCTTCAAATGAAGCTTATAAATACTTTTATTGGGAATTT
>Ga0206797_1091_pt1 | contig 18166 bp, 19 predicted proteins | sample Alteio_BWOrgCont_69_FD_152894 | JGI IMG/M metagenome (GOLD analysis project Ga0206797, IMG submission 152894) | Enriched cells from forest soil in Barre Woods Harvard Forest LTER site, Petersham, Massachusetts, United States -... | ecosystem: Environmental > Terrestrial > Soil > Temperate forest >...
TCTTTTTACTATATTGTTGTTTATTTTTATTCCTAAGGGTTTCTTTCCGATCCAGGACACGGGTCTGCTCCAGGGAATTTCCGAGGCTTCTCAATCGATTTCATTTCCAGCCATGTCCAAGCTCCAGCAGCAATTGGCCGAGGTGATCCTCAAAGACCCTGCAGTGGACAGCCTTTCCACCTTTATCGGTGTTGACGGCACCAATACCACTCTTAACAGCGGCAGGATTTTGATCAATCTCAAACCTATCGATGAGCGTCATATCAATGCCAGTGATGTGATCCGGCGTTTGCAGAATAGCCTTAAAAGTGTCAAAGGGATAACGCTCTTTATGCAGCCGGTGCAGGATTTGACCGTGGATGACACCGTCAGTCGTACCCAATACCAGTACACCCTGGAAGACCCTAACGGCGATGAGCTAAATGCATGGGCGCCCAAGGTGGTGGATGCCCTCAGCGCCTTGCCGCAATTGCGCGATGTGGGCAGTGATGAGCAGGCCCAGGGGTTGCAAGAATCCTTGACGATTGACCGCGCTACTGCCTCACGCTTAGGTGTTACTCCGTCGGTGATTGACAATACACTGTATAGCGCTTATGGCCAGCGGATTGTGTCTACGGTTTTTACTCAATTAAACCAGTATCGAGTGATCCTTGAGGTATCTCCTGATTTTAGAAAAAACCCCAATAAATTGCACAATCTATATGTGCGTGGCAGTAGCAGCGCGCAGGTACCGTTGGATGTGATCACCAAATTCAAGCAAACCACAGGGCCGTTGATTATAGGCCATCTAGGTCAATTCCCGGCGGTGACCTTGTCATTTAATTTGGCGCCTGGAGTCTCCCTAGGTGATGCGGTGGCAGCCATTCAATCAACTACCAAGTCTATGGGATTGCCTGCCAGCATCAGTGGCCAATTCCAGGGCACGGCCCAGGCTTTTCAATCATCCTTAAGCAGTGAGCCGATATTGATCCTGGCGGCCCTGATCACTGTTTATATTGTGCTGGGAGTTTTGTATGAAAGTTATATTCATCCGCTGACGATTTTGTCCACTTTGCCCTCAGCAGGGGTAGGGGCCATTTTATCTCTGTTGATTTTCCACACGGATTTTAGCGTGATCGCGCTTATCGGGATCATCCTATTGATCGGCATCGTCAAGAAAAATGGTATCATGATGGTGGATTTTGCCTTGGAGGCCCAACGCGGGGAAGGAAAAAGCCCCGAGGACGCGATAACCCAAGCTTGCCTGTTGAGGTTCCGTCCCATCATGATGACAACCATGTCGGCAATTTTGGGCGCGGTACCCCTGGCCTTCGGCGGTGGCATGGGCGCGGAATTAAGACAGCCGTTGGGCATCAGCATTATCGGCGGGCTTATTTTTAGCCAAGCGCTCACTCTTTATACAACGCCAGTTATTTATCTGTGGTTTGACCGGGTAGGGAAAAAACTTAAATTATCTTAGAGAAATGAACATCTCAAAAATTTTTATTGAACGACCAATCGCAACGACCCTATTGACCGTTGGTGTAGTGCTATCCGGCCTTTTTGCCGTCGGTTTTCTGCCGGTCGCCACCTTGCCTGAAATTACCTTGGCAACTATCAGTGTGCAAGCCTCTTTGCCCGGGGCAAGCCCTGAGACCATGGCATCGACGGTGGCGACCCCGCTGGAGCGCCAGCTGGCCCATATTGCCGGGGTTTCTGAAATGACATCCAACAGTAGCCTTGGTTCCACCAACATTACAGTCCAGTTTGACTTGAGCCGTGATATTAACGGTGCGGCGCGCGATGTGCAGGCCGCCATCAACGCAGCGCAGGATTATCTGCCTGCAGATTTGCCGATCCATCCCACTTACCGCAAGCTTAATCCCTCGGAAGCGCCGATTATGATTTTATCCTTGCGGTCCGATACCATGTCAAAAGCTGACATTTATGATGTGGCTGACAGCATTTTAGCACAAAAATTGTCCCAGATTGACGGAATCGGTCAGGTCATTATCGGCGGGGGAGCGTCCCGCGCGGTAAGAGTGGAGCTTAATCCAACCGCTTTAAATAAATACGGCATTGGCCTTGATGCTGTGCGCAGCGCCATTCAAAGTACCAACGCTGACAGGCCCAAAGGTCAATTGGCTGATAATCAAAATACTTGGGAAATCCAAACCAATGATCAGATTTATACGGCCAAGGATTATCAGTCTCTTATTGTGACTCATGATTCCACGGGTGCTGTGATACGTTTATCAGACGTAGCTAGTGTTACGGATTCAGTGGCTGATGTGCGCCAATTGGGTTTAGTCAACGGCCAGCCCTCTATTCCTGTGATCATATTCCGCCAACCAGGGGCAAATGTGATCAAGGCCGTGGATGCTGTCCGTGCTGCTTTGCCGCAATTGCAAGCAGCCATTCCCGCGGCAATCAATATTTCCATCGTGCTGGACAGGTCCCCTACCATCCGGGCTTCTGTGCAAGAAGCCCAGCGCACCATTGTGATCGCGGGTATCCTGGTCATCCTGGTGGTGTTCGCTTTTTTACGCAATGTCCGCTCGACCATAATCCCCAGCATTGTGGTGCCGATATCCATCATCGGCACATTTGGGGTGATGTACCTTTTACATTTTAGTTTGGATAATCTTTCCTTGATGGCCTTGACCGTAGCTACCGGTTTCGTTGTTGATGATGCGATTGTCGTCGTAGAAAATATCACACGCTATATTGAAAAAGGCATGGCACCAAAGGAGGCAGCTTTAAAAGGGGCAGGGGAGATAGGTTTTACTATTTTTTCGATAAGCATTTCCCTGGTTGCGGTTTTTTTACCCATATTGCTGATGGGCGGGGTCATCGGCCGTTATTTCCGTGAATTTGCCATGACCATATCCGTTGCCATACTTATATCCATGGTGATCTCTTTGACCACCACACCCATGATGTGTTCCTTGCTTTTAAAACAACGCAAAGATGAGCACCATGGCCGGGTTTTTAATGTCACGGAAGGGGTTTTTGATGGGATGTTGCGGTTTTATAAAAGGACTTTATTATGGGCATTGGATCATCAGGGGATCATGTTAAGCCTGACCTTGGCGGCCCTTGCCACGACCATTATTTTATTTCGTGTTGTTCCTACGGGACTTTTTCCCCAGCAGGATACCGGCCGTTTGAGCGGGAACATCCAAGCATCCCAGGACATTTCATTCCAAGCCATGGAGAAGAAATTAAGGGCAGTCGTCCGGATCCTCATGAAAGATCCTGCCATTGATACAGTGACAGCATTCACCGGCGGTTCGAACACGGCCCGCATGTTTATCATGCTTAAACCTCCAGCGGTACGTCGGATCACCACCGACAAGGTGATTGCCAGATTGCGTAAAAAGCTTAGTAGCATAGCTGGAGCTGCCACCTTTCTTCAAAACGTGCAGGATTTGAATATTCCCGGAGCACGGGCCGCTAACGCGCAATACCAATACACCCTTCAAGGTGATAATTTGGATGAATTAAACTCATGGTCATCGAAGATACAGGCGGCCTTAAGTAAATTACCTCAATTAGCTGATGTTAACAGCGATAAACAAAGCAGGGGGCTGCAGACTAATTTGGTGATTGACCACGATACCGCCTCGCGTTTAGGCGTGACCACCCAAGAAATCGACAGTACTCTTTATGATGCTTTTGGTCAGCGACAGGTTTCCACCACGTATAAACAATTAAACCAGTATCATGTGGTGATGGAGGTAGCACCCCAGTTTTGGCAGCGTGCTGATACATTAAAAAATATTTATGTGGCCTCATCAAAAGGGACCTTGGTTCCTTTAAATGCGTTTGCTCATTTTGAGCGGTCGACCACATCCTTGGCTGTTGCCCACCAAGGCCAGTTTCCGGCCATTACTTTTTCATTTAATTTGCCGCCAGGGGTATCCTTGGGGGATGCCGTCAAAGCCGTTAATGCGGCCATGAATAAGATAATGCTGCCGGCTACCATCCACGGCAACTTTCAGGGTTCTGCCCAAGTGTTTCAAACCTCCATGAGTAGTGAACCGTTGTTAATCATGACAGCTCTATTGGCTGTTTATATCGTCCTTGGTATTTTGTATGAAAGCTATATCCATCCCATTACTATTCTATCGACATTGCCGTCGGCAGGGGTAGGTGCGCTCTTGGCGCTTTTGTTTACCCACACGGATTTGACCATCATTGCCATGATCGGCCTTATCCTTTTAATTGGCCTTGTCAAAAAGAATGGAATTTTGATGGTGGACTTTGCCTTGGATGCCGAACGCTTGGAAAGAAAAAATTCTCATGATTCGATTTATGAAGCTTGCCTATTGAGGTTCCGTCCTATTATGATGACCACTATGTCAGCGATACTAGGAGCTTTGCCATTGGCGCTGGGCACAGGCATGGGCTCTGAGCTAAGAAGGCCGTTGGGTATTGCCATTATCGGTGGCCTTATTTTCAGCCAGATGCTTACTCTTTATACGACACCGGTGTTTTATCTCTATATGGAGCGGTTCAAGATTTGGATTGAAGGAATACGCAAAAATTTTGTTATGAAAACTTCCCCTCCCCTGGTGGGAGGGGTTAGGGGAGGGGGATAATTGCAGTGAGAAATTTTATTATGTTTAGTTTAATGACTCTCTTATCCGGCTGCGCCATCGGCCCCAAATATGTCAGGCCAGCAGCATCGATACCAGCAGCGTATAAAGAATCAAAGGATTGGAAACCAGCCCGTCCCCAAGATGAAATTATTCGAGGGACATGGTGGAAAATTTTTAATGATCCTCAATTAGATGCATTGGAGAGAGAAGTTAATATTTCAAACCAGAACATAGCGCAGGCCCAGGCACAGTATGCCCAGGCCTATGCCCTGGTGCAAGCAGCCAAATCAAGCTTTTTCCCCATATTGACGACAAATGCTTCTTACACAAGGTCTCACGGCGCCTCGGGCTCAAAAAGTGCCAGCTCACAAACCGTTTTGGGCGCTGATGTCAGTTGGGAATTAGACCTTTGGGGCAGGATCCGCCGTCAGATAGAGGCGAACCGTGCCAATGCCCAGGCCTCTGCGGCGGACTTGGAAAATGTGCGGTTAAGCGCCCAGGCGCAATTGGCCCAAGATTATTTTCAGCTGTGTTCAATGGACACACAAAAAAAGATTTTGGATGGTACGATTGCCATATTTCAGAAATTTCTTAAATTAACAAAGGACCGCCATGCCAGCGGGGTGGCGTCAGAATCAGATGTTATCCAGGCACAGACCCAGCTTGAGGGAACTCAAGCCCAAGAAATTGACATCGGTGTGACGCGCGCGCAATTCGAACATGCCATCGCTTTACTCATTGGTAAACCAGCATCAGATTTTTCTATTCCATCCTTGGCTTTACCCGGTATAGTGCCCTCGGTGCCTACCGGTTTACCGTCACAGCTACTCGAGCGCAGGCCGGACATCGCGGCAACGGAGAAGACCGTTGCCGCGGCCAATGCTCTCATCGGTGTGGCTGAATCCGCGTATTTTCCAACGTTGACATTGAGCGCCTCTGGTAGTTATGAAAGTTCAAATTTATCACGGATATTTTCATCGCCTAATCCGTTATGGTCAGTTGGCCCAGCCTTGGCAGAAACCATCTTTGATGCTGGTTTAAGGAAGGCGCAGACCGCCCAGGCCAGGGCCGTTTATGACGCTGATGTGGCCTCTTATCGTCAGACAGTGTTGACCGCCTTTGAACAGGTAGAAGATAACTTAGCGGCCCTGCGTATCTTGGAAGAAGAAGCGCAAATCCAGGATGAGGCAGTCAAAGACGCGAAGAAAGCGGTCATGCTTGAAACGGACCAGTATAAAGCAGGAACAGTAAGCGCGCTGGATGTTATTAATATCCAGGCAACCGCATTGACCGATGAAAAAACTGCCGCTACTATCCTAGGTGAGCGCTTAAATGCCTGTGTCCTGCTTATTCAATATTTGGGTGGAGGATGGAGGGAATGAGAAATAAGGGGACACAATACTTAATTCCTTTTGGAATTAAGTATTGTGTCCCCTTATTTTTAATTCTCCTTACCTCATTAGCTTATGCCGATGACAATCACCCTCAGACCATCGAAGATTTAAACCGGGCCATTGCGATAAGTCCTGATTCTGCGGATGCGTATTATGATCGGGCCATTCTGTGGGAGAAACAAGGTAATTTACCCAAAGCTATCCTGGATTTTACCCAAGCGATAAGCATAAACCCCGAGGACACCGGTGCTTACTATGGCCGCGGTAATGCCTATGCCCAGCAACACAATTTTACACAGGCCATTAGTGATTTCAACAAAGTCATAGGGTTGACCCCCGGGGAGGCCAGTGTCTACTATAACCGGGGCCTTGTATTTGCCAACCAAGGTAATATTGTCCAATCTATTTCTGATTTTACCCAAGCTATTCTCATAGATCCTGAGTATGTAGAGGCATATCATAACCGGGGGCTTTCCTGGGAGAAGATAGGTCATATGGCCCAAGCCTTGGCAGATTTAAGCAAGAGCATTGAATTAGATCCAACTGTCGCGCAAGCCTATTATAATCGCGGCACATGTTATGAAAAGTTGGGTAAGTATATCGATGCTATCAATGATTTTAGCAAAGCCATCCAATTAAATCCGTATTATGCAGAATGCTACACTAATCGTGGTGAAGTTTATGTCCAATTGGATGATCTGACTGAAGCCAGGTATGATTTTAGCAAAGCCATTGATATAAACCCCAAAATTGCACAGGCGTATAATAACAGGGCCATTGTTTATTATCAGTTGGCACAATATACCAAGGCCTGGGATGATCTGCAGAAAGCAGTGGCGTTAGGATACGTCGTTGATCCCGGTTTGATGGGCACCGTAAAGAAAGAATTGGACAAAAAACAAATTTAAGATGATAATTAGGTCTTGATTTGGGATATATAATTAAGGAGGATAATATGCTAACAATTTATGGTTTCGATTTTTCATCACCGTCTAACAAGGTCCGTTTTGCCGCCAATGCCATGGGGCTTAATTACGAATACAAACAAGTCAATTTGCTTGCCGGAGAACAAAAAACTCCCGAATTCTTGAAGCTCAACCCCATCGGAAGGGTCCCCGCCATTGATGACAATGGATTTAAGGTTTTTGAAAGTGCTGCCATCATCAAATATTTGGCAGATAAAAATAATTCTCCGCTTTATCCTAAAGATCTACAAAAGCGCACGATCGTTGACCAATGGATTGATTTTGCCAATATCCACGTGGCCACAGCGCTGGCGCGCATTACATTTAACCGTGTCATGTATAAAATGTTAAATGTGGAAAAAGATGAACGCTCGCTGAATGACGGGATCAAATTCATGGGGCAATTTCTTCCGACAATCGAGAAACAGCTCAAAGAGAATAAATATTTGGCTGGGAATGAAATGACCCTGGCGGACATCAATTTGTTGGCTGTCCTGGATCCTGTTGAATTGTCATCGGTCGATCTATCAGCGTATCCCAGTATCCTTAATTGGCGTAATAGTCTTAAAAGTCAGCCTTTTTATAAAAAGTGCCACAACAGTCTGGAAGAAGTTTTTCAGGCGGCCATGGCTGGTGCAGGCGCAAGATAACCTATTTATTCCCTCCCCTTTAGGGGGGAGGGAATGCATTATAAGTATGAAAGCAATTTATTGGTTATTAATAATATTATTCTTCGCGACAACCCTCGTCCTTGCCCAAGACAGCACAAGCTCCAGTGATATCATTGCTAAAATGGAAAGCGAATTGGATTTACAACCCGAACAGGTCTTCAATATCACCCCGATCATTGAAAAATACACCATGGAATTTCAGGACCTTCAAAAAAGCATTAAGGATGGCACCATGAATCCCAGCGCCGTTGACAGTCAGAGGCAGGGGATAGAAGCTGCAGAAACCCAAGATCTGTCCCAATACCTTAAGCCCAACCAATTAAGCGAGTGGAGAAGCATGCAGGCCCAGACCGAACCGCAGAAGGGTGATGAAAATGCTGATGCGGATCAATATTCAAACCTGCCAAGGAACGCTCCATCTCAATAACTAGATTCAGCATTTTCTACCCATAAAATATAAATTGTGTTAATATTAAAAATTCTTAGGGGCCCATAGCTCAGTCGGTTAGAGCAGGGGACTCATAAACGCTTAAAGCACTCAACCATAACTCCTTCATTTCATAGTATTTGGGCTTACCACCGACTGAAATTCCAATTTTTTCTTCGTGATACAGTGATACAAATTGCTACGATTTGCCATCCCTGATAGCACAAAAATAGCACAGTTTTCGCACACTTGACCTAGGGGGATGGGGCTAGCGAAAAATCCAAATATAATCCTAAAGTGCCTATCTAAATTTTTTCAATTTTTTTCAAATATCCTTTTTTATCTTCATCTCTCAATCAGCATTTATCTTGTCGAAATATTTATATAAGGGTAGAATTAGCCCATAGTGTTCGAAGTATGTTTTAACGGGGATTATAGTAAGTAGGGGGATAAATGAGTAATGAGTTGATGATTCTATTTGGGGCAGGTGCAGCTTACGACTGTGCAGATTTAAGTAAATCCTCAGTAAATATTGACTATAGGCCTCCTCTAACACACCAAATCTTTAGTAGGCAGATTATATCTGAGGCAGGCCTTTCAAAAGTAGTCTTAAATCAATTCAAGAACAAAATTCTTAATGAACATTTCTTGGCAAGTAGCGTTGGACATGAGTTTAATAATAGCGAAACCCTTGAGGATTATTTGGCAAGATTAAAGTCATCCATTCTTGATTCAGATAGGAGAAAGTATTTTGCTGTATGTGCTTATTTGAAAGAATTATTTGTTGAGATAAGTAAGAATTATTTGTCAGCCCCACTTGACAATAATTATCATAGTTTATTGTGTAAATTAGTTAGAACAGATTACACAAAATTTAATTTCGTAACAACAAACTACGACACCATCTTTGATAATACTGTAGAAAAATTATTTAATGTAAGATTTAAATCCTCGAACGATTATCTGAATTTCTCGGGAGATGGAAAAAATTTTAGTTATATTAAAGCGCATGGTTCAGTAAATTGGAATTTTATATTAAATCAACAATGTGACCAATTAAATAATTTGCACAATGTTAGAAATGGAACGATCGAGGTAAATGATAATATAATGCGGTTTGTTGATAATGCTAATAACATATATGTTGGAAATTCTCTGGAGTATGGGGTCGTTAAATTTCCTGCTATGGCGGTGCCTCTTGGTACCTATAAATTTGTAAATCAAAACCAAATTAATAGCTTTAAGAATCAAAATATTAATTTTAGACACCTTTTAATTATTGGTTATAGTGGAAAAGATAACACAATTTTTGAGCTATTAAAATCACTTATTAAGGAGCCAATAAATATATTTATTATTGATAAAGATAGGGAGTCGGTAGTTAATGTGTTTCGTTTATTTAAAAGTAATTTAAGTAATATGGTGCGCGTTACTTCAGAAAGCATTAATTATTTTCCGGGGGGATTTACTAATTTTATTAACGAACATTGTGATAGTTGGATTGATCGTATTTCCGGGAATCCGCATTAAATCTTAATTTCAAATTTTCTGTTCATTTATGAATCATTGGGTATAATCAATTTATGGTGAAGCAAAAAAGAATTCCTATTAAAATTACTCCCTGTCCGATTACCGAGGCAATATTAGAAATCCGTTTTGATTCAAAATATCCAGACGAAGCCGTCTTTGGTATTCTTTATAAAGATTTTTCAAATACTTTCCCAAATTTAACCCCAACTCCCTTGCCAATTCTTAATATACCTGAACTAATTAGAAAACAAGACCTTAATTTCAAATTTCAACCTCATTATTCATTAAAACAAGATAATTTGTCTCTACAGATAGGGCCTAAAGTTATTAGTTTGATCAACACGGGTGAATATATTGGGTGGGGGACATTCTCAAGAAAATTTCGTGAGTATCTAGAAATTGCTCAAAAAGGTGATGTTTTTGAATCTATAACAAGAATTGGATTACGATATGTGAATTTCTTTGATAACAACATTTTATTGAACTCGGATTTAACAATCAAACTTCCGGATGAAGAAATTAATAGTCAAAATATTTTTCTAAAAACGATTTTTCAATCAGGTCAATTTAAAAGCCTTCTCCAAATAGCTAACGATGCAAATTTTATCTTAAATGGTAAGAACGGCTCCGTGCTTGATATTGATACCTATATTGAACAAAAAATATTATTTTCTCAAGTAAACCAACTTTTAGAAACTGGCCACGCAGAAGAAAAAAAATTATTTTATGGATTATTGCAGCAATCATTTATAGATGGTAAACTTAATCCAGAATATACATAACAATGCCAATAACAATCCCTCAAATAAATATCCCAACTTCAACTTCTTACACAATTTCCCAAACAGCATTAATGCATGAAATTGCCGTAAAGAACTATGATTTTTCCAACAACTCAATTAGACAATTTGATCAAAGTACTGTATGGCAACATGCCTTGTTACAGTCTTACACATATTCTTCAACTGAAAAGGTGAATGAAAAATTAGGGCAATTGTCAATCCTTAGTCCTTATTATCTGATTGAAAAGATAAAAGAAATCGTCGTTTTACAAAAGGGTGTGCCGGAGTATGTTTTAAATACAGATATTATTCCAAATTTGTTATTAACAATTTTGAATGAAATAAATACGTTTGTTCCATTATTTGGTAATTCCGTCATTTATTTCTATAAAGATTACGAAGATACTAATTATCGTCAACTGGTTCTAAAAATATCTACTCCCGGGTTAGATAGAGAAGGCCGTAATACAAATTTACATAAAGCATGTGATGTCCTGTCTAAAATTATTGCAGAATTTAAGCAAGCTTCTCTTCCTGAACAAATAAGCATAATAGATGATTTTTATTATCTTTTTTCAATAAAATTCATTTCTTAATTTATGTTTGACCCCATAGAATTTTATAAATTTTCTGAGGAAATGCTTGGTTTTCACAGCTCAAAAGAGAGCGCAAGACGATCCGTTGTTTCTAGGTCATATTATGCAGTTTTTTTAATCGTTAGAGAAAAATTGAGAAGAACACACCCAAATGAAGTACATGATAATGCTTTCGATCATGATGGGATTGTTAAAGCTCTAAAAAGTAGGGGGTATGTTTATGAAGCACAGAAGTGTTTTGATTTAAAAGATGAACGCCATGAGGCAGATTATAAATTAAATATTCCCTGTACAGATAAAAAAGCCAATGATGTATTAGCCGACGCTAGGGACTTAATTGAAAATAAAATACCAAACGTTACTTTTTAAATTCCTCAATATCTCACCTTATTCATCGGACTATCTCCGACCTATTCTTTCGTTGATTAAATTCAAATTCCTATTAGAAATCTAATAATTTAGTAGGGTTAATTGCTTTTTTCTTCTGCTTCTTTAACAAGGCGATTAAGTGAGAGATTCAGTGCTTTTGCTATTCTTGAAGCCACAGTAACACTAATTTCTACTTTCCCTAATTCGATATCGCTAACATAAGTTCTATGAATATCAGCTTTCTCAGCCAACACCTCTTGAGATAATTTAAGTTTTAAACGATGTTTTCGTATTAATCCACCCAAGCGTTGGGGTAGATTTATAGTCTTGCCAGGTTTTTCCATTTAGACTATAATCTACAAATATGGGCCTACAATCTACAGACTTTAGTCTACAACCATAGATAGGGGGTTTTATGAAAAAGTTATTACTTACAATTCTTTTGGGTACTTTGTCCCTTCCAATGACTACCCATGCGAATCAATATTTAGGGCAGTATAGCAATAACCAATACGGTTCGGATTCTACAAGTAACCCTTATGGGCGCTATGGTAGCCAGTATTCGTCAACAAGTATTAATAATCCCTATAGCCAATATGGATCAGCGTACAGTTCACAAGGTGTCAATAATCCATATGCTACGAATACCCCAAAGCTTTATGCCCAAGATGGTACTTATTTGGGCAAGGTCAGCAATAATCAATACGACCCAGATTCGATAAGTAATCCATATGGGAAATACGGGAGTCAATATTCTTCAACCAGTGTTAATAATCCTTATGGGAAGTATGGAAGTCAATATAGTTCGGAGAGTGCTAATAATCCATATGCGACAAATGGCCCAGTTATTGTATCCGATCAACAACAGAACTAAACATAGAGGAAAAGAAGGTTCAGGAGACAAAATAATATGAAACATATATATTTATCATTTTTGTTGTTAATGATTTTCATGTCGTCTGTTTTTGCTGCTGATAATTTTTCAAATTTATCACAAAGTTTTAATCAAGGCTATAAGACAGGTTATGCAACTGGTGGGGGTCAATGGTCTGGTGTAGCATCTGGACTTAATGAAATAAATCAACAGTATCAGCAACAGCAGCAAGCCCAGGCCTATGATCAGTCAGTTGCCCAGTATCAACAACAAACGTATCAACAGCAGCAAAATCAGGGAAATACTCAGGGTTGGGAAAAGATTTTTTCAATCGTTGCTTTTTCAGATATAGGTAGCGCTCAAAATGCTTACGATGAATTTACTACGGGAAGACAAAATTTTAATGGAACAATGTTTACTCTTAATATAGTTAAAAATGAGGCATACTATTCTGTGTTTAATTCTTTGCAAGTCGGGCAATTTACTACTGTATATCAAGGCACTGATGGAAAATATTATATTACCAGGAGAATTCAATAAATATATGTATTTCTGCTTTTCTAGATGAAGATCAGTAACCCGATGTCAATTTTAAAGAAAAATAGTAAAGAAAATCTATTGGGACGTGATTTAAAAGAATCGTCCGTAATATTTCCATCAGATCAAGATTCTAATGAGGACTATTTTATTAGAAATTTTGTACCGTTATTAATGCGCCATGATGATTATCTGACTAAAGAGTTGTCCTTGAGTTTTCATTTAAAGCGGGGAAGAAGAAAAAGGACTGATGAAAAAAAGGACAAGGAAACTATTTTGCATTGGAAGAAGCAAATTATACTGAGCATTGTTAAGATGAGGGTTGATTTATTTTCTGATTATTGTAAAGGTGAACCGGACTCGGACAAAGTCTTTGCCTATGCGCATTATTTTCTATTTTTTTACAAAGAAGTTGCTTTGTCTGATCCGATTGTCCTTAATCAGTTTTCTCTATGTAGAAAACTTGCAGAATCAAAGAATGCTGAACAAAAAAAGATCGGCAGAAATATTTTACGACATTTTTTTTCTATGGTTATTGGGAAAGCAAGGCTTGTTAGAAGATTCTCACCAGATGTAATAAGGGGGATGTTGGAAGGAAGTGTTGTTTTAACCAAAGATTTTAATAAGGCGTACGCTAAATTTATGGCAGATGAGAATAAAGTCTCAAAATCAAAAAATAAAAAATATTTTAACGAAAAATTTAATACAACGGTCAAGGCCTCATTGCCTAAAGAATATCAAACTAAAAATACAGCGATTAGATTGCTTGATTCGTACGGTTTCAGTCCTTCTAACCTCCATAGAATATTTGGGAAGCCGAGTGAGAGGCAAATTAGAAACATTATTAATAATAGCTCCCAGAGCAAATTTAGTGCTTATCCTAAGAATGATTCTGATATTAGAACACAATCTGATGCTGATGATATTGAGGAAATGTTTAATAAACAAATTAACAGAGATTCTGATTACCCGCAGGCTTCCAAGAGCACCTACCAGTAGCAAGTCCCTAAGGCTAAATAGCAAAATTCATCATTTTTAAAATTTCCACCCATATATTCTTATAAGTCTAATCATAGCTATTAGTTAAGAAATTTAGAGCCATCCTCATTTCCGATACTTCCTATTAGTAGAAGGAGAAATTAAAAAAATGAGGACAAAAATAATTCCTACCCAAATCATCCAGCAAATCAAAGAGCGAATTAATTTAGTTGACCTTGTTAAAAGCTATCTTCCTTTAAATCGACATCTTAAGGCGATCTGCCCATTCCATACTGAAAAAACTCCTTCATTTGTAATCTATCCCCTAAAGAAGCGCTGGCATTGCTTTGGATGTGGAGCTTCAGGGGATGTGATTTCATTTGTCCAAAAGATTAATAAATTAAGCTTTTCTAACGCTGTATATCTGTTAGCAAATCAGGAGGGGATTCTATTACCTGAATCAAAGCGGTTTCAATCCTTCATTAATCGTAGGTTTGAACGAGTAAAAAAGCAGCTTCCTAAGATAGCTTACTTTAGAGACGTATTAAAGGACTTTGAGATATTGCGTTATTCCGAGCTAAGAACCGAGTGGAGGGGGCTACTATTAAATCAGGATAAGGATGCTTATGAATATGCCCGAATGGATTACATCGAATATTGTCTTTTTGATGAATTAAACGGCTTCATTCACAAGGTGGAGAAGATTCTGGATGATCTAGAAAAGGAGGTTCGACTTGGAAAATATCTATGACACTCAATCGCTTTACGAGGGAGCGTTCTTACTCTCTAAAGGTTGTTCTCTAACGGGTAAGAAAAACGATGGAGAGAAAGTAACCTTACTATTTAAAGATGACCCAAAAACAAAAAATGAGGTCTTAAATTTCTATAATAACGGCACGATTGAAGCCAAAAAACTTTTTGATTGCTACCGCACTCTTAAAGATTTTGTTTTCAAAAGATAAGGAGAATGAAATGAGGATTGAAGAATGGAGAAAAGTAATTCATCAGAATTTTACAGGACTTGTCTTACCTGCGGAGATTGGTCTAAGTGTTACTTGTCAGCTATTAATTGACGACATTTCAAACCCCTTTGGTCTTGTTTATGTTGATGTTCCAAGCTCAGGTAAAACAATAGTTTTAAACTTCTTTTCTGATTGTAAAGACTTGGTCTATACGACTGATAGTTTCACCGCAGCATCTTTTGTGAGTCATGCTGCAAATGTGAAGACCAAAGACCTTCCTAAAATAGACTTATTACCAAAAATAAAAGATAAGGTTCTCATTGTACGTGATTTAGCTCCTCTCTTTGGTATGAGAGACGACGATTTGCTTAAAACCGTTGGTATCTTAACCCGTATTTTTGATGGGGAAGGTTATAAAGCTGATGGTGGTGTTCATGGTGGTCGAGGATATGAGGAAGAGTGTTTATTTATGCTCCTGTCAGCTTCTACGCCTATCAGACCAAGGGTTTGGAAAGTAATGGGTAATTTTGGTGCAAGATTATTCTTCTATAATCTTAATGCACCAGATAAATCGACTAATACCTTAGCCAGTCAATTGTCAGCAAAGTCTTCGCCCAAGGAGAAAGAAAAAGTTTGTAGAGAAGCTACATTCAAATTATTAAACGAATTATTTTTTAATCGTGGGGACGGTATTTTTTGGGATAAGCAAGCGGATAATAGACAGTTGTTAGAAGAAATTGCAATCATAGCTCAGTTGGTTGCCTGTCTTAGAGGGACTATTAATGTTTGGGAAGAACTTGCGGCAGATGGAAAATTTAATCACACCGAACCACAGATAGAAAAGCCCGACAGAATCAATCAATGCCTATATAACCTTGCCAGAGGCCATGCCGTTGCCTGTGGGAGGACTACTTTAAATGACCAAGACATTGCCATAGTCTTACGAGTAGCATTATGTTCAGCTTCCTTTGAAAGAACAAAGCTATTGAATAAATTAATCGAAAACGACGCTGTATTAATGACTGATCAAGTGATTCATGGTATGGATTGGAGTCGTACATCAGCTTTAAAATATATGGAAGTCTTCAGATATTTAAAAATAGTTGATGAGGTTTCTCCATCTAACTTAGCAGTAGGTAGGTCAGAAAAAGTAATTAGATTAACAGAGCAATTTACTTGGCTAATGAGTAAGAGGTTTAAGGAATTACAGGCACTCACAGGGTCGGATATGGTTGATTAAATAATTAATAAAGAAAAATTGACGGTGTATTAACGAAAATGGAGGTTACCATGACATTAAAAGAACATATAGAAACGGCAAAAAGGTTAGTAAAAGCAAGAAAAGATTTAATGACATTGTATTGTATGGGGCCAAAGCGCATCAAGGTAATTTCAAAGGTTGAACAGATTCGTATGTATCAGGTTGTCCGTCTTATTGATGGAGTTAAAAACACTTTAGATAACGTATATTGTCGCTCAGTAGATGACAAGACATTGGAAAAATTTGGTTTTATATGGGCCCACTAGGACTCGGCGCCTTCCGCTCAAGACATGCCTTCTGGCATGTATTTCGCTCCAGGTCGGCCACCCGCCCCATAAAGTCCTTCTCTTCGTCGGACTTTATAATCGGAGCTCCTGTTCTCGTCCTGAATAAACCTATAGTAATTCTATTATATGGGCCCACTAGGACTCGAACCTAGGACCAAGGGATTATGAGTCCCCTGCTCTAACCGACTGAGCTATGGGCCCGTCATGTGTATCTTACTTACTTTTAAACACTTACATTAGCACTATTATTATGCTTATCGCCCGCAAGTAACGACTGTGCTAAATTTGTGCTATTTTGCGATTCGTTATTGTACACAAAAGGATTAAATTGTGTATCAATTTTCTTGATAGCATCACTTAGCATATCATCTTTCAGGTGGGCGTAGCGTTGCGTTAATTTTGATGTTGAGTGGCCCAACAATTTTTGAACTACGTACAGATCAACTCCGTTACGGACTAATTGCGAGGCAAAAGTGTGCCTGCAAGAGTGCATGGAAAAATCCTTTATTCCAGCCTTTAGCACAGCACGATTAAACGCATTCTTGATGCTGCCTAACGGCTTTCCCGTCTCAGGATTCAAAAAGATGTAATCAGTTCCTTTTTGCCTTGGCACGTTAAGCAACTCCCATTTAACAACGTCTCCTAGCGGTATCCATCGTCCCTTTTTACTCTTTGCTAAGGACTCATGGACAACTATCCTGTTCTGGTCGAAATCAATATAATTGCTTTCAGGAGCCTGTGCCCATTTGAGATGAGCAATTTCACCCCATCTCATACCTGTCCGTAAGGCCACAATGACAATTGTTCGGGTCAATCCATGACAGAACGATAGAAGCCTGTCCTGCTCAACTTCGGTCAACCAGCGGCAGCGTTCGTTATTCTCTGCTAGCTTCTTGATCCCATTGGTCGGATTAAAATCAATTACTTTCCACTCCTTAGCACGATTGTACATCGATCGGATCATGGAAATATCCCTATTGATTGTGGCAGGTTTAACCTGCTTTGCCCGTTCGGCCATAAACTTGCGGATATCAAGCTGAGTAATCTCGTGTAGATATCGATCACGAAAAAAGTCAGCAATCTTGGCTATCTTAAGGGCTTGCTGTTCGGCGGTTCTGTTCTCAAGCCTTGCGTAAGAATCAATGTATTGTCGGGAAAAATCCTCAAACAATACCTTCTTGACTTCCTTACGCATGTCTAGATATCGACCATTATCAATATCTACCTGAATCTTTCGAAGGGCCTTTTCAGCAGATTCCCTATAAGGCGAGACACTCTTGCGGATTTGTTTACCGTTAGGGTCGACGTAACTAATGTACCATTGTTTTCCTCTTAGAAAGAGCTTCCCCATTTGCAACTCCTTATTTGCCTCCTTCAATCTGCAAATGGGCTTACCACCAGCCCTTATTATAAGCCATAGCAGTCGAGAAATCTACTCAGGAGACTAATAATTCAATCTTTCCCTTTTTTAACGACCCATTCATCAATTTTATTTATATCAAAGCGAATACCCCCATTAACCCTACAGAAAGGTATCTGCCCTGTCCGAATCCATTTTCGGATAGCACTAACACTAAAGCCCAAATAAATGGCTATTTCGCCTGTATTGTAAAAACGTCGTTCCACTTATATAACTCCTAAATTTCTTCTTCAATTTTAGGTTTTTGTTCTTCCACCATCTGCGCCAACTGTTCCGGCGTGATAAATATTTCGTTCTCTCCCGTATTTGAACCTATCAATCCGTGTAATTTGTAAGCGAGCTTGAGCGCTTCTAATTTAACGCTATTGTCTGGCACCCATCCAGTAAAATCACCGCTATTGGTAACACTCTTTCTTGCCTCAGTTAGGGCTTTTAATTTTTTATTCAATTCAACAATGCCTAAGCCTTGAGATGTCAAAAGTTCGCTAACTCTCCGTCTAATCTCCACATTTCTCAACAAATATGACCCT
>Ga0206797_1092_pt1 | contig 18082 bp, 16 predicted proteins | sample Alteio_BWOrgCont_69_FD_152894 | JGI IMG/M metagenome (GOLD analysis project Ga0206797, IMG submission 152894) | Enriched cells from forest soil in Barre Woods Harvard Forest LTER site, Petersham, Massachusetts, United States -... | ecosystem: Environmental > Terrestrial > Soil > Temperate forest >...
GCGCACTGCCGAACTGAATTATTACAATGCTCTTTTCCAGTTATTATCTAGCAAAATAGATCTGGAAAAATCTTTGGGCATTTTAACTGTACAATAAAATCGAATATGAAAACAAGAAATATACTTTGGATCGTAGCCGTTGCGTCGCTGGCATTTACTTCGTGCAATAAAAAAAACCAAGAAAAATACGGTTTTACCGCCGACGCCGGTTAGCGTTGCCGAAGCCAGGATAGCAGAAGCTGTTTATTATGATAAATACCAGGGTAGCGTGGTAGCGTTAAATACAGTTGAATTACGGAGTGAAGTTGGCGGATTTATAACCGGCATATTTTTTAAAGAAGGCGACGTGGTGCCCAAAGGCAAGGAACTATATGAAATCGACCGCCGTAAATACGAGGCAGCCTATCAGCAAGCCGACGCAAATTTGCAGGCCGCCAATGCTAACCTGGTAAAAGCCCAGAAGGATATTGACCGGTACACCATGCTGCTTAAAAACGACGCGGTCGCAAGGCAAACTGTTGACCAGGCACAAGCTGCTTTTGAAACCAGCAAGAGCCAGGTAGCGGTGGCAAAAGCGGGCGTACTCTCAGCCAAAACCGATCTTTCCTATTCTATTATTACTGCACCTTTTACCGGACGTATCGGTATTTCGCAGGTTAAGCTTGGTGCGCAGGTTACGCCAGGAACCACTTTACTAAATACAATTTCGAGCGAGCATCCAATAGGAGTAGACGTGGATATCGACGAAAGTGACATCACCCGGTTTTACAACCTGCAAAAAAGAAGCACTGATTCAACATTCAAATTGCAGCTATCAGACGGAAGTATATATAACAAACCTGGTAGAGTTTTAGCTATTGACAGGGGGGTTGCCAACCAGACCGGAACCATCAAGGTAAGGATACAATTCTCAAATGACGACGACTTGCTCAAGGACGGCATGAGCTGTGTTTTAAATGTATTAAACAGTGCATCTGGCCAGCGCGTTCAAATTCCTTATAAGGCGATATCCGAGCAAATGGGTGAATTTTTTGTTTTTGTTTCGCAGGACACGATCGCTAAACAACGTAAAGTAAAGATAGGCCCGCGCGTCGGTACTGATGTGGTTGTTTTGTCGGGGATACAACAAGGGGATAAAGTGATAACCGACGGTTTCCAGCGCTTGCACGATGGCGGCAAAATAACACTTGGTGGTCCGCAGCAATCGCCTGGCAAGACAGCAAAGCAGTAAGTCTTGTTGTTGAGTAATTAATAAATATTCAGAATTTTCAAATCGCAGACGAATGATTGCAGATACTTTTATACGAAGGCCGGTTACGGCAATTGTTATTTCAATTGTAATTGTAGTAGTTGGTATTTTGGCTATCAACAGCTTGTCCATAGGCCAGTACCCGGAAATTACACCACCGACTGTGCAGATAACGGGTACCTATAACGGAGCCGACGCGTTGACGGTCGAGCAAACTGTCGCCACACCTATTGAAGTGCAGGTTAACGGTACACCCGGCATGACTTACCTGCAAAGCAACAGCACCAGTAATGGCCAAATGACCATGACTGCCAACTTCGAGGTAGGTACCGATATAAATATAGCGGCACTCGATGTTCAAAATCGTGTAGGCATTGCAACGCCGGCCTTACCACAGGACGTACAGCGTTTGGGATTAACTGTTCGTAAACGTAATCCAAGCATATTAATGCTGGTGGCTATGTACGCGCCGAAGGGCACGCACGATGTTACCTTTATGGATAATTACACCAATATTTTTATAAAAGATGCGCTTACACGGACCAAAGGTGTGGGTGATGTGTTTACCCGTGCCGATGATTTCAGTATGAGAATTTGGCTTAAGCCAGATAAACTGGCGGCATTAGGTATGACCGCCGCCGACGTTGTGGCTGCGTTAAACGAACAAAATGCACAGGTGGCAGCAGGAACAGTAGGAGGTACGCCGCAGGAAAAAGCACAGCCATTTGAATACACAGTGCTTGTACAGGGCAGATTATCAAAACCCGACGAATTTGCTGATGTAATTGTAAAAACCCAACAGGGCGGGGGGGCAGTTGTGCATTTAAAGGATGTGGCACGTATTGAACTTGGAAAATTTAATTATGCAGGTAACTCATTTGTCGACGGGAAAAGGGCATCATACTTGTTAATATACCAGGCGCCCAACAGCAATGCGATCCAAACGGCCGATAACGTTTATGCCACGATGGAGGAATTAAAAAAATCTTTCCCGGTTGACGTTGATTACGTGGTGCCATTTGAATCGATCACCGTTGTGAAAGTTTCACTGCACGAAGTTGTTGAAACGTTGATTATCGCACTCTGCCTGGTTATTGTGGTGGTATTTTTGTTTTTACAAAGCTGGCGCACAACGCTTATTCCCGTTCTTGCTATCCCGGTCTCTATCATCGGTACATTCATCTTTTTTATACCGCTGGGCTTTACCATTAATACGTTAACCTTATTTGGCTTTGTGCTCGCTATCGGAATCGTGGTTGATGATGCCATTGTGGTAGTCGAATCGGTACAGCACTATATGGACGAGCAGGGAATGTCGCCTAAAGATGCTACAATTCATGCTATGCAGGATATTTCTGCCCCGGTTATCGCTATAGCGCTCATATTAGCTGCTGTGTTTGTGCCCGTAGGTTTTATACCCGGCATTGTGGGCAGGCTTTATCAGCAGTTTGCTATTACCATTGCTATTTCGGTTTTAATATCCGCATTTGTCGCGCTATCCTTAACACCGGCGCTGTGTACGCTTATCTTACGTCCCCGTAAGTTGGACGAAAAGTCGAAAGGGCTGGACAAGTTCTTCTTTAAATTTAATGAATGGTTTGGCCGCCTGACCGGCAGGTACAGAAACGGCGTTGATAAAAGTATAAAGCATTCGAAATTTATCATCGTTATTTTGGTTTGTATCATCGTTGGCGTTATCCTTTTATTTAAAAATAAGCCAACCGGATTTATTCCTTTGGAGGATGATGGCCGTCTATATGTAACGTATGATTTACCCGAAGCATCGTCAACACAGCGAACAGTAACAGTTTTGCACGAAATGATGAAAAGCTTTGACAGCGTGCCGGGTATATTGCATTATGCAGCTCTTGGGGGCTTAAACGCTGTAAGTTTTGCCAGTAAATCAAACAGTGCAACCATATTTGTTCAGCTTAAACCCTGGGACCAACGGAAAAGCGCCAGCTTATCTATTGATTCGATAGCAGCTCATTTGCAAAAAAAGCTGTCCAGGTTCAAAGAAGCCAGCGTAGTTGTTATCCAACCGCCCGCTATCCCAGGCTTAGGCAGCACCGGTGGTTTCTCCTTTATACTGGAAGAAAAGGAGGCCGGCGGCGATATCAAGGTTTTTGAAAAAACCATGAGGACCTTTCTCGGTGAAATAAACAAACGCCCGGAGATTTCAAAAGCATTCTCGTTTTTTACCGCCAGTACACCGGCTTATCAGCTGGCCATCGACCGCGAAAAAGCCAAGCGGCTGGGTGTATCTATCAGCGATATAAATTCTGCTTTACAAACCTATATGGGCAGTACCTATGTTAATGACCTCACCTTGTATGGGCGCACGTTTCACGTTTTAGCGCAGGCGGATACCAATTACCGTACTAACATTCAAAATATAGGCCAGTACTTTGTGCGCAGCAATACCGGTACCATGGTTCCGCTAAGTACCCTCACTTCCTATAAAGTAATTGAAAATGCGCCTTTAATCTCCCACTATAACTTATTCCGTTCGGTTGAAATTGACGGTAGTTCTGCCCCCGGCTACAGCAGCGGTGATGCTTTAACGGCGTTACAGGAAGTAGCGGCAAAGAGCCTGCCACGCGGCTTTGGCTATGAATTTTCGGGCTTAAGCCGCGAAGAGTTGCTATCCGGTTCAAAAACCGTTTATATCTTTATGCTATCTATTGGCTTTGTGTTTTTGTTTCTTGCGGCCTTATATGAAAGCTGGTCGGTGCCTTTTTCTGTGCTTTTGGCAGTTCCATTAGGGGCGTTCGGAGCGATCTTGTTTTTAACTTTTTTCCCGAAAGTAGCAAACAACATATACGCACAAATTGGATTGATCACCTTAATAGGCCTCGCTGCAAAGAATGCCATTTTGATCGTCGAATTTGCCAAGGAACGTGTAGACCGGGGAATGGAGCTTGAAAAATCGGTTCTAGAAGCGGTAAGATTACGTCTAAGGCCAATCCTGATGACTTCGCTTGCATTTATTTTTGGTGTTTTGCCGCTGGTATTTGCAACAGGGGCCGGAGCACAGGCGCGTAAAACTATCGGGTTAACCGTTTTTGGCGGGATGCTGGCGGCTACGTCACTGGCTATATTTATCGTCCCTGTGCTGTTTTACGTAATAACTAAATTTGCATACGGAAAAGAAAAGCTTGCCGAGTTAGAGAAAAATTATAAACCCGACCCTGACCACGACCCACAATCGTAAAAGGTTGTTGTATAACCTGTTTCAATTAACTTAGTCAAAGAAAAATAAACTTAAAGGCAACGAATTAGCCGGAGTGATGGTATTTACAATTAATAATTGTTCACTAAAAATCACTCTGAATGAAAACATCATCAAAATTGAAAACATTAGCGTTTATCGCTGCAGCTTTATTTTTTACATGTACCGCAAAGGCGCAAACAACACCAGCCAATGCGCTCCGGTTTAACATAGGCATTGAAACATCTCTTCCGACAGGCAGCGCAACAATAGGCTCACCTTTTAGTTTAGGCGGCACAGCCCGCTTTCAATATGGCATTACCAATAATTTTGCACTAACTATTACCGGCGGCGCTTATCATTTCTTTGCTAAAGTAAACCCGGCCTCCCCAACCGGCGCGAGATATGATAGCTATGGCGTAATACCTCTCAAGGCAGGTGTTAAAGAATTTTTTGCCCCCAATATATATATTGGTTTGGAAGCAGGCGTGGGTATGGAATCATTAGACAATGACTTCTGGGGGCCCAAAAGGTTTCTCATATCACCCGCTTCAGGATGGGCCAATAAACACTGGGATATCGGTATCCATTATGAAAGCTTCTCCAGTGGCGCCAGCTATGGTCTTGTCGCACTGCGCACTGCATACGGATTTGGCAAATAAAAGAATCCTTTAAAACATTTTTATATCAAATTTTATCGGCAAACCTGCCGGTAGATCATAATGGTTCATTGTTTGAAATAACACTTTTTGCCCTTTTATCAGGGCAAAAAGTGTTGTTATAATCAGAAAAAACAGTGATGCCCTCCAAATTTTCTCTCTTTTTTTATTGCGCAGCTTATTGAGTGCAATCTATTACATGCCTTAAAAAACTAGTTGACTGTCAGAAGCTAAGCGATCAATACATGTGGAAATCGCAAAAAAAGTGGGCTTTTTATATGTAATTGGTGTGTTAAATTCCATTTTATTGGCATACATGGCAAAGTATTTGTTAACATGGAGGTAATACAATTAAATAATTGTTTACAAAAAACACAACTACAAAATGAAAAGATCAACAAAGTTTATAGCCGCAGCTTGTACAGCGGTAGCTATATTTTTAGGAAGCAATGTAAAAGCGCAAACCATTACCCCAGACAAATTCAGGTTCGGAATTGGCGTTGAAGCGGGCGCCCCAACAGGTGCAGCACATGATATTTCTAATGTCGAACTGGGCGGTACGGCCCGATTACAATATGGGCTGTCAAATAATTTTGCCCTTACGCTGACATCAGGTTACTACAATTTCTTCGGAAAGAGCGAGCCGCTAACAGATACTAAATACCAGTCGTTAGGTATGGTACCAATTAAGGCAGGTTTAAAGGCTTTCTTTACTTCAAATCTTTATTTAGGTGCTGAGGTGGGTGCTGGTATTGAAACCAAAACGTTTTTGCCGCAAGGGGTTAGTCAAACTGTTGCCGAAAAAGACACCAAGCTTATTTTATCGCCTGCAGTTGGTTATGCAACCAAACATTGGGATGTTGGTGTACGTTATGAAAATTTTTCAGGACAAAGCAATAACTATGGTGTTGTTGCCTTGCGTTTAGCTTACGGATTCGGTCTGTAATCAGGGATTTTAAACGTAACAAAAAAAAGACCCGCCATTATGCGGGTCTTTTTTTTGTTACTACAATTGATAGTTATTGCAACTTCCCTAAAGCTTCTTTGATGCGTTTCATAGCCTCAACCAGTTTATCCTCAGCCGCAGCGTAAGAAATACGAATCGATTTTTTATCACCAAAAGAATCACCGCCAACGGTAGCAACGTGTGCTTCCTCCAGCAAATAAATGCTTAATTCATCAGCATCGTTTATGGTATTGCCATTATAGCTCTTTCCAAAAAATGAAGTTACATCCGGAAAAAAGTAAAAAGCGCCTTCGGGCAGGTTAACTTTTACACCCTCAATATCTTTTAACAAGCCGTAAACCAGGTCGCGGCGCTTTCTGAATTGCTCGCGCATTTCCAGTACAGTCTCCAATCCGCCCTCGTAAGCGGCCACGCCTGCACGTTGAGTGATAGAACAGGTTCCTGAGGTCACCTGTCCCTGCATTTTATCACAGGCATTGGCAATTTCTTTATTTGATGCGGTATAACCAATGCGCCAGCCGGTCATGGCAAATGCTTTCGACCAGCCATTGATGATGATCACACGGTCCTTTATCGAATCGAATTGAGCTATCGACTCATGTTTATCCACAAAATTAATGTGCTCATAAATCTCATCCGAAAGGATATAAATATTCGGGTGTTTTTCAAATACTTTAGCCAGCCCTTCCAATTCTGCTTTGCTGTAAACGCTGCCGGTTGGGTTACATGGCGACGAGAACATAAACAACTTTGTTTTCGGGGTAATAGCTGCCTCTAACTGAGCAGGTGTTATTTTAAAATCCTGCTCAACAGGTGCATCAATAAAAACACTCACACCATCAGCAAGTTTTACAACTTCAGAGTAGGAAACCCAGTAAGGTGTAGGTATAATTACCTCTTCGCCGGGATTAACCAAACACAAAACTGCATTTGCTATAGCCTGCTTGGCGCCGGTTGAAACTACGATCTGGCTAAAATCGTAATCCAGGTTGTTCTCAACTTTTAATTTATTGGCAACCGCCTTCCTTAGTTCAGGATAGCCTGATACAGGGGTATAGTAGGTAAAGTTTTTATCCATTGCCTCTTTAGCGGCCTGCTTAATATGCTCAGGTGTATGAAAATCAGGTTCGCCAAAGCTAAGGCTAATCACGTCAACGCCTTTTGCGGCAAGTTCGCGGCCCATTTTGGCCATTTTAATCGTTGCAGATTCTGACAGGTTGTTGATCCTGTTACTTAATATAGTCATGGTTTTTTTATTATCGCGGCAAATATAGAAAATAAGTCAAAAGTCTTGAGTCCTAAGTCTCAAGTCATTTTTCTTTTTTTTAGTTAGGACCTAAGACTTAAAACTTAAGACTGCCGACTTGACAATTATTTCTAAATTTGCCCACCCATTTGTGATATTTTGAAAGAACAGAAAAGGATCATACTCATTTCAGTAATTACCGGTATAGTCCTGATGCTGGCAAAATTTGCTGCCTATTTTTTAACATCATCAAATTTTGTATTGACTGATGCGGCCGAAAGCATCGTAAATGTGCTGGCGAGTTCGTTTGCTTTTTTTAGCATATACCTGGCTTCGCAGCCCCGCGACGAAAACCATCCCTACGGACATGGAAAAATCGAATACTTCTCTGTTTTTATAGAAGGGTCGCTGATTGGTATCGCGGCTATAACTATTATCATAAAATCCGTCTATAGCATATTTTATCCCAATCAGATACACGACCTGATAATTGGTGCGGTGATAATAGGGGCGACCGGCGCAGTTAACGGTGGGTTAGGATATTACATGATACGTAAGGGAAGATCATTGCCATCCATCACCATAGAGGCTGACGGCAGGCACCTGGTTGCCGATATGATCACCAGTATTGCGTTGGTGGTTGGCTTGCTGTTGATCAATTTTACAAAGATAATATGGCTTGATAGCGCATTGTCGATAGCAGTAGCGCTGTATATATTGGTTAGCAGTTATAAATTGGTTCGAAAGTCAGTTTCGGGATTAATGGATGAAGCTGATTTCGGTGTGGTTACTGAGGTTATAAAGGTATTGAATGAAAAGCGGCGGGATGAGTGGATAGACATACATAATTTCCGTGCTCAAAAGTATGGCAACGAGCTGCATATCGATTGTCATTTGACCCTTCCCAACTATTTTGATCTTAACCGTGTGCATTTAGAGGTGAAACTGGTTGACCAACTGATAAACAATGAAGTAACACAAACGGAACTGTTTATTCATACAGACCCCTGCATTCCCGAATGCTGTCATTACTGTAGTATGCCGAATTGTCCGATAAGGTCAGAGCCTAAAACGGAAGATATCGCATGGACAATGGATAAAATTATCCGTAACAAAAAACACTTTGAATAATGTACCGCTTTAATGTCCGCGTTTATGGATTACTTATTAATGAAAGTAACGAGATACTGATCAGCGATGAACAGGAATACGGTATGCAGTTTACAAAATTTCCCGGCGGCGGAGTGGAATACGGCGAAGGAATGACCGAAGGTTTAAAACGCGAGTTTATAGAGGAATGTAATATGGAAGTTGAGGTGACCGGTCACTTTTATACCACCGATTTTTTTGTAAAATCGGCTTTTAATGATTCGCAGATCATCAGCATTTACTACCTCGTGAAAAATTTAAAACCATTAAATTTAAAAATTAAAACCATTGCTTTCGATTTTGATGGGGAAGTGGAGCCGCTACAATCATTCAGGTGGATAAAACTGGGTGATCTGAGCGAAGATGATTTTACGTTCCCAATTGATAAGCATGTAGCTAAACTTTTAATAGAAACGATATGAGTTTGGTCGAGAGAGATTTAAAGGTGATATGGCACCCTTACACACAAATGAAAACAGCGTTGCCGCCTATCCCAATCGTAAGGGGAGAAGGCGCCTGTCTGTTTGGCGAAGACGGCAAAAAGTATATCGATGCGGTATCTTCCTGGTGGGTCAATATACATGGGCATTCGCATCCCTATATTGCGAAAAAAGTTTCTGAACAGCTCAATAAACTGGAACACGCCATTTTCGCCGGTTTTACCCACGAGGGCGCTGTTGAATTAGCGGAACGGCTCCTTGCAATATTGCCCGACAATCAGAAAAAAGCTTTTTATTCTGATAACGGTTCAACCGCTGTTGAAGTGGCATTAAAAATGTGCCTGCAGTACTGGCATAACCGCGGCGAAACACGTACCAAAATACTGGCTTTTAAAAATGCCTATCATGGCGATACTTTCGGCGCTATGGCCGTAAGCGGCCGCAGTGCGTTTACCGCCGCATTTGATTCCCTGTTATTTGAAGTTGAGTTTATCGACCTACCTGATGAAACCAACATCAAAAATCTCAAATCAAAAATCTCAAATCTTAAATCTGAGACGGCATGTTTCATATTTGAACCTTTAATACAGGGCACAGCAGGAATGCTGATGTATGAAGCCAGCCATTTAAATGAATTAATGGCCCATTGCCGCAAAGAGGAAGTTTTGCTTATCGCCGACGAAGTGATGACGGGTTTTGGCCGCACCGGGAAACCATTTGCCTGCAACCATGTGAGCGAACAACCCGATATCATGTGTTTTTCAAAAGGCTTAACAGGCGGTACAATGGCTTTAGGATTAACAACCTGCAGTCAGCAAATATTTGATGCGTTTTTATCTGATGATCGTTTAAAAACGCTGTTTCATGGCCATTCGTTCACAGCCAACCCGGTAGCCTGTGCGGCTGCATTGGCAAGCCTGGATATCTTTTTAGATGCCGCGACCATGGAAAATATCAAAAGGATTGAAAGCGAACACCGCGAATTCGCCGGTAGGATAAAAAGCCATCCTAAAATCAGAACCACCCGCCAAACCGGGACTATTTTAGCGATGGAGTGGGAAACAGGTGATAATACGTCCTACTTTAGCACGCTCCGGGACACCTTGTATAAGTATTTCCTGGCAGCAGGCATCATTTTACGCCCGCTCGGGAATATTATTTACATTTTACCCCCATATTGCATTACAAATGATGAGCTGCACTACATTTACAGCAAAATAGAACAAGCGTTAGAGGAAATATGATTTCACCGATTATATTTTGATCTCACCGATTGGTTTCGGAGAATCGGTGAAATCAAAACCGAAATCGGTGTAATCCAAAAAACAAAAAGAATGAATTTAGCCCAGATATTACCTTCTATAATAGCGGATAATAACCTTCACGCACGCTGGTTAAACACATTGTCATTGATGGAGAACACGGGCGCGCGCAAGATATCCGCCAGTGAAGATCCGCTTACGGTTACCTACATCATATTAAAGCATGCAGCCGAAGAACACCGCCATGCCTTCTATCTTAAAAAACAGATAGAAAAAACCAATAGGGAACTTTGTCCTACCTATGCCGCCGAATATTTGTTGGCGCCTGCTTGCAGTCGGTATTACCTTAACCAACTGGATATAGATGTATGCCGTTATTTAAAAAAAGATTTCAGCTTAACCGGAAAAGACCTGCGTTTCGCAGCTTACCTGTTAGTTACATATGCAATTGAAGTGCGTGCAGATGAACTTTACCCTGTTTACCAGGATGCGCTTGAAAGCGTTGCAAGCAAAGTGAACGTAAAATCGATTATTTTAGAAGAAGAGGGCCACCTGGAGGAAATGATAAACCAGCTTGTAAAGTTTTCACCCGATTGGGAGCTTCACGCACAAAAAGCCGTGGAATTCGAAACGCGTTTATTTAACGGCTGGGTGGATGCGCTGGTTAAAGAATGCGCTACAAATAATTGATCGACTGCGGCCCCTGATTAAACAGCAGGTCGACGATGCTCAGATTTCCCAAAAAGCCCTTGCGATCATCAAACACCTGGAAATACGGTTTCTGGTTAAACGAGCTTTCCTTTTTTGGATTGAAGGAGTCTCTGAAATCCCTGTTGCCGGGATGTTCGGGTTCATAACTATCGGTATAACTAATTGATAATGGAAGCTTTATCGCCTTCAATATAAACTGCAGCAACTGCTCGTTATAATCAAACAGGTAAGGGAAGTTCTTCTCGTAAAACACCGCTAATTCATCTTCGTAATACTCAAAATAGGCTGAACGGCGGTAGCAGGCTTGCAAACTCAGCCAGTGCAAACGCTGCCAGTCAAAATCATAGCTAATCTTAACATCTTTAATTTTGGTATGAGTTTTTGATCCCTTCATTACGGGCACAACTAACGCCAATATGCCATCGGGTGTGTACACATTGGCCCGGTTACGGTAGGTTTGTTTTGGAAAATGCTCCTCCTTTTCTATTACTATACCATCCTTATAATTGTTCAATTGCACAAAGTACTCAACCGGTGGAAGATAAAACATAGGGAACACAGCGCCTTTTTCAATCATATATTTTATGTTTGCAACAAAAATTAGGCGAAAATAATGATAAATAAAGGGCTTTCCAGATTAGGTGCATTCTTTTTGTACCTGGTATCGCTATTGCCTTTTTGGTTTTTGTACCTGATCTCTGACGTTTTATTTTTTATTCTTTATCATATCATTGGTTATCGCAGGAAAGTTGTACAGGAAAACCTGTTACACTCTTTTCCGGAGAAATCAGAAAGAGAACGCGGTCTGATCGAAAAAAAGTATTTCAAATACCTCGCTGATCTGATCATGGAAACAATTAAAACGATCACTATTTCACCGGAAGAAACGCTCCGCAGAATGAGGGGTACTAACATTGAAATGATTGAACATTATTTTGAGCAAGGCAAAAGTATTGTGGCCGCTACAGGCCATTATTGTAACTGGGAATTGGGAGCCCTGGGGTTTGGTTTAGCAACTGATAAAAAGAGAATTGCGGTTTATAAACCTTTATCAAACGCCGTTTTTGATGGATTTTTTAACAAAAGCCGGTCACGTTTCGGAGTTACCATGGTTTCTATGAAGCAGATATTTCGTAAAATGATCGAACATCGGACCGAGCTAACCTTTAGTATGTTTGCGTCAGATCAAACACCTGTTAAAAATGAGGCAAACTATTTTACGACCTTTTTAAATCAGCCTACCGCAGTTTTTTTAGGGATTGAAAAATTAGCCCAACTTGGGGATTCGGTAGTAGTATTTTGCAGAATTGATTTGGTAAAACGTGGCTTCTACACCGGAACTATTGTGCCGTTAATTGAAGACCCGAAAAATAGTAAACCGGGTGAAATCACTGAAAGCCATGTTAAATACCTGGAATCTATAATAAGGGAGAAACCTGAATACTGGCTATGGTCGCACCGGAGATGGAAAATTAAGCCGGAGGAATTAGGTCATTAGTCATTAGTGTATGTTGGTAAACTTTAAAGCGATAAAATTACAAGGCAAATTGAAAATCAGATCAGTTATTACGCAACGGATCAAATACCCAATGACCAATGACTAATAACCCAATGACTAGTGAACCAAAAGTTGCCGTTGTTATTTTGAACTGGAACGGCATCAAACACCTCCGCCAATTTCTTCCCTCCGTACTAACGTCGTCATGGCCAAATTTGGAGATTATAGTAGGCGATAACGCCTCTACAGATGGCTCGGTTGAATTTATAAAGCAAAACTACCCAACTATCTGGATCATTCAAAACGACGACAACTACGGCTTTACAGGGGGGTACAACCGTGTATTGACGCAGGTGAAGGCTGATTACTATATTTTACTTAATTCTGATGTGGAAGTTTATCCCGGCTGGATAGCGCCGGTTATTGATTTGATGGAAAGCGATCCGCTGATAGCCGTAGCTGCGCCAAAAATTAAGTCGTTTATCGAGAAAGACTATTATGAACATGCCGGTGCAGCCGGCGGATTTATCGATGTATTCGGCTATCCTTTTTGCCGGGGGCGCATGTTTTATGAGATAGAAAAGGATGACAGTCAATACGAACAATCCGGCGAAGTATTCTGGGCGTCGGGTGCTGCCATGTTTATTAAAAAGCATTGCTGGGACGAAGCCAATGGATTTGACGACCGTTTTTTTGCGCACATGGAAGAAATTGACTTGTGCTGGCGTTTGAAAAATAAGGGCTACAAAGTAATGTATTGTGCGGCTTCGGAGGTATTCCATTTGGGAGGCGGCACGCTTAATTCAGAAAATCCATTTAAAACCTATCTTAATTTCAGAAATAATTTATTGCTGCTCAAAAATAACCTATCCTTTTGGCTGGCGCTGTTTATCATACCGGTCCGTATCTGGATGGACCTGATGGCTATATTCCGTTTTCTAGGGGAAGGCAAGCGGCGTGATGCCTGGGCAGTTAGCCGCGCTCATCAAAATTTTGTATGGAATCTTTTTAAGAGTCGGAAAGACCGAAAGTCCGAAAGTCCGAAAGAAGGAAATGAGATATCGATAAAAGGTGATCACACTCTAAGAGGAATGTATAAAGGCAGTATTGTATGGGATTTCTTTATTAAAAAGAAAAAGCATTTCACGGAGTTAAATAAGGAAGCTTTCTTGTAGAAAAATGTAATAAAATGCAGAAAAAAGCAGCTTTTTGCAGAAAAACGAATTTCAAAAGTGTTCTGTTCATGAACGAGATGAACGCGTGAACACCGTGAACGCTGGCGAAATTGTGTCAGCATTTTTATCGTTTAGCGGATATTGACGAAGTGCCTGATAATTTACATTATTCTTTTTTGGTTTGTTCAATAGTTGCCTTCCCGGGATTCACCAGTGGCACTCCATCCGGAAAGTGAATATAAATATCTTTTTGTCCTGATGGCATTTTGATGCCTTCTTTACCCAAAGCGTCATAAATTTCAGCCAGAACCTTGCTTTTCAAGGTGCCGGTGGTGCTGATATCGGCTTCCCAAAACTGCACTTTAAATTCAACGGCACTTTCGCTAATATTATTCAGAAAGACAGCAGGAGCAGGGCTCGTCATGATATCGTCCCGGTTGCTTAATAAATTCTTGATAATGTCTTTTACCTTTTCAATTTCCACACCGTAAGCGGTAACTATTATTAACTCAATCTGACGATTGCTGTTACTCAATGTCCAGTTTACTACCTGGTGCGAAATCAAATCGCCATTTGGGATAATAACTTCTGAACCATTGCCCGTCAACACTTTACTTGACCGTATGCCGATTTCTTTCATTGTGCCGGTGTGCCCATCTACTTCTATCACATCGCCAATATTAATCGGCTTTTCAAACGCCAGTATCAAGCCCGATACCAGGTTGTTTACTATATTTTGCAAACCAAAACCTATACCCACGCCAAACGCGCTGATAATAATAGTCAGCTTATCCAGCGGAAAGCCGGAGGCGGCCACGGCAAGCAGAAAACCTAATGAAAATACGGTCATCCTTATAATGAGGGCAGATGTACGGTTCTTTCTTTTTTGTATAGAAAGATCGGTCACACGCTGAGCCGACACATCGTAGAAATAACTGATAATGTTAGAGACGATTGACGATAACCAGATGACCAGGATAAAAATAACAAAGCCACCGTATGTAAACGAGGCGCCGCCGATGCTTCGCGATTCTCCCAAAAGATCACTGGCGGAGTCGACCGCCCAATCGTCGACATTTAAATTTTGCAATAGAAAAAACAACCAAACCAGCGAAGCTCCAAAAACCAATGCGTTTGTTAATTTCTTTTTTACAAGCCGGTAGTCCAGCCAGTTAATAAAACTGTTGCTGTCCCTTTTTATCTGAAATTGCAAGAACAGTACCTGTATTATTATTTGCACCACTAAATAGAGTATAACCAGCAGCCATAAATTAAATACCGCAGTTATGCCCGCTATTTTAGCAATGCTAAATCTTCCGCTTATATTCAGCAGCAGCGATATCGATTGCATCCCTATAAATAATTTTAAAGCAAGTGAGGAATAGGGAAGATTTGCATCCGGCGTGTTCTTTAACTTCTTGTGAAAAATAATACCGATTGTTATTGATGCCACGCTAAGTAAAAAAACTGCCCAACGGTCGATATTTGATATTTGTATAAATAAGTTGCTGACGCAATAAACCACCGTTAGCACAAACAATAGCACTAAAAAGTTATATGTTGATTTTGAGACGTCTTTTTTAATAATGATCAGGGTAACAATAATTGAAACCAAAAAGAAAGTTTCAATGAAAACAACCGGCGGATGGCTGTAAAAATAAGGTAGTATGGCTGTAGCGACGAGTAACGAAGATAGTAATGGTTTCTGGTGTATATAAGCCGCTTCGTTAAATATAGTTTCCGGCTGTTCATTGGTTTTTGAAACTTTTGTACGATTATACAATACCCAACTTAAAAACAATATGAAAAACAATAACCCAATAAAATGGGTAACCGTTCCGTTCTTGATAAAGTAATTAAATAAAATTCTATTGAGCTTAAGTGTGCTGTTAATGGCGGTTTGAAAATCGTCGTATTGCGGATCATCGTCCCATATATAACTGGAGTCTCCGTCGACAGCTTTAAGGGCAAATCTTTTAATTTTTGAGTCAATCTGGTCCGTTTCATCCAGTATTTTGGTGTAAGCAAGGGCTATTTTATCCTGCAAAAGGTTTACCCTTAATAAGCTTTTGCGATTGGCCGCATCCGTTTTGTGCCATAAAATACGGATTGCCCTCAGCTGGTTAAAATAAGTTACCTTTAAGAGGCTGTCCGATGGTACTGTTTTTAAGGTGCTATCCTTCGAAAACTTAATAAGGTCATTTTCATTTTGGATCAGCGTGGTATTGATGTCGCCCATGTCTGATTGCCAACCCTCCAGTTCATCCTGGTATTTGTCTAAATTATCTCTTAAAACAAACAAATAACGCAACGTGCTGGATTTGTGTGTTTTAGCCAAACTATCGAGCTTATTAAGCCGCTTTATAACCGCCGGCAGCTTCTGACCCACCTCAATAGTATCTAAGCCATCAGACAGGTTGTTGTTTATCTGGTTAAACGAGGTAGTATATTGCTGAATACGTTGTATAAGGCTGTTTACCGATGTGTCGGATTTGTTAAGCGTTCTCAGCAGCGAGTCGCGGGAATGCATTGCACGTCGGGCGGATTCACGTTTGGTAGTTTGAATCTTTTTCTTTTTCGCCTGGCCGAAGCTTGGATTAACGTAAAAATTTAACAGCAAAAAGATAATAAGGAATAGGGCTTTAGCAATCCGGCGCATAAGTGGGTGAGTTTATGAAATGACCTGAACAATGCAGGTAAATTTAATATATTACTTTTTAAAAAGTTAACAGGCTTTCAATAGCCAAACGATAGGAGTCCATGCCAAACCCGGCAATCACACCTTTACAGTTGGATGCCAGCATCGAATTGTGCCTGAACTCTTCGCGCTTGTATACATTGGAAATATGCACTTCAATAACAGGCGTATTTATGGCGGCAATGGCGTCTGCAATTGCTATCGAGGTGTGGGTATAAGCCCCTGCATTTAATATGATGCCGTCGTAGCTAAAACCAACCTGGTGTAATTTATTTATAATTTCGCCTTCAACGTTGCTTTGATAATAATCAATTTCGAGGTTTGCATAATGCTTGCGCAGGGTATCGAGATAAGATTCGAAATCTGTATTCCCATAAATTGATTTCTCACGTACGCCAAGCAGGTTTAGATTTGGGCCGTTAATAATTTGTATCTTCATCTGTTCAAACTTAAATAAAAACATTAAATAAAATAAATTGGATTGGCGGTCGGCAATAAAAGGTTTTCAGAGCTATTTAAAATTAGAAAGATCGCTTTCCGATAATTCAATAGAGGCATATAGCAGGGATATAGATAAATTATATCAATATGCTGATAGTCAAATAATTAAAATTAATCCTGAAAGTATTACGTTAACTCATTTACGACAGTTTATCGTCTGGGTGAATGAACTCGGGATGATCCCATCCACACAGGCGAGGATATTATCGGGCATAAAATCCTTCTATAAATATATGCTGATGGAGGACATTATTAAAAGCGACCCGTCCGAATTACTCGAATCTCCTAAAATACAACGAAAGCTGCCCGACACTTTAAGCTATCTTGATATCAATAAATTGATTGACGCGATTGATGTTTCCAAACCTGAAGGCGTGCGTAATAAAGCGATTTTAGAAGTATTATACGGCAGCGGCTTGCGGGTATCTGAACTGACTGAACTTAAGCTGTCAAATTTATACCTTGATATTGAGTTTATCAAAGTAGTTGGCAAGGGCAGCAAAGAGCGGTTGGTCCCGATCGGCGGGTCGGCTGTAAAAGCTTTGAAAATATGGCTTGAAAATGTCCGGGTGCACAATGTCATTAAGAAAGGCGAAGAAGATTTTGTTTTTTTAAACCGCAGGGGATCACGACTTAGCAGGGTTTATATATTTATGATCATCAAGCAGCTAGCTGAACTTACAGGAATTAAAAAAACAATCAGCCCGCATACATTCCGGCATTCATTTGCAACACATTTGGTTGAAGGCGGCGCGGATCTGCGTGCTGTACAGGAGATGCTGGGACACGAGAGTATAACTACCACCGAAATATATACCCATTTAGACAGGGAATATTTAAAAGGGACGATCATACAGTACCATCCGCGCAGTTAGATCACAGATTTAATTGATTAGGATGATTTTTTGATTTCTATAGGGCAATCAATGACCCAATGACTCAATGACCAATGACGCTACGAACCATCCTATCCCGTCCGCTCATGTCTTTTCTTAATTCTGTGTTTTTGAAGCCTTTATCAGCCAAAAGCTGAACCACATTATTGCCGTAACTTTCATTAATCTCAAAAAATAACAAACCATTATCTGCCAGGTTTAATACAGCGAAATCGGCGATGGCCTTGTAAAATATCAGCGGATCGTCTTTGGGTACAAAAAGTGCATTGTGAGGCTCAAAATCGGTTACGTTGGCATGCATTTGGGTTTTATCGTGCAGCGTTACGTAAGGGGGATTACTGACGAGGATAGAGATTGGAGATTGGAGTTTAGAGATTAGGGAATACTGTGCGGATAAATTTAAAATATCCGCTTCTATAA
>Ga0206797_1093_pt1 | contig 17811 bp, 18 predicted proteins | sample Alteio_BWOrgCont_69_FD_152894 | JGI IMG/M metagenome (GOLD analysis project Ga0206797, IMG submission 152894) | Enriched cells from forest soil in Barre Woods Harvard Forest LTER site, Petersham, Massachusetts, United States -... | ecosystem: Environmental > Terrestrial > Soil > Temperate forest >...
AACCCCGAGCTATTCTATTGCAAAATTAATAGCCTGCCTGCAGCAGAGAGCGGCAGGCCTCTTTAACTAAAGAGGGGGAAATTAAAAATATTATTTTAAACCCAACACATCCTGCATGTTAAAAAGGCCTTTTTTCTTTTTAGATAAAAATTTCGCGGCGACCAGAGAGCCTTCCGCAAAAATATCCCGGGTCTTGGCATGATGATGAATGGAGAGCCGATCTACGGGACTTTCAAAAGTAATGGTATGGTCACCAATGATTTCTCCTTCACGAATGGAGGCAATGTCTTTGACCTTGGTTTTAGAATGTATCTCAGCAAATTCAGCCATGGTTTTGGCAGTACCTGAAGGGGCGTCTTTTTTATGAACATGATGTGTTTCGCTTAAAGTGATAGAATAATCTTTGCCTGTAATTTGAGCGGCCTGTCGGACGAGGCTAAAAACCAAATTGACCCCCACTGACATATTAGAAGAAAAAACGATGGCGATTTTGGAGGATGCTTTTTTTATTTGCGTGATCTGGGTAGAAGTCAAACCAGTGGTTCCAATGACCATATTAACCCCATATTGTTGACAGGCCTTTAAGTGCTCAAGTGTTGCCTCAGGAGTTGTAAATTCAATAAGCACATCACTGCCTTTCAAGGCAGCGTCTTCAAAATTAACAGGAATATTGTGAGACAGTAAAGGCACATCAGGCCGGTTTTTGCTCTCCAAGAGTGCAGAAATTTTAAAAATTTTGTCCTGTAGTGCCAAAGCGGTAATACGCTGGCCCATCCTGCCCTGACTGCCGGAAATAGCGAGTTTGATCATTCTATTGCCCCTCACCTAACCACCCCAACACCCGGTGTTGAACCGGTCTAACCGGATCAACACCGGGTGTTGAGAAGGTCCATATTCAATAATCCATATTTACTCAACGCTTGCTTTAATTTAACTAAATTGGCCTCTTCCATTTCGCACATGGGAAGACGCAGAGCGCCATTGCATAGCCCCATCAACTCACAGGCTGTTTTAACAGGAACAGGATTGGTCTCAATAAATAAAGACCTAATCAGAGGTACAAGCTTAAGATTGATCTCTTGCGCTTTTTTCAAATCGCCTTTATTAAAAGCAGTAATAAGAGCCGCTACATCGCGTGGGACAATATTGGCCGCAACCGAGATCACCCCTATTCCCCCAATGGCCAAAACAGGCAGGGTCAAGGCATCATCTCCGGAAGTCAGGAAAAAACCCTTTGGACAAAGCTCTTTGATGCGAAGCATTTGTTCCAAAGAACCTGACGCTTCCTTGACACCAACGATATTTTTAAAATCAGATGCTAATTTAGCCATCAGCTCCGGCTCAATGTTTTTGCCCGTACGTCCGGCAATATTATAAAGGATGATGGGGATATCAGCGCTTTCACTGATCGCCTTATAATGCAAATAAATACCTTTATTGGTAGGTTTATTGTAATAAGGTGTTACCACCAATGCCGCATCTGCTCCCACCTTGGCTGCATGCTTGGTCATATTAATCGCTTCGCTAGTAGAATTGGAGCCAGTGCCAGCAATGACAGGTATTCTTTTAGCTACTACCTGCACACAAAGTTCAATAACTTGCTCATGCTCCTTTTCAGAAAGGGTCGGTGATTCGCCCGTGGTCCCACAAGGAACAATGCCATTAGTACCTTCGCCGATTTGCCAATCAACAAGCTTTTTATAAGAAACTTCATCAACCTTATCGCCCTTAAATGGCGTCACTAAAGCCACGATGGAACCTTCAAACATAATAATACTCTCCTTTAGCGATCAGCTTCGCTGAGCCCTTAAGCCACACATTATCAATTTTATGACCTTCATCCAAATCAAAGGTAATTTCCAAAATTTCTTTGCTAGCCGTCGACACCTTCACGAATGCACCCTTTTGTTTTTTAACTTTTGGATGAGCATGAAGATAGGCAATCAATGCTGACGCGACAGCACCTGTACCACAGGCCAATGTCTCTGCCTCCACCCCGCGCTCATACGTGCGTACCGACACCATTCCTTCGCGTGTATGTTCAACGAAATTAACATTGGTGCCCCGCGGGGCAAAGCGCGGATGGTTGCGGATCAAAGCACCCATGCTGTTGGCATCCACTTCCTGCAATCCATCGACAAAAAGGACCGTGTGTGGCACGCCTGTATCAATGTAATGCACTTGAAGTTTTTGTTTGGCAACGGTGATGTTTAAATCTGGCATGTAGTCTTTAGGGTTAGACAGTCGTACACGTGCGACTTCCCCGTGGGCTTCGGCCAATATCTCACCAGCCAGGGTCTCCATTCCAAACAGGGATTTAACCGGCTTAAAATTAGCTACAATATAGGCGGCCATGCAACGGGCACCATTGCCGCACATCTCTGCCTCTGATCCATCGGCATTGATGATGCGCATACGGTAATCTGATTGTGCAGATTTTTCCAATACCAAAACACCATCAGCACCAACACCGTTTTGACGGGCACAAACAGCTTTGGTGAATTTAGCGTAATCGAGATTGCTCCGAGCTTCAATGACTATAAAATCATTACCGGCTCCTACCATTTTAACGAAAGGAATCTTTGACATATTACTTGCCTGCTTTCGCAATTATATAAACCATACGACCGCGAAGGAAGTACGGCTCAAGCCTTTTGATGACAAAATCATTGCCAGCACCCACCATTTTTACAAAAGGAATACTCACCATGATAATAATTTTTCCCCGCGCATCAAATCTTTAAATGTTTCACGTTTTTTTACAATCTTAAATTTATTACCCTTGACCATGACTTCGGGCACGCGCGGACGCACATTATAGTTGCTGGACATCACATAACCATAAGCCCCGGCACTCATCACCGCTAGCAAATCACCCTTTTCGACCTTAGCTAAAAGGCGGTCATGGGCAAAAAAGTCTCCACTTTCGCAGATGGGGCCGACCACGTCAAATTTCTGCTTTACACTAGTGGTTTGCTTGACGGGCAGGATCTCATGGTAGGCATCATAGAGCATGGGTCGTATCAAATCATTCATACCACCATCTACGATCACAAATTTTTTGACCCCATTGTCCTTGACATAAAGCACCTTGGTCACAAAGATACCGGCATTACCAACGATAAATCGTCCAGGTTCCATGATGATCTTTAAACCTGTCTTTTCTAATAGAGGAACCACGCGATCAGCAAACTGCTGAGCAGTTTGAGGATTTTCATCCTTATAAATAATGCCTAAGCCCCCACCTATGTCCAAATATTCAATCTTTATTCCCTCAGCACGCAACTCCTCAATAAAAGCAATCACTTTTTTAATGGCCCCCACAAAAGGAGTTCCTGTGGTAATTTGAGAACCGATATGGATATGCACCCCGTTGATCTTTACATGGCTGTATTTTTTTTGGGCCTTGAAAATTTCTCGGGTCGTGCGCAAATCTATGCCAAATTTCTTTTTTAAAGAGCCTGTGTTTGTATACTCGTGGGTTGGCGCCGGGACATCAGGGTTGATCCGGAGAGCCGCCTGCACCTTTCTGTTCATTTTAATAGCAATGCGATTGATCTCCGCTAATTCTGGCTCAGACTCCACGTTAAACAACAAAATACCGGTTTCAATGGCAAAGGTGATCTCTTCCTCAGTCTTACCGACGGAAGCAAAAACTATTTTTTTAGGGTCTGCCCCTGCGAGCAAAGCTTTACCTAACTCACCAATAGAAACAATATCAATGCCAGCCCCTAAATCCACCAGGCTCTTGACAATACTTAAATTACCATTGGACTTCATGGCAAAGCAAATAATGGGATCAAGCTTGGCGAAAGCCTTTTTGATCTTCAAAAAATGGTCGGCCAGGGTCTTATAGCTATACAAATAAAAAGGCGTACCCACCCGTTTGGCAATGGACGACACTTTCACACCTTCACAATAAAGCTTACCTCTTTTAAATTCGAAATCATGCATGTGTACAGATCCCACGTCATTCCCGAATGCTTTAGGTCCTCAAACCGGACACTCACAGTTGTTCATCGGGAATCCAATTATTTTAATTTTTTATTCCAACTATCTAGCTGTTTCTCCACTAAATCAGGATTCGTCGATCCCAAAGAAGACTTAATCTTAACAGACATTTGGGGATTGAAAAGTTTTTTTACATCCCCATTCAAGGCGGGGGAATATTTCTTTAATTCTACCAAACTTAATGAAGATATTGATTTTCCATGATCCAAGCAATCTTTGACCATCTGCCCTAAAATATCATGCGCATCACGGTACGAAACTCCTTTTTTAATTAAATAATCCATCACGTCAACGGTAAAAAAACTCTCGTCCAATACGCGGTTAGCTGCATTGCCTTTCTTGACTTTCAAAGAAGTAAAAATTTTACCCATAACAAAAAGCATGATTTTAGTGGTATCGACACTATCAAACAAAGCCTGTTTATCCAATTGCAAATCACGGTTATATGTCAAAGGCAAACCCTTTAACAAAATATGGACTTGAGATAAATGGCCTATTATTTTTGCAGAGCTGCCGCGGACTAATTCCAACACATCCGGGTTTTTCTTGTGAGGCATGATCGAGGAACCAGTACAAAAACTGCTATCAATATCAACGAGGTCAAATTCTTTCGTGGCCCACAAAATCAAGTCCTCAGCAATGCGGGAAAGATGCGTTGAGATCATGGCACAACAGCTTATCAACTCAACAATAAAATCCCGGTCAGAAACAACATCCATACTATTAGCTGCAACGTGGCTAAATCCCAGAAGCTTGGCTAAATACACACGATCCGTTTTAAGAGATGTTCCTGACAAAGCACAAGAGCCTAAAGGCATAAAATCCGTACGTTTGGCACAATCTAAAAGCCGGCCTTTATCCCGCTCGAGCATTTCGATATAGGCCAGCATGTGATGCGCTAATAATACTACCTGTGCTGCCTGCAAATGGGTGTATGCCGGGACAATAACATCTTTATTTTGGTTGGAAAAACCCAAAATTGCTTTTTGCAAATAAACGACATTTAATACCAATTGTGCCAATTCATCCTTGGCATAAAGCTTCATGTCCAATACCACCTGGTCATTGCGTGATCGGGCTGTATGCAATTTATCCGCAGGAAGACCAACAAGGGCTTTAAGCCGGTTTTGAATGTCCGTATGAATGTCTTCTGCCTTAGGGTCATGCTTGAATTTACCTGCCTCAATCTGTACTAAAATCTTTTTAAGGCCAGCTATGATTTTGGCTGCATCTGTTTTGGGAATGATCCGCTGCTTGGCCAACATCTGGGCATGGGCTATTGATCCTATCACATCATATTTAGCCAAGCGATGGTCATAGCTGATGCTAAAGGTAAACAAATCTGCCCACGGATCAGACTTTTTATCAAACCGCGCACCCCAAAGTTTAGACATAGATTTCCCTATAAGTTAGTACGGCATACCCCAAATCCGGATAAAGCCTTCGGAAAGTTTGGGGTCAAAAATATCTTTATCGCCGTAGGTCGCCAGTTCTTCTTTGTAACGTGAAAATTTGGATTTGCGCCCTGCCACCTGACAACTTCCTTTGAATAACTTCATCCTCACAATTCCGCTGACACGTTCCTGGGTCTTGTTGATAAACGCATCTAATTGATGCCTTAGCGGCGTCTCCCACAACCCGTAATACGTCAATTCCGCGTAGCGGGGAGAAATTAATTCCTTATAATGCAAGGACTCGCGGTCAAGAACCATGGCTTCAAGCTCTTTATGAGCGGTGATTAAAATCGTGCCTGCGGGATTCTCATAAATCTCACGGGATTTAATGCCCACCAAACGGTTTTCCACCATGTCCACACGACCCACTCCATTGCGTCCACCAATCTCATTGAGTTTGACAATTAATTCAACAGGGCCATAGGTCTTGCCATTGATCTTATCAGGAACCCCTTTGGCAAATTCTACCTCTATATACTCCGGACGATTGGAGCATTTAATAGGATTTTTAGTCATCGCATAAATTTCTTCCGGCGGCTCTACCCATGGGTCTTCCAAAACCCCACATTCAATGGAACGCCCATAGAGGTTAATATCCGTTGAATAGGGGCTCTTTTTGGTAACATCAATAGGGATTTTGTTCTTATGCGCATATTCAATTTCCTGTTCGCGGGTTTTAAATTCCCAGGTACGTAACGGTGCTAATAATTCCAGGTGAGGAGCCAATACTTTAGCGGTCACCTCAAAACGCACTTGGTCATTGCCTTTACCAGTGCACCCGTGAGCAATCGCCGTGGCCTTTTCTTTCTTCGCAACTGCCACTTGATGCTTGGCAATCAACGGACGGGATAAGGCAGTGGCTAGAAAATATTTGCCTTCATAAACCGCATTGGCCTTTATCGCCGGAAAAACATAATCTTTAACAAATTCCTGCTTCAAATCAAGGATATAGACCTTGGAGGCACCTGTGTCCAAAGCGCGTTTTTCTATCTTCTTAAAATCACTACCCTGTCCCACATCCGCCATAAAAGCAATGACTTCGTAATCTTTATCTTTCAGCCAACGGATAAGGCAGCTGGTGTCCAGCCCGCCGGAGTATGCTAATACGACTTTTTTCATAGGACCTTTCTTTCTACTTGATGCCTTCAAATAGAAAAGGTTAATTTATAAATTTCGTGTTTGTTTGAAAAAACTGCATAATCATTTCATATTCTTGAACACATTCGCTGCTTAAAAGCCGCTTATTAAGAACTATTTGATAGATTTCTCCTGACTGTAATTCTAATTGGACGCAGGATTCACCCCAAACACGGACCATTTTTATAGAATTGATCTCTGAAAAAGGTATTGATCTAAAGACGATATTGGTCCTGGAAAAAGAAGCAAATCGCACCAAAAGTAGGCGCTTATTAGTAAGGAAAATGAATTTCAGCACATTTTTTTCACTAAATGAATTCGGAACGAATGAAAAGTCAATAGATGCGGTGAGTTTTTCATCCCCTTCTAATAATTCTTCTGGGAGATCTATTTTCGACATATTAAAAACAAACGGAAACGACTTGCTTAGCGTTTTGGTTTGCCAATTTTTGGTCCTTTTATCTTTTATACAAGTCTGAAGAAACAATATAAAAATTGTACCAAATACTATAAAGCTCCATTTATAAGTCTGTTCATTCCAAAAATTTTCCATATTACTTTCCCAACCACCTCAACACCGGGTGTTGAGAAGGTTTAATAATACCGCCTTCTGCGCATGCAGACGGTTCTCCGCCTGGTCAAAAATCACTGAATGCTCGCCATCAATGATGTCTTCCGTGACCTCAAGGCCACGGTGCGCTGGCAGGCAATGCATAAAAATATAGTCCTTGTCCGCCAACTTTGCCAAATCCTGGTTGATCTGATAGCCCTTAAATTCTTTGATACGTTTAGCTGTTTCTTTTTCCTGGCCCATGCTGACCCATACGTCGGAATAAATCACATGCGCGCCCTTAACAGCTTCTTTAGGGTCCTTCCCAAGTTCAATAGTGCACTTATTTTGCTTGGCAATCTTTCGTGCATGACGCACAATTTCAGGATTAGGGTCATAGCCCTTTGGCCCCGCGAAACGTACGTTAATCCCTACTTTAACGCAAGCGTGCATGAGAGAATGGAACACATTGTTCCCATCACCCACATAGCTCATCGTCAATCCCTTAAACCGCCCCAGCTCTTCTCGTATAGTTTGAATGTCTGCCAGTGCCTGACAAGGGTGATACAAATCACAGAGGGCATTGATGATAGGTACATCTGCGTGTTGGGCCAACTCAATAATGTCCTTATTGTCAAAGACCCGTGCCACAATACAATGCACATATCGTGACAAGGTCTTGGCCACATCATGGGTGGTCTCACGCTTGCCTAAATTGATCTCTTCCGGGCCCAAATACAGGCAATGCCCGCCTAATTCATAAACACCCACTTCAAAAGAAACCCGTGTGCGGTTGGAAGGTTTTTGAAACACCAGGGCCACGGACTTGCCTTTCAAGTCGGCACGCAGTTTCCCCTTTTGTTTTTTTAACTTGTCGGCTGAATCGATCAATGCCAATATCTCGGCACTGGAATAATCCATTAATGTGATTAAATCGCGTTTCATAAATTATATTTACCGTCATCCTGAGGAGCAAAGCGACGAAGGATCTTAAGCCACCTTTAGATTCTTCGCTTCGCTCAGAATGACAGACTCCTTTGTTAAAATCGCCTCAACAGCAGTATCTAAAATGTGTATAGCCTTGTTAATTTGCCTCCGGGTCACGTTAAGTGCCGGCATAATACGCAATACCTTGGCTTGCGTGCAATTGATGACAAGTCCGCGGGCAAAACATTCCTTAAAAATTGCATCACCGTCAATTGTCAATTCAACACCGATCATAAGCCCTAAACCGCGCACTTCTTTGATAATGTCATATTTAGATTTCAACTCATCTAACTTTTCTAACAAATAAAGCCCTTGGGTTTTAACATTCTTCATAATGTGCTCAGCGTAAATAGCTTTGATGACACCCAAGGCTGCCTTGCACACTAAAGGGCTGCCAGCAAAGGTCGAGCCGTGCATACCTGGTTTAAATATATCTGCCAATTCTTTTTTGACGATCATAGCACCAATAGGCAGGCCACCGCCCAAAGCTTTGGCCAGGCACATCACATCCGGTGTAATGCCATAATGTTTAAAAGCAAAAATTTCACCAGTACGCGCCATACCCGTTTGCACTTCATCGAGGACTAGTAAAATCTTTTTCCCATCACAAATTTGACGTATGGCTTTTACATATTCTTTAGTTGCAACGCTGATCCCACCCTCACCCTGAATAAGTTCTAAAATAATGGCAACGGTATGTTCATTGACTGCGGTTTTCAAAGCACCTATATCGTTAAAAGGCACGTATTTAAAACCCGGCACCAGGGGGGAAAAACCCTTTTGGTGTTTTTCTTGTCCTGTTGCTGTCAAAGCTCCCATGGTACGGCCATGAAAAGAATTAATAGTTGAGATGATCTCAGACTTTTTTCCCTGGCCATATGCCCTGGCGAATTTAATAGCTGACTCAATGGCTTCAGCACCGCTGTTACAAAAAAATATCTTGCCTTCGAAAGATATACGAATCAATTCCTTGGCCAATTTGGCCTGATGAGGGTTGTATAAATTATTCGGAATATGGATTAATTTCCCAATCTGCTCACGCACAGCACCCATCACCTTAGGATGACAATGCCCTAAATTGCTAACACCCCAACCTGGAAAAAAATCTAAATATTTCTTACCATGGATGTCCGTTAGAAAAGAACCTTTACCTTTGACAAAAATCGCAGGCAGACGGTTGTATGTCAGAAGGATATGATCGTTATATTCTTGAAAAATTTCGTTTGCTTTCATAAACTTTCTGTCATTCTGAGGCTTTGGCCGAAGAATCTTAAGATGTCTTAAGATCCTTCGCTACGCTCAGGATGACTAATTCTTAATTATCTGCGTTCCAACTCCCTGGTCCGTAAAAAATTCCAACAGCAAGGCATGCGGCATACGGGCATCGACAATGTGAGTTTTATTGACACCTCCCCCTTTAAGGGCCTCGACGCAGGAATTCACTTTTGGGATCATGCCTCCTATGATAACACTGCTTTTGATCAATTCATCCACTTGAGACAGGTTCAAGGTTGACATTAAGGTACCCATATCTTTTAAATCACGCATGACCCCAGGCACGTCAGTCAAAAGCACCAATTTTTCTGCTTTCATGGAATTGGCGATGGCACTGGCCACCTCATCGGCGTTGACATTATGCGGCTGTTTTTCCGTTGTCATGCCCATTGGAGACACCACAGTGATCTGTCCCTGGCCTAAGTGTTCTTCCAAATCTTCTTTATTAACTGAGGTGATGGTGCCTACAAAGCCTAAATCCTTGACTGCTTTTTTCTTTTTTACAAAAATAATGTTCTCCTGGCCCTTGAGACCAGTGACATCGCCTCTAAGGGATTTGATCTCCGCGACAATTTGCTGGTTGAGTTTTTCCAACTCTTCACCCACGATTGTAAGTGTCTCTTTGTCCGTGACACGAATACCGTCAACAAATTCATTCTTTAACCCTTTTTCCTTCATGCGTGCGGAAATATGGGGCCCGCCGCCATGCACAATGATAATGCGGATACCTACGTAACTTAAAAATACAATGTCTTGCAAAACGTTATGACGGATCTTGGGGTCATCCAAAATACTGCCGCCATATTTGATGACAAAAATCTTGCGGCGAAAAGCATGAATATAAGGAATGGCCTCGATCAGAATAGAAGCTTTTTTAACAATTTGATCCATAGGTTGTTCTTTCAGAGATCCTTCGCCAGTAGGCTCAGGATGACGAGCAACTGCGAGTGTCGGTCAATACGACCGCTGACGTTACGTCAGCGTCAATTATACTCTCCATTAATACGCACATAATCGTAAGATAAATCACAGGTGTAAACGGTAGCGCTGGCCCGGCCTAAGGGCAATTGAACAGTTATCGTAATTTCTTTTTTATTAAAGGGTGAAAACGTGATTTTCATATTATTTTCATTGATTTTTTTTATTCCCAAAGAACCAACGGCTGCACCCACCCGTCCCCAATTAGGATTACTGCCAAAGGCCGCGGTTTTGACCAGGGCGGAATTGGCTATCGATTTGGCGATTTTCCGGGCCTGCGCTTCATTGGTAGCTCCTTTAACATCAATGGTCAAAAACTTGGTAGCTCCCTCGCCATCGATAACAATTTTCTTGGCCAAATTAATGCATACAAATTCAAGAGCTTGATAAAATTTTTTAAAATCTGTACCTTCAGATACAATTTTCTTATTGCCTGCCAATTGGCTGGCTTGGACCGTGACCATATCATTGGTGCTCATACACCCATCAACAGTAATACTATTAAATGACTTCTCTGTCGCCTGCTTTAAGGCATTTTTAAGCATTTGGTGAGAAATCGCCGCATCCGTCGTTACAAACCCAAGCATGGTGGCCATATTAGGCTCAATCATTCCTGAACCTTTGGCACAGCCGCCGATGGTGACCTTTTTGGCGCCAATCATGATTTCGACTGCAATTTCTTTAACTTTTAAATCCGTGGTCATAATCGCCCGGGCAAATTTCCCCCCCCCATTTGGACTTAAACCCTTGATCAACATTGGCGCTGCGTTAATAATTTTATTATAAGGCAATGGTTTGCCTATAATTCCTGTTGATGTCACTAAAACATCAGAAGGACTTATCCTAAGATGTTTAGCAATGATCTCCGTTGATCCCTGGGCATGCTTCAAACCGGATTGACCAGTATAACAATTAGCATTGCCGGAATTAACCAGCACCGCGTGAGTCCTGCCCTTTTTAATATGTTTCATGCTCACAACAAGCGGTGCTGCCTTGATTGAACTTTTAGTAAAGACACCAGCGGTAACGGCGGGACCATCTGAAACAATGACTCCTAGATCCGGCTTACCCGAACGCTTAATACCTGCGGAAAGACCATTGGCTAAAAAACCTTTGGGTGCTGTGACTCCACCTTTAATGATTTTCATCTGCGATTGCCAAATCATAACAGTCCCTCGATCTCATTGAATCCCACCATAATATTCAAGTTCTGCACCGCCTGACCCGCAGCGCCTTTGACCAAATTATCAATAACGGATGTAACAACTACCATTTTTTTATCAGGGCTCGTTGCTAAACCTATATCACAAAAATTAGTATTGGCGACATTCTTGGTTTCCGGCTGAGATCCCGAAGGATGAATTCGTACAAAAGGTTCAATCTTATAAAATTTCTTATATAAACTGTGCACCTGATTTAAGGCGGCCCCATCTTTTAAATGCACATACATTGTATTTAATATTCCCCGTGTGATGGGAAGCAGATGCGCCACAAAGTGGATACGTGTCGCACGGCCGGCTAATTGGGACAAATACTGCTCAATTTCGGGTGAATGCTGATGGCTTAATACTTTATACGCTTTAAAATTTTCATTGGCCTCGGTAAAAAGGCGATCGACGGTAGCACGGCGTCCGGCACCCGAAACCCCCGATTTGGCATCCACGACAATCGACTGAATGTCCCGACGGGTAGAAACCAAAGGTGCAAGCCCTAAAATAGCAGCCGTTGGATAACAACCAGGGTTTGCCACGAATGAGGCTCCCTTGATTTTTTGTCGAAACAATTCCGGAAGACCATAGATCGCCTTGTTTAGGTTCTTGGTATCAGTGTGCTTGTGGCCGTACCAGGTTTCATAAACCCGGGAATTTTTAAGCCGGTAATCCGCGCTTAAATCAATTACCTTCAAGCCTGCTTTTAATAATTTTCCTGCCACACTCATAGATTCGGTATGCGGCAGGGCCAGGAAGACCACATCACATTTATTAATCACTTCTTTAATATTAAATTTTTGACAAACCAGGGTCGTACGGTTTAAAAATTCCGGATAAATCTGGGCCATAGGGCCATAGGTCGAATGCGCTGCCACATACGTGATGCGTACGCTGGGATGCTTTAACAATAAGGCAAAAACTTCCCGGCCGGTGTAACCACTGACACCCAAAATACCGGCACGAATGTAAGTAAAATTGTCTTTCATAAGAACTCTCACTTTAAATAAAAAAGCCCATCTCGTCAATGATATTCATCAGGGAGATGGGCTTCTTTTTCTATATTTTAATTAACGTTAACGTTTAACCCATTGGAATTTACGGCGCGCTCCCTTTTGACCGGGTTTCTTTCTTTCTTTCATTCTGTCATCTCTGGTCAGGCAGCTGGCTTTTTTCAAAATACCACGGGTTAAAGGATCACAAGAAATAATGGCGCGTGACAGACCTAATTTAAAAGCACCTGCCTGGCCGGTAGAACCACCGCCAGTGACACGCACGGAAATATCAAATTTATTTTCCAAATTTACCAACTTTAATGGGTGCATAATGGAAATACGGTCTGTTTCACGGGGAAAATAATTCAAAAACTCCCGTTTATTGACCATGATTTTACCAGCCCCAGGGGTTAATACAACCCGGGCAACTGAACTTTTACGGCGACCTGTACCTGCGTATTTAACAACTTCAACCAACGTAAACCTCCTGGTTAAATTTCCAATGCAATAGGTTTTTGCGCTGCATGCGGATGAGCTTCTCCCGCATAAACTTTCAATTTAGATGTCTGTTTATAAGCCAAAGGGCCGCTTGGAAACATGCGGGAAACTGCCAATTCTAGAAGTTTCACCGGGCGTTTAGCAAGCATGGTGCCCAAACTCATCTCCCTCATACCGCTGGGATAGCCAGTATAGCGATTATATATCTTATCTGTTAATTTCTTGCCAGTGACCTTGATTTTTTCAGCATTGATAATGATGACCGTGTCCCCGGTATCCAAAAACGGTGTATAAATGCGTTTGTGTTTGCCGCGCAACACGGATGCTGCTTTGGCTGCAACCTTGCCTAAGATCTTGTCCTTGGCATCGATCACATAACACTTATGTTCAATTTCATTGACTTTTGGTAAATACGTCTTCATAAAACTTCTCACTTTTGTCATTCTAAATTAAATAAAATGTCATTCCCGAATGCTTTAGTCGGGAACCCAGCCTAAAGTAGGATTCTAAAATATAACATCTTTGCGCTAAATGTCAATATTTTTAATATTTTAATACTTAACCTGCATCAAGTACAAACCCTCTGCCGCTGCTTTATCCCAAGCTTGTTGACGGTTTTTAGCTTTCAATATTTTAGGCATCTCGTCTACGGGCAATTGGCCTGAACCCATGGCCAAAAGTGTCCCGGCAATATTGCGGACCATTTTATAAAGAAAGCCATCTGCCGTGACATCGATATGGACTAAGTCCCCTTCTTTTTTAATCACGATTTTTTTGATCGTACGCACTGTCTGTCGTTCGACCCGTAAAGGATCATGGGCCTGAAAAGATTTAAAATCATGTCGTCCAGCCAAATATTTAGCGGCCTGGCGCATGCGCGTAATGTTCAATGGATAGGGATAAAAAAGAGCACGGTCTCTTAAAAATGCCGAACGGTATTTACGATTTAAAATTGTATAGCGGTAGGTTTTTTCTTTGACGCTGTACTGGGCATGAAAACCTGTTCTGACTTCGCAGGCCTCATGCACTGCCATATCCGCCGGCAATAGGCTATTAAGGGCCCGTTGAATTTCCAACGGTTTCATACGGGTGTCAACCTTAAAAGATATCACCTGCCCCCTTGCATGCACCCCACTGTCAGTACGACCTGAGGCAATGACCTTGATAGGATTTTTAAAAATCTTTAAAAGCACAGTCTCCAATTCTCCTTGTACTGTACGCTCGCCTTGAGCCTGAGCCTGCCATCCGCAGAAGCTAGCACCGTCATATTCAACAGTGACCTTAAAATTGCGTGACTTCATTTGTTTTTGATCAAAATTTCAGCTATTTGGACGGCATTGAGGGCTGCCCCTTTACGGAGATTATCTGAGACCACCCATAGATTCAACCCATTGGGAATGGAGATGTCTTCACGGATACGGCCGACAAATGTCTCATCGCGTCCGTCAGCCATGATTGGCAGTGGATAAAGGGATGACTTGACATCATCAATGACCTTGACCCCCGGCGCCTTGCTTAAAATCTTGATCGCTTGGGCTCGGGTGATCTTTTTCTTGGTCTCAATGTTGACAGACTCAGAATGCCCGTTTTTGACAGGGACACGCACACAGGTAGGACAAACCTGGATCTTGGAATCATGGAACATTTTACGGGTCTCATTGACCATCTTCATCTCTTCCTTTGTGTAAAAATTATCCGTAAATACATCTATCTGCGGGATCAAGTTATGCGCGATTTGATAGGGAAATTTTTTAATAGTTTTTTGTCCAGCTAATTGATCTTCCAATTCTGCCACCGCCTCAGCACCCGCACCAGAAACAGCCTGGTAGGTAGAAACCACAATGCGTTTAATCTTGCCCACATCATGCAAAGGTTTTAAAGCCACCAACATTTGGATGGTTGAACAATTAGGATTGGCAATGATCCCCTTATGTTTCTTGATATCTTCAGGATTAACTTCCGGCACAACTAAGGGAACATCAGGGTCCATACGAAATTGTGACGTATTATCAATGACCACTGCCCCGGCTTTGGCCGCGATAGGTGCCCATATCTTAGAGATCTCTGCACCTGGAGAAGACAAAACAATTTCAATACCATTAAAAACTTCCTTGGTCAGCGGCACATATTTATGGCCATCCAATTGGCCACCAGCACCGCTAGGAGAAATTAAGACCAGTTTATTGACGGGAAACTTGCGTTCTTTGAGAATGCGGTACATGCATTGGCCCACCGCACCGCGGATGCCCAGGATGGCGACATTGTATTTTTTCATAAAAATTAATGGCTCCATTGAATATCAAGTGAGTAAACCATGCGTGGATGAACAGCTGTTATAAGATGTATTCGGCACATTCAGGAATTTTTTGCCAAATGTCTGCAAGACTTTCCAGCTATTTTGTTCCAAATGAAGAGAATCTTTAGAACAAAATAGTTGGAAACCGTAGCAGACGGCAAAAATATTCCGTGCCGAATACATCTTATAACAGCTGTTCATGCCTGGATTCCTGCGCCTGTCCCCCGAATGGGGGATTCGCGGGAATGACATATTATTAAATGTTGGCTACGACCATATCGCCGATCTGGTCTGTCGTATACCCCATCTGCCCAATCAGCATGGATTTCATTTTTAACATCACCGACTGCACTGCGACATCAATGGCCTGGGCAGCTTTTCCTTCTTTTAAATACTCAAGCATTAGTTTGACCGTAAGAATTGCTGCCAGAGGATTAGCCACCCCTTTGCCGGTAAATTGCGGGGCACTTCCATGCACCGGCTCAAACATGCTAACCCCCACAGGATTAATATTTCCCGAGGGAGCAACACCCATACCACCCTGGGTCACCGCTGCCAAGTCTGTAATTATATCACCAAACATATTGGTTGTCACAATCACGTCAAAACGCTCAGGTGCTTCAATTAAAAATATACACATTGCATCTACGTGAAAATAATCAATTTTGACTTTAGGGTACTGGCGTGACATTTCGTTCATCACGCGGTCCCACAGACCAAAGACATTTGTCAAGACATTATTTTTTCCACACAAGGTCAATTTACCGATAAACCCGGCTTTCTTTTCCTCTTCGCTCAAATTTTTCCAAGGTAAGACAGCATGACGTTTCATGACATATTCAAAAGCATACTTTAAACAGCGTTCCACCTGAGCATAGGAATAGACCATTACTTGTGTCGCTATCTCATTGGTCGTTCCCTTATTTTTGATCTCACCTTCACCAGTATAAACATCACCACTATTTTCACGCACCACCACATAATCAATATGTTCCGGGCCTTTATTTTTGATGGGTGTGGCCACGTTTTGATACAAACGCACTGGACGTAAATTGATATACTGATCCAGACCAAAGCGTAATTTCAACAAAATCCCACGCTCTAGGATCCCGGGCTTAACATCCGGATGGCCAACAGCACCCAGATAAATCGCATCAAAACTCTTTAAGCTGTTTAATTCATCGTCGGATAAGACTTGGCCAGTCTTTAAATAACGGGTACCGCCAAAGTCGAATGACTGACGCTCGGACTTAAAACCAAATTTAGCCCCTGCTGCGTCCAAGACTTTAAGGCCTTGAGCAACAACTTCGGGTCCAATCCCGTCACCAGGAATGATGGCAAGATGATAAGTTTTCATGATTATTCTTTATAGCGTTTAACAACAAGCGTGGCATTGTGGCCGCCGAAGCCGAGTGAATTGGATAGGGCTACATCAACCTGCATCTTGCGGGCGACATTAGGCACATAATCTAAATCACAATCCGGGTCCGGGGTTTCATAATTGATCGTCGGATGAACGATATTGTCCCGGATCGACATAATACAAGCGGCAAGCTCAACACCACCGGCAGCCCCCAAGAGATGCCCGGTCATTGATTTTGTTGAAGAAACAGGAATTTTTTTGGCATGATCACCAAATAATTTTTTGATCGCCAAAGTCTCAATCTGGTCATTTAATTTCGTCGAAGTCCCATGCGCATTAATGTAATTGATGTCCGTTGTTTTTAAACCAGCGTCCTTGATTGCCATATCCATGGCCTTAAGCGCCCCTAACCCTTCGGCATGAGGCGCTGTAATATGATAGGCGTCAGAGGTGCGGCCGTAACCCGCTAATTCCGCCAAAATTTTTGCCCCGCGTGCCTTTGCAAACTCAAGGCTTTCTAAAACCACGATTCCAGCACCTTCACCCATCACAAAACCGTCTCGGTTTAAATCAAAAGGCCTGCTGGCTTTGGAGGGTTCATCATTCCGCTTTGTTAACGCTTTCAAAGAACAAAAGCCACCTAACCCAAGTTTGGATGTCGCACTTTCAGCGCCTCCGGCTACCACCACATCCGCTTCTCCATGCTGGATCATCCGCATACCTTCGCCAATACAGTTATTGGCGGTAGCACAGGCCGTGGCAATCGCAAAACAAGGACCTGTGGCCCCGGTGTTAATGGACACTTGGCCTGCAACTTCATTGATTATCATGCGCGTAATAAAGAATGGTGAAATACGGCCAGGCCCCTTTTCTAAATATTTACTGTATTCCTCTTCTGCTGAGTAAATGCTCCCAATACCTGATCCAATAATCACCGCAGCGCGCGAAGTATCCATTTGACGGATCTCGAGCTTGGCGTGAGCTAAAGCTTCATTGGCTGCCACTACCCCAAATTGAATAAAACGTGAAATATTGCGGGCGTCCTTGGTGTTAAAATGG
>Ga0206797_1094_pt1 | contig 17692 bp, 14 predicted proteins | sample Alteio_BWOrgCont_69_FD_152894 | JGI IMG/M metagenome (GOLD analysis project Ga0206797, IMG submission 152894) | Enriched cells from forest soil in Barre Woods Harvard Forest LTER site, Petersham, Massachusetts, United States -... | ecosystem: Environmental > Terrestrial > Soil > Temperate forest >...
GTATGGTTATTTATCATGCGCCGGATGTCAGGCGGAGCGGGCGGCGGTCCTGGCGGCCAGATCTTTAACATAGGCAAATCAAAAGCCACTTTGTTTGATAAAGAGGCGCAGGTATCGGTAACCTTTAATGACGTCGCCGGCCTGGAAGAAGCCAAACAGGAGGTGATGGAAATTGTGGATTTTCTAAAAAATCCAAAGAAATATACAAATCTGGGTGGTAAAATACCAAAAGGGGCATTGCTTATTGGTGCACCGGGAACCGGTAAAACCTTATTGGCAAAAGCCGTTGCAGGCGAAGCCCATGTTCCTTTCTTTTCGCTTTCGGGATCAGATTTCGTGGAAATGTTTGTGGGTGTTGGTGCATCCCGTGTTCGCGACTTATTCCGCCAGGCAAAAGACAAGGCTCCATGTATTATATTCATTGATGAAATTGACGCCATTGGACGTGCCCGTGGTAAAAATAATATTGTAGGTGGTAACGATGAACGTGAAAACACCTTAAATCAGTTGCTGGTTGAAATGGATGGTTTCGGTACGGATTCAGGTATTATCATACTTGCTGCTACCAATCGCCCCGATGTACTTGACTCCGCGCTATTGCGTCCCGGTCGTTTTGACAGGCAGGTATCAATTGACAAGCCCGATTTAAATGGACGCGAACAAATATTTAAAGTGCACTTAAAACCGCTTAAGCTTGCAGAGGGTGTAGATCCTAAGAAGCTATCGGCACAAACACCGGGGTTTGCCGGCGCCGAGATTGCGAACGTTTGTAATGAAGCAGCTTTGATTGCAGCCCGTCAAAACAAAGAAGCGGTTGACATGAAGGATTTCCAGGACGCAATCGACCGTGTAATCGGAGGATTGGAGAAAAAGAATACGCTTATTTCACCGGAAGAAAAACGGGTAGTTGCTTACCACGAAGCGGGTCACGCTATTGCCGGCTGGTTTTTGGAGCACACGGATCCGTTGGTTAAAGTGTCTATTGTGCCGCGTGGTGTAGCTGCTTTGGGATATGCCCAATATTTACCAAACGAACGGTTTTTAGTTGCGAAGGAAGAGCTTATAGACGACATGACGTTATCAATGGGTGGCCGTGTTGCCGAGGACATCGTGTTTGGCAAAATAACAACCGGCGCGTTAAGCGACCTGGAACGGATTACCCGTTTAGCTTATGGCATGGTGAAACTGTATGGCATGAACGAAAAGGTTGGAAATGTATCCTTTTACGACCCGCAGGGAGAACATCAGTTTAATAAACCCTATTCTGACACGACCGCTGAATTAATTGATACCGAAGTACGCAACCTGGTTGATACCGTTTACGGCAGAACCAAAGAACTGCTGATAAAACATCGTGATGGTTTAGAAAAAGTGGCCCTGAAATTATTAGAAAAAGAAGTGCTTTTTCAATCTGACCTAGAGGATATTTTGGGCAAGCGTCCGTTTGAGAACCGCACAGCTTATGATAAGTTTGTAAACGGTCCGGAGGCTACGCCTGATCCTGCGACAATAGCACTTGCTACAAATGATATTGCCGATCATACAGCAACTAACGGTGCCGAAACACCGGAACCTGCCAGTACGACAAAAGAATAAGTTTGCATAAAGCTTAAGTCAAAGAGATTGTTAATTCAATTTTCTTGTCTTAAGCTTTATGCTTTAAGCCCGGTTTTTAAAATGAGGGATATTACTACATCAAAGGAAAAACTGCTTAAAAAGATCCGTAAGGCCCTCCTTGAGAAAAGGGATAACCCATATCCAAACCTGGAAGATCTTCACCATTATGCGCCGAACGATGAGTTGCTGGAGGTGCTTTTTGCAGAACAGTTTACCGCCATATCCGGACAATTTGTTTTTTGCGAAGATGAGGTTCAATTTGTGGAAAATTTGCTTGAACTGGCTGAAGAACGTAAATGGCGAAAAATTTATTGCTGGGAGCCCGCCCTGCAACAGGTACTAACAAAATTCGACTATCCTTTTTTTGAAACTGACAAAGATTTTGATGATGCAGACGTGGGTTTTACGTTATGTGAAGCGCTAATTGCACGAAATGGCAGTATTTTATTGTCAAACGCTAATATGGCCGGCCGCCGCTTAAGCATTTACCCGCCGGTACATATTGTACTTGCATACACATCGCAATTGGTGCTTGACTTAAAGGACGGCTTCAGGATAATCAAAAATAAATATGGTGCCGACCTGCCCTCAATGATAAGCAACGTTACCGGGCCAAGCCGTACCGCAGATATCGAAAAAACCCTTGTGCTGGGTGCCCACGGGCCAAAAGAACTATTCGTATTTCTTTTGGATGGCTAATTGGAGGTGTGCCACCCTATTTTAGTTTTTCTTTAATATGCTGATAGTCGCTCATCAGTAAGCTTTCAAGTTCGGCGTACAATTCCTCGTCTGCCTTTCTAACAATTTTCTTCGCTTTTCTGAGTAAAAAGCTATCTCTTTGGGGTTTTAAAACATCGCTTGCAAACGCCTTCTTGCTGAATAAGTGCAAAAATGCGCCATCTGTATAAAAGTTATAACCTAAAAGTTTGGCTATATATTGCAGCGCAGTTTCGTTATAAAAGGCTATATGCTGCCCTGTTTCAGGCGATATATACCACCAGTTACTGACCTGAGCAGGATCTGCTGGCAGAAGTTCAGTGGTAAAAAGTATATTGTCAGAAAACTTAAGAATGTCTTTTATTTCCTCAACCGGGTTGAATAAATGTTCTAATACTTCAAATGCTGTGGCTGCTTCAAAAATCGTCCCGGCAGGCAAATGCGCAAGGTCAAAATGTTCGGCGAATAGGTTTTGACAATACCTGTCGGTGTTATAAAAATTAAATCCTTTATCGCGCATTAAACGCGTAAATAAACCATACCCACCGGCATAATCTAAAAAGATACCCTTGTAGTTAAAATTAAGCACTAGAAGCTTACCTATCCTGTCGCTCAAAGTTATATTACGCGACGCCAGGCCGATATCCAATTTTGTTATCGCAGACGAATAAGCCTCATCCAGCCAAAATGGCTCCTCTGTTTGTATAAAACCGGTATCGTTGCACCGGTAATATTTAACATCATACTTGTTCAGCACCTTTTTAGTAAACAATAAAGTAGTTTCCCCGCCGGTTATTTTACTTTTCATGCTTTAAATATGAGCCTAATTAACATAATATGCTCAATTTAATTTCAAATCTTCCAGCTTGCTTTCTTCCAACACTAACCGCTCACTTTCTTTTTTTGATTTATACTGCCATTTTACTAGCCTGATGCATCCGTTTTCCAGTTCAATGCCAGTTATATCGCCATCATCAAAACAACAGCAGCCACTGTTAAAATAAGTATCAAGGTAGCCGGTAAAATCGGGGACCTTATCACCCTTATTTTCCCGGTGAATTATTTGTTTTTTTAGTTCATCGATAGCCTGTATATCCTTCTTCTTTTTGGCTGCCTCCAATTCTTCATACAGTTTTTCAATATGGGTTAATGATTTAAATACCGGCTGGTGCGTATGCCCCGTTATCAGCAGCATATTTTTTTGCTTCGAGCTCCATTGATACATGATTCGATTATGCACCGTTTTCAACTCGTTATTGTTGGCGGGTGTATTGGGGTTTATATGCAGGTATGATTGGAATGGCCCCCAAACATCAGAGACGAACCATTTACTGAACCAGTTACCATCACTCTGCAAATCGCCCTGGTGGCCATGAGTCATATATATTTCGAGGGAATTTCCCTTGACAGTCGTTTTAAGAATTGCACCCTCATATATGGCCACCTGTTGTCCGTATATTTTTTTTAGGTTAAAAGCGGCCAGCGGATCGTTATCCCAATACAGATCATGATTGCCGAATATTTTGATAAACGCCTTTCGCAAAAGAAATTCCTTCTCAGCATTAAAGGTTGCCTTGTTGTGCCGCTTTACGGTAACAAACAGATTTTCCCAAAGTTCTTCGCTATCGCCCAGGTTAATGTAAAAAAAGTCGTTCTGTTGATAATAATCCAGGGCGGCAAGGTAATTTTTCTCCGCAAGGGCAAAAATATCAGCGCCATCGCGTGCGCCTTTATGCTGATCGGATAATATCACAAATTTATCCTTTGCGGGGTCAAATTTTATGACCAGGCCTTTTTTGCCAGGATCATTTGTTATATTCTGATGCAACTCACTTAGTGCACTGTTAACCCGTTTCTTATCGGGCCTTGATGAAAACCTATCGACTAATTTAATAACCTGCGGGGTAAGTAATTTTTGTAAAAAGCGGCGCATGCGCAAATAACATGTAAAAGAACTAATTGTGTGGTTTTAATGGTGTAAATACCGTGAAAACACGGTATCTAAATTATTCCGAAAGGTTGTATTATTGAGCAAACAATTTATTAACTATTAATTTATTACCCTTAATTTAAAACTATGGCTTCAATTATCGATCCGGGGCTGGCTAAGAGCCTGATCCAGGAATTTAGAACGCAAAATGCTGCTGCCGGCGGGCCGGCGTTGAAAACAAAAGATGATGCACATTTGCATGGTTACTTTATTGACAGGCAAAGTTTGGAAACTATATTAAGTAATCCGAAAGTTGCAGGGATACACTTATACCTGGCCAAACATCATGAGTGTGTGGGGCACAAGGAAAATAAATTCACCCTTGTGTTTACGGGATCGGAACCAAATCCTAAATTTGACAAAACAAGCGCCGATGCTGGTAAAACCGAAGCAAACAAAGGAATTGCGCCTTATATACACCGCGGAGATATGTACGAATTTGTTCCTACTTGCCCGCCAACTTGCGGAGGCGGTGATCCAGGCACAGGCGGGGGTTGAAATCAAGTTTGAGCCGTCCGTAAAAACGTTATCTAAAAGTAGACAATTCTATCGATAAAGACATTTGGAATAGCCGGTTATAAAAACCGGCTATTCCTTTCAAGCTGCGATACGAAAATAATTGAAATTATCTTCGTATCGCAGAGAATGTGCCACATATTTGCGGCTCTGTACCACAGTAGAAGATAAAATTGATAATATATTCACTAAATCAGCGTCAAATCCTAAATTTGGAAAACAGGGGCGGATAAAACTGCATTAAAAGCAATTACCACCCCCGCTACGCAAGAGAGATTTTAATAGTGATCCAACCGGGAGGTTAATTTTGTAACATCGTATGTTCATACAACTACTTTATCTGAGTTTACTTCTATCTACAATGATATTGGGAATAGTCCGTCATAAAAAACTGACTGTTCCTTACAAGCTGTTAACGGTAATAATTGGCATTACTTTTATAGTGGAAAGCATAAATTGGCAGTTAGCCATACGCTCCCATGACACCCGTTTTTTAGCTCATATCATGAGCCTGGCCGAACTTAATTTTTACTTCCCAATCTTTTACTTACTGTTCAGTCAAAAAGTAATAAAGAAGATTATCATCGGCTTGATTATATTTTTTAATATTTTCTCTTTCATCAACTCTTTTTTTTTGCAGCCTTATTATAATAATTTCCCTTCAAATGTGTTATTGCCGGTAGAAATATGCTATGCTATATTATCTTTGGTAATGTTTAGGCAGATGCTTTCCAATACCTTATCAATCAATATAACAAAACAAAGCATATTTTGGTACGGGAGTGCTATGCTTTTTCTTTCAACCTCTTTATTTTTATGTTTAGGATTGAATAATTATTTTGTTATTCATCATCTTAATTTCCATATTCTAGGTACTTTTAACTACATTATAAATTTAATTTTTTATACAATGGCGGGTTATGCTATTTATCTGAACAGTAAAGAAAACATTTTGAATGAAGGATGATGGTGTAGAATTTATTGCCGCTGCTGCTACTGCTTTTTTTGCTTCACTTTCGATATTTATTATTTACTTCGTTGTACTTTACCGTAATAAACAAATAATAAACAGGCAGGAAAAGGAAAAACTTCAGTCCGCCTTTCGCCAGGAACTGCTGGAGACCAGGATAGAGATCCAGGAAGAAACGCTCAACTACATCAGCCGCGAAATACATGATAACATTACGCAGGTGTTATCATTTGTAAAGTTAAACCTCGGCTTGATAAGAAATGAAGATAATGCCAGCAAAAAGAAGGTTGACGAAAGCCGCGAGCTTGTTTCACAAACCATAAATGACCTTCGTAACCTCTCAAAAAGTTTAAGCTATGAACATATAGCGGCACTGGGCCTCGTAAAAACGCTTGAAATAGAGGCTGAACGGGTAAATAACAGCGGCTTGATAAATATTGTGCTTTCAACAGAAGGAAATGTATATACGTTAGGCCAGCAGCGCGAACTTGTTTTGTTCCGGATTTACCAGGAAGCCCTTAACAATACACTTAAACATGCTAACGCAAAACATTTAAAAATCTGTTTGCAATATCAGCCTGAATTGTTTAATTTGACCCTCGAGGATGACGGCACCGGATTTTCTATAGAAACGCTTTCAAACAAGTTGGGATCGGGATTGAGGAATATGGAAAACAGGGCGGCCTTAATCGGCGCTACTGCAACTATTAACAGCTCACCATGTAATGGTTGTTGTATCAAGGTAAAGCTAAATCCTTTGGAAGAACAACTATACGCTGATGGAAATCGTCCAAATCGCCCTGGTTGATGATCACCGCCTGTTTAGGAGCGGTATTGCATCATTAATTGATAATTTTACGGGCTACAACATACTTTTTGAAGCTGGGAATGGCGACGAAATGATTCAAAAAATATCGCCGAAATCGAAACCCGATATTATTTTGCTGGATATCAACATGCCGGTTAGGGATGGTACCTCTACCGCCCAGTGGCTCAGAAAAAACTATCCCGAAATTGCTATTGTGATATTATCCATGTTTGATGACGCCGACAAAGTACTTACCATGTTAAGACTGGGCGTAAAAGGTTATCTGTTAAAAGACTCTGAGCCCTTTGAGTTTGAACAGGCGCTGCAAAAGGTATCGCAGGGTGAGGTATACTATCCCGAATTTGTTACACGGTATTTGTTAAACAATTTTAACCACGAGACTGAACCTAGCAAGTTAAATGCCCGTGAATTGGAATTTTTAAAATTGGTAGGCACCGAACTTACCTACAAAGAAATTGCCGACCAAATGTTTGCCAGCATACGCACTATTGATGGCTATCGCGATAATTTGTTTGAAAAACTGCACATCAAAAGCCGCGTTGGGCTGGTATTGTATGCCATAAAAAATAAGATCATAGATTTGTAATTTGCTAAAAATATTAGCAAATTTGTTTTATGGCACATGAAGAAAATCCCGATTTTTTTAAGGGGCGCGGCGCACAGGTAAATACCCATAACAAGTTTCTGAAAAACAAATACGTGCTGGAGCACATCGAAGGCCTTGACGAGCCTTTACTCGAAAATACGGCTACCCAGCTTTTTGAAGAAAACCCAAAAAAGATCGTTAGCGAGTCAAACAGTCCGGATCTGAGCCACATGTATTCCATCAATCCTTACCAGGGTTGTGAACACGGCTGCATTTATTGCTATGCCCGCAACACACACGAATACTATGGCTTTAGCGCGGGGCTCGATTTCGAGCGTAAGATAATTGTAAAGCGCAATGCCGCAGAGTTGCTGGAGCAATATTTTAACAAAAAAAATTACCAGCCGGTTTGTATATTGCTATCCGGCAATACCGATTGTTACCAGCCAATTGAACGGCGGTTGAAAATAACACGATCATTATTGCAGCTATTTTTAAAATACAGAAACCCCGTCAGTATCATTACCAAAAACAATGTGATATTGCGCGACCTGGATCTCCTTGCAGAATTAGCGGTAATGAACCTGGTACACGTTAACCTGTCGATAACCTCGTTAAACGAACAACTCAGGCAAAAGCTGGAACCGCGTACTGTAACAGCATCCGGCCGGCTGGCGGTAATTCAAAAACTATCAGAAAAAGGCATCCCTGTACGGGTTATGGCTGCGCCGATTATACCCGGGTTAAACAGCAATGAGGTACCCGATATTATTAAAGCCGCTGCCGACCGCGGCGCATTATCCGCAGGCTTCACTATCGTGCGGTTAAACGGCAGTATAGCCGAGATTTTCACCGACTGGATAAACAAGGCCTTCCCCGATAGAGCAGAAAAAGTATTAAATATGATCAAAGCCTGCCACGATGGTAAACTGAACGACAGTGATTTCGGCCGCCGGATGAGCGGCGATGGGCAGGTAGCCGAATCTATTCATCAATTATTTAAAATGGCCTGTAACCGTTTTTTAGCTGGCAGGGAAATGCCTGCGTTTAATTATGACCTGTTTGTACCAAAGAATGGGAGGCAGACGAGTATATTTTGATAACAGATTTACGTTGATTTTGATGATTACGCTGATTTTGATTTGGTACCTATTAATTGCGAATTAACCAATATTCCGATCCCGATCCCAATAGTATAGCAAAGCATATCGCCCCAAAGGAAGGTTTCACCCAAAATTAGACCCCCAACTACTGTATGCCTGATGTTGTTGATCCATGGCGCCTGGTAAAGCTGACTGAACTCGATTGCGTAGCAAAACAACAAGCTTGCAACCGCAACCCATCTTATGCTTCGGTTGATAAACAGGAACCTCACTATAAAATAAACCATCAGCCCCCATAAAATATCACCAATAAATAAGGGAATGCCTTTGATGTGACGGGATAAAAGGCCCAGAACTATAGTGATGACAATGAAGATGAGCCAGGTGAGGCGGTGTTTTGGCACTCTAAAATCTTTTGTCCAAACATAAGGATTACTGACTTTATTTTTTTCAATATTGCTTCTTCCTTTCAATTATCGCCGGGCATTTGGGTCGTAAATGCAAAACCGAAGTCTATAGAAAATCTATAAGTCAATGATTTACGATGTTTTAAAAACTTCGTAAATCTCTAAAAAACAAAAAAGGCGCCCAATGAGCGCCTTTCGTATTTGTTATATGTTTAATCAATAATTAGCTAACTGTTTCGGCTTCCATCGCCATTTGCTCGTCAACCAAAATACGGCCGCAATGTTCGCAAACGATAATCTTTTTGCGCTGGCGTATATCCGACTGCCGCTGTGGCGGGATCTGGTTAAAGCATCCCGAACATGAATCGCGCTGGATAGTTACAACAGCCAACCCGTTCTTTGCATTTTGGCGAAGGCGGTTATAGGCAACTAACAAACGTTCGTCAGTACCTTCGGTTGCTTTTGCGGCCAATGCATTTAACTCATTTTCTTCCTTCTGTGTTTCAGCGGTAATAGTTCCCAATTCAGCTTTCTTAGCTTCGAGGTCGCTTTTACGTGCTTCCAGGTCGGCCAAAGCTTTTTCGTATACCTGGGTTTTTGTGGTTATTTCAAAACCAAATTCCCTGATCTTTTTTTCACTTACCTGGATATCTAAACCCTGTATTTCAATTTCTTTCGAAATTGCATCATACTCGCGGTTATTTTTAACCTCGTTAAGCTGGGTTTCGTATTTCTTGGTATTTGCAAGGGCGTCCTTGATAAGGTTTTTGCGGGTAACTATATCATCCTCCAGGTCGTCAAGTTCGGCTTTGATTTTTTGTATGCGGGTTTCAAGGCCTGCAACATCATCTTCCAAATCTGCAACTTCCATGGGCAATTCGCCTCTTACCTGGCGAATTTTATCAATTTTGGTGTGGATAGTTTGTAGCTCGTATAAAGCTTTCAGCTTTTGTTCTACGGTTTGTTCCATTAAATAAAATATTTGACGGGGTTTGTATTCACTTCTGTTAAACGGAGTGCAAAGGTAGTAAATTTTTTCTTAATTATTTCATACAATAATTGTTGCGTAAATTGTTCACTTTCAAAGTGCCCAACGTCGGCAATAATGATCTGCCCTTCGGCATCAAAAAACTCGTGGTATTTGTAGTCGGCGGTTATAAAAATATCGGCGCCGGCCGCAATAGCATGCTTCAATAAAAAGCCCCCCGCACCGCCGCAAACTGCTACTTTTTTAATATGCTTCCCGGTAAATTCGGTATGCCGAATTACATGAGCGCGCATTTTCTCTTTTACCTGGTACAGGAAAGCTTCGGCTTCAATCGGAACGTGCAACTCGCCTATCATCCCAGCCCCTACCTGTTGGTTTTGGTTCGTTAGCGCATACAGGTCGTAGGCTACTTCCTCATAGGGATGTGCCAACACCAGCGCCATCAGTATCTTACTCTCGAGCGTTGCCGGATAAACCGTTTCTACACGGATTTCATTTTCAAAGTGCCGCTTTCCTGGTTCGCCTACGAAAGGGTTGGTATTTTCGCCGCCTTTAAAGGTGCCAGTCCCTTCCGCGCTGAAGCTGCATTCGCTGTAATTACCGACATTTCCGGCGCCGGCTTCAAAAAGTGCATTCCTTACCTCATCCGCATGGCTCACCGGCACGTAAGTCACCAGTTTTTTTAAAAGATTATGTTTGGGGACCAGTATACGGCAGTTTTTTAAACCCAGCGTTTCACAGATGCGGGCATTAACGCCGGTCATGATGTTATCCAGATTGGTATGAATTGCATAAATCGCTATATCACTGCGAATGGCCTTTTCCACCACACGCTCCACATAAGTTTTGCTGTTAAATTTTTTTAATCCCCTGAAAACAATGGGGTGGTGCGAAATAATTACCTGGCAATTGGTTGCTATAGCTTCGTCAACAACAGCTTCGGTACAATCCAGCGAGATCAGCGCCTGGTAAATATCCTGATCAGGGCAACCAACTATCAAACCTGAATTGTCATATTCTTCCTGGTAAGCAAGCGGCGCAAGGCTTTCGAGATAGGCGGTTAGTTGGGATAATTTCATTTTTGGAGATTACACAGATTAATTTTTGATTTCACCGATAGGGAAAGATCAAAGATAATGATCCGTATTATATAAAGACCTTTCGCCTTTCAGCTTTAACCTTTTACCTTCCTATTGATTTCCCATCTTCGCCATCTGGAAGCTTTCGAAAGCCATTTCCGGTTGTAATCGTTCGTGAGCGTTTTATAATTAACCAGGTCGACAATGGTGCCAATTCCACAAAAACCACCGGTAAGCAGGTACACAATACCCATGCCTACATCGCCTAAAATAAAACGCTGAACACCCGCAACACCGATAAATCCTATCAGGGTAAACAGCATAATATCCTGCGGCGATTTCCTTTTGTCGGAATACATCATATAAAAATATTTTTTCTGATTATCGCTCAGCTCATTAGTGCCCTGCTGCAAAAAAGCCATTTCCTCCGGTGTGATGCCCGGAAATGCCATATAAGGATTTTGATACATGTCCATCTTTAAAGATTTTAGGTGATTTTTAAATTGTGCTGTGAAACTAAGATAGAATTAAAATTATTACAATGCAAAATTGGCCGGTTATTTAAAGATGCCGGTGAATGGGGGATTTATAGCGGTAAAGCCAACTGGATTTCGGATTTACGATTTACGGGTTCGGATTTAGATTTCACATAACCGGAAAGGGGTTATCACAGCTTATTTCTTTTGCTACGCTATTTAGAAGGCAGTAAACACTGTTGTTTGAAAAAATATTTCCGGCTGAGAACGTAAATCCTGTACAGGATTACCAGCAGCGCAGGGATTCCAAGCCAGTGCGCGTGGAACGACCTATGGATATCGCCGTGAAGCAAAAAAGATATCGCATGCCCAATACCACAACCTGGGCACCAGGCGATGCCTAATAACTTAAGCGGGCATAATGTAAAGTGAGAATCGATTCCCGGATTTGTGACTGCCAATGAGATTAGTGCAGCTATCCAGAAAGCGAGTTCGAAGTATTTTGAAAAAATTGATCTAATCAACCTTGTTGGGTTTTGTGGTTAGTAAAACGGATACGCCCAGCGCAAACAATATGCCTACCAGTAATGCGCCAAATATTCTCCCCGAAAAATCCATCAGGTTAGTGCCGCCTTCTATTTCGTCAATATAAAGTATCGAGGCGGCCGTTGTAATAACCCCTCCTATCAGTAAAATTTTGAAACTTTGCAGTAGCGCCTCTAAAAACCCCATATGACCGCCGCAATCGGTATTGCGATAGCTTCTAACTCCAAAATATAGTCCGGCCAGGGGTATAAGCACCGAAACATATTCAATTCCGGTTAAGCTGCCACTTTTGGGCGAAACACCCATCCAATGCATAATAAACATCCATAATCCGCTTAAAACGCCAATGATCACCCCGGTTATAATTGCATTCTTCATAGTAAAACTTGGTTAGGTTTATATCGTTAATACAGCTATTTCTGTATGTACGTTGCTTATAGATAATAAATCTACACTTAAAAGTAATTATTGAGCAATATTGTTTGCAATAATTTTAAGCGACTGCCTTTTTTAGACTAAAAAGCCTTTTTTACGTATATTTGCAACAGTTTGAACATCCGTGATATTTTAGAGCAATATAAAACTGATGAACGGGTAAAAGCATTGGCGCAAGCCTTTAATGCTTCCAAAAATCCAAGGATTCAGTTACGTGGATTAGTCGGGTCAAGTGATGCCGCCGTCGCGGTAGCGTCGTATTTTTTGCAGCATAAGCACATGATATTTGTGCTGCCCGAACGTGAGGAAGCGGGCTATTTCCAGGCAGACCTTGAGAATTTAACCGGCAAGGAGGTTTTACTTTTCCCTTCATCTTACAGAAAACCATTTGAATTTACACAACCCGACAGCAGCAATGTGCTGGCACGCGCCGAAGTTCTCAATGAACTTAATCATTCATCAGAGTTTGGCCAATTAATTGTCACCTACCCTGAAGCGCTTGCCGAAAAAGTGATAGACCGGGCATCCCTTGAAAAAAATACACTCGAAATCTCCGTCAGCAACAAGCTAAGCATCGATTTTATCAATGAGTTTTTGGCAGAATACGATTTTGACCGTGTCGACTTTGTTTATGAACCGGGGCAGTATTCTATTCGCGGCGGTATCGTTGATATATTTTCGTTCTCGCACGAATTGCCGTACCGCGTTGAGTTTTTTGGCGACTTTATTGAATCCATCCGCACTTTTGAGATTGAGAGCCAGCTTTCGGTGGAGCAGGTTAAAAGCATCACCATTGTGCCCAACGTACAATCGAAGTTTTTAACGGAAAGCAATATTTCACTGCTGGAATATGTGGAGGCTGATACGCAGATATGGATCAAGGATGTACAATTTACATTGGATATTATCCAAAGCGGTTATAAAAAAGCCACGCAGGTTTGGAAAGCGCTGACTGTTGAAGATAAGAATCAAAATCCTGACTGGATAGACCCAAAATTTGGCTTTACAGACGAAAAACTGATAACACACCAGTTGCATGATTTTACTATTGTGGAATTTGGCAAGCAATTTTTTTATACGCCGAATCATTCGATCAATTTTGATATGCGCCCGCAGCCATCTTTTAACAAAGATTTTAACCTGCTGATCCATAATTTCAAAAACAACAATGCCGAGCATATTGAAAACTTTATCCTAACTGATTCGGCACGGCAGGTTGAAAGGCTTTATGCTATCCTGGAAGACCTGGACAAAACCGTAAAATTCACCCCCATCAGCATTTCAATAAGAGAAGGTTTTGTTGACCGCGAACAAAAACTGGCCTGGTATACCGACCACCAGATATTTGACCGTTATTATAAGTACAAGCTCAAGAAAGGCTACCAACGCTCGCAGGCAATTACGCTGAAGGAACTGCGGGAGCTAAAGCCCGGTGATTATGTAACCCACATTGATCACGGCATTGGCAAATATGCCGGGCTGGAAAAAGTAGAAGTGAACGACAAAATGCAGGAAATGATCAGGCTGGTATATGCCGATAACGACCTGCTGTATGTGAATATCAATTCGCTAAACCGCATCTCCAAATACAGTGGTAAAGAAGGTACAGTTCCCAAAATGAACAAATTAGGAACCGATACCTGGGAACGCCTGAAAAAAACCACAAAAAAAAAAGTTAAAGACATAGCGCGTGACTTGATCAAGCTTTACGCAGTACGAAAGGCCCAGCAGGGAAATGCGTTTTCGCCGGACAGCTATATGCAAACGGAGCTGGAAGCGTCCTTTATTTACGAGGACACGCCCGACCAGGAAAAAGCCACCACCGACTTTAAAAAAGATATGGAATCGCCGCACCCGATGGACCGGCTCATTTGCGGGGATGTTGGTTTTGGCAAGACGGAGATCGCCGTAAGGGCGGCGTTTAAAGCTGTGTCTGACAGCAAGCAGGTGGCCATACTTGTGCCGACAACCATATTAGCGGCCCAGCATTATAAAACCTTTTCCGATCGTCTGAAGGGATTCCCTTGCAATATAGACTACGTTAACCGTTTTAAGTCGAGCAGGCAGATTAAGGAGACGTTAACGAACCTCAAAGAGGGCAAAGTAGATATCATCATCGGCACACACCGGTTGGTTAGCAAGGATGTTAAATTTAAGGACCTTGGGTTGATGATCATTGATGAGGAGCAAAAGTTTGGCGTAACCACCAAAGAGAAGCTGAAACAAATGCGTGCCAATGTGGATACGCTTACCTTAACGGCGACACCCATCCCGCGCACACTGCATTTTTCTTTGATGGGCGCAAGGGACCTCTCTATCATTTCAACGCCGCCGCCGAACCGGCAGCCCGTAGTTACAGAACTGCATGTTTTTAACGATACCCTGATAAAAGAAGCCATTGAACACGAAATAGACCGGGGCGGACAAATATTTTTTATCCATAACCGGGTGCACGACCTGCCGCAATTGGGAGGCATGATCCATAAGCTAGTGCCAAAAGCGCGTATCGGAATAGCCCACGGTCAATTGGAAGGCGATGCACTGGAGGACGTAATGCTTAAGTTTGTTAATGGCGAGTATGATGTTTTAGTGGCTACAACAATCATCGAAGCCGGACTGGATATTCCCAATGCCAATACCATCATCATCAACTACGCGCATATGTTTGGGTTGAGCGATCTGCACCAGATGCGTGGCCGCGTTGGCAGGAGCAACAAAAAAGCATTTTGCTATTTGTTGAGTCCTCCCCTTTCAACCCTTACCAACGAAGCGCGCAAACGCCTGAGTGCGATTGAGGAATTCAGCGATCTTGGCAGCGGTTTTAATGTTGCCATGCGCGATCTTGATATCCGCGGTAGCGGGAACCTTTTAGGCGCCGAGCAAAGCGGCTTTATCGCAGAGATAGGCTTTGAAATGTACCACAAAATACTGGACGAAGCCATACAGGAACTGAAGGAAGATGAGTTTAAAGGCGTGTTCCCGGATGATAAGCCCCGGCCCTTTATTGCATTCACCCAGATTGATACCGATATGGAGATATTGATACCGGATGAATATGTAACCAGCATATCTGAGAGGTATAATCTATATACGGAATTATCCAAACTGGAAAACGAGGTGGAACTAAAGGCCTTCCAGCAGCAACTGCATGACCGTTTTGGCCCGATACCACCGCAGGTTAATGACCTGTTGAACACCATGCGTCTGCAATGGCTGGGAAAAGCCATCGGTTTCGAAAAAATCTCACTGAAAAAGAATGTGCTGCGGGGTTATTTTATCACCAACCAGCAATCGCCTTACTTTGAAACAGAAGCCTTCCGGCAGATACTGGCATTTGTGCAGGCCAATCCGAGGCGCTGTAATTTAAAAGAAGTTAAAAACACCCTGCGGCTAAGCATTGAAGGTGTTAATAGTATTAACCAGGCTGTTAATTTGCTGAGTGAGGTTGCGGAACCGGTGGGGGTGTAATTAAAGAATTGAACAAAACCAATTAATCAGTTTGTCATCGAATTACTAAACCCTTACAGCAATGACAATCATAAGAGGAGCACACTATTGTTTGTGTCCTCACAACAATAGTCTGCAACTCAATTCTCCCTGACCATCTTCTCCAACGCATCAATCCAGGTTGGAGCATCATTTAAACTTTCCACAAGCTGCACATGCTCGCCGCCCAAGGCGCGGAACTCGCCGCCGTATTCTTCAGTTACCTCGTACACCGTTTCCAGGCAATCGGCAACAAATGCAGGGCAGAAAACTAAAAGGCGTTTTTTCCCTTCGTTAGCTAGTTGAGCCACTACTTTGCTGGTATAGGGCTGCACCCAGGGGTCGTTTCCCAGCCGGGATTGAAAACAAATGGTATATTTTTCTTTGGGTATGTTCAACTTTTCGGCGATCAGTTTTGCAGTATGGTATGATTGTGCCGAGTAGCAATATTTATTGGTATCATTTATTGAATCACAACACTCGTCAACTTTTAAACAGTAGCTATGGGTATGATCGGACTTTATTAATTGCCGCTGCGGCAATCCATGAAAGCTGAACAGGATATGATCATAAGTTTCAGGGTTATATTTCTTCCCGTTATTGGCAAAGGTTTCGATCATCAGCTCATTATCATGGAACGAATTAACAAACGAAACTGATGGTATAGTGGGCCATTGCTTTAACAGTTCCATCACTTTATCGTACACCGATCCGGTGCTTGCCGATGCGTATTGCGGAAACAGCGCTATAACCTGTATACTTTCAACCAACGAAGTCTTCAGCCTGTTTAATGCAGATTCAATTGAAGGGCTCTGATAACGCATTGCCAGTTCTACCTGGTAACCGTCGCCTAAACGTTGCTGAAGCGCCTGGTGCTGTAATTTGCTGTAATGCAGCAAAGGAGAACCGGTTTCATCGCTCCAGATATGTTTGTATAATTTAGCTGATTTCGGACTGCGAAACGGAGCAATGATACCTTTTACCAGCAGTGCCCGCGATATGGGATTTATGTCAATAACGCGCGGATCCATCAAAAACTCATTCAGATACTTGCGAACATCGTTTGTTTCCGGACTGTCCGGTGTACCTAAATTAACCAGTAAAACTCCTTTTTGTGCCATAATATAGAGATCGCGAAAATAAGATATTTTAGTGACTAGAGCTTAGTAATTGGAGATTAGAGGTTGGAGATTGGAGATTAGTGACATTGTCGTGAGTAGGGATCGGACAACTTGAGTGGAAACCGGCGACATAAATTCCTTCTTTCGGACTTTCCCGACTTTTCGGACTTTCGGACTAAATAACTAATCTCTAAACTCCAGCCTCTAATCTCTAGCCTCAATACTTCTCCAGTTCCGCTTTAACCTGTTCCATCAGCCACATCGGCGTTGATGTTGCACCGGCTATGCCGACCTTGTCGCCCGGCGAAAACATCGCACTGTCGAGCTCGCTGCTGGACGATATAAAAAAAGTATTGGGATTGTGTTTACGGCAAACTTCAAATAAAACTTTGCCATTTGACGATTTGCGGCCCGAAACAAATACCACTTTATCAAACTGGTTCACAAACTTCGGCAAATCATGGTCGCGGTTGGATACCTGGCGACAAATGGTATCATTGGCTTTCAGGTTATATCCACGGGCCAAAAGCTGATCCTTCACATGATAAAACTTTTCCATGCTTTTGGTAGTCTGGCTGTAGAGCGTGATGTTTTGGGGTAGCTCTACATTATCCAATTCGGCAATATCCTGGAAAACCAGGGCCTCATCATTAGTCTGCCCTTGTAAGCCCACTACTTCGGCATGGCCATGCTTACCGAAGATCAATATCTTTTCGTTTGCATCGAAAGATGTTTTAATCCGGTTTTGCAGTTTGAGCACCACAGGGCATGAAGCATCTATCAGTGTAATATTGTTCTCCAAAGCGGTACGATAAGTATCCGGAGC
>Ga0206797_1095_pt1 | contig 17549 bp, 15 predicted proteins | sample Alteio_BWOrgCont_69_FD_152894 | JGI IMG/M metagenome (GOLD analysis project Ga0206797, IMG submission 152894) | Enriched cells from forest soil in Barre Woods Harvard Forest LTER site, Petersham, Massachusetts, United States -... | ecosystem: Environmental > Terrestrial > Soil > Temperate forest >...
AACTTGAACAAACCACGAACGGCGCTCGCGATTGTTGTCTCCTTTTTTATCATAGCTTTCATAACCCATAAAGATCATTGGTTTATCAAATTGATCAATGCCCGACTCCTGTGATGCTTCTGTTAAAGCCCCATTAGCATGTGACTCTCCTACTTCCAGATGCCCACCGTACATCGATAAATGATTGTCATAGCTATCTTTATTACGCATCTGAAGAACTACTTCCCCGTCAGGAGTCAGCAAAACGATATTAGCGGTCTCATGGGCATACCCAAGCTTTTCAGCAATTTTCCGATCAATGCGGCCAATGACTTTAGAATCTGTACTGGTACCATTAAGAATATGAACTTCCTCACCTTTAAAACTCTTTTTGAGATTAGCCTTCACCAGTTCAATAACTTCTTCCGCTTTGGATCGTGCATTACTTTCACTATTGCCTAGCGCCTTTTCAATTTCAATAATTTGTTTTCTAACACGATTCTCATCAAAAGAACGCTTTGATATGAATCCATTTGCTTCGTCAGACTCACGCAATAATTGCAACTCAGTGTCAGATAAATGTTGTGGCATTTGATTGAGCATGGCGAGGTCAGCTTTTTCCCAATGAGCAGGAACAAAATCTGGTGAGGCATCAGCGGATTCTGACCAATGATAATCTATAGCTACTCCACTTGAGTCCATAGCAACAGGCTCTGTACCTTTCTGCGAAAATCCACCCGACCCTACTTGCCCAACCCATTTATATTTCCCCACAACTTCACCATCACGAATCCCGACTCTATTAGGCGCCCGATCCTCTTGACGAGCTAAATCGTCATCTTTTTTTCTCTCCCATTGAGCAATTTCTTCAGGCGATGGATTTTCAATTAAAGTTCCACTCTTATCAAAATAAAACATATTTCCTGTAGCCACTACCATGCTTGCTGGCCCAGCAAACTCTGGTTCTTCATATGCAATTTCTCTTTGTACTGCTTGTTCCTGTACTTTACTATTCTTTCCCAATAATCCTCGATAAAGACCATAAATCCCAGCAGCACCAGCAATTAGCCCTACTGTTAAGCTAAACATCGCCCCATCACTTTTAACCGCTGACATGGCACCATCACGCTTTAAATTCATTTTCCAGATCAAACCACCTGAAAAATACTTCCTCGGCATAACCTGACCGTCGGGTGTTGCTGTTTCTTTTATATAGTTAAATGCGCCTTTTTTATAGGCTTGAAGATAACGTTGGTAGATCTCTTGTTTGACCGCGGGGTTGTTTAGGTTAACACCAGCGACTTTGTTTTTATTAGTGTAGACGGTATCTAAGAGACCGTTTTGGATGGTTTCCTTATACCACTTGGCTAAGATCAGCGCTTGATAGATTTGACGTAAAGGGGCAAAATTCTTGCCAGTGTTGACTTCTTTTTCGATTTCGGGAAGGACTATTTCACGGACGACTTGAGAAGCTAAGGAATGCGCCTTCCCTAGATCCCCGACAGAAGCATTTGGGGATGACAATGTTTGATAACCATTATGTTTTTGTAATGCTAAATAATCTTCATCAAGCATTACTTTTAATGTTGATTGGGTCACGTAGGCGGCATTGCCGTTTTCGAAGACTTGGGCTTGGTTGGGAAGGATCCATACCTTGTTAAAGGTGTTTACCGGGATATTGGTTGTGCCGAATTGCTGTTGGGCTTTAGCGTATACCCTGCTCCAGAATTCTTTGCCTAGATCTTTCTCTGGGTAAATCAAGGATGCAGTCAACTGCTTGAGGATATAGTCTTGAGCTAATAGATCACGACCTAAATCTGTTTGACCCAAAGCTGCAGGAACCATACGGTCTTTTTCATAGGGCGAAAGATTAACCCATAAATCACCTTCAGGGATCGTTAGGCCTGCTAAGAAATATTTGACCAGTTGATTAGCCTGATCTTTGACCGATGCAGTATCCTGCGTGCCTTTTCCTGTATCAACGATGAATTGAAATTCTAAAGGCTTTTGGGGATTAACGATCAAACCTTTTAAAGCTAAGGGTGAAAATGGCGCGGAAACATCTACCATTGTCCCAGGCACAGGAAGCTGATTAATGCTAAAATCCTGGGCATAGACATACTGAAGATTGCTAAATATAAAGGTAATGCAGACCAGTGAAGCAATTAAACGTTTGAGCATTGTTTTTCCTTAGAAAACGCTTTTACCATAAGGGACGCTTAAAATATAACATATTCTTAGCAGAAAGCAAGTTTTTGAGCTTGATGAATAGACAATTTTATGATTGATTTTGGAACAAATTATGGAAGAATTTATTGATCTTTACCAGAAGCTTTTTTGAGATCTTTGATAAAATTAGGATCAAGAACACCGCCGATCTTTTCTACGGTATGTACGTCTGACCAGGCTTGATCATATTTTTCTAACTTAAAAAAAACCAGTTCTCGATTATTGTAGGCTTTCACATAAAATGGATTATTTTCGATGGCTTGAGTGTAGTCATGAATGGCTTGGGATAAATTACCCTTCACATCATAGGCATGACCACGATTGTTATAGGCTTCTGCATCTTTGGAATTATTAGCGATGGCCATGGTAAAATCAGCGATGGCTCGATCTAGGCTACCTTCCTGGGCATAGGCAACCCCACGGTTATCGTAGGCCTTGGCAAGATTGGGATCGATGTCAATGGCCTTGGTATATTCATAGATCGCTTGATCAAAATTACCTACCTTGAAATCGTCATTACCATCACGCAAGTATTCGTTGGCTGTTTCGGCAAAAACAGGAAGGATATTAAAAGATAAAAGTCCCATTAACAATAGAACTGAACGTAACCAGATCACCACAGGTTTTTCTGGATCCAATCATCCATTTGTTGGATCACACCCCATCCATTATTATTTGGATCCGTAGCCGCACCATTACATGTTGCACAGCCAGAAAAAACGATGAGTACCACCAGGAGCAATAAACAATGAATATTCTTTAACATAACTCTTTCCTTTTTAGCGATCCTCACTGTAACTGAAGCGAACGGATCATTTCATTGACTAAAATACCATCTTGGCCGTATTTATCAACATTCCCAAGAAAGGTCATAATATAAGCTTGATCGCTGCGAATGACCCAGGCATTGACCATTTTTAATTGATCAGGCTTGGGACCTTCTATATCCATCATATGCCCTTCACGCCAGCCCAACTGCAGAGACTTATCCTCGACGATTTTAATACTTGTCCCAAATACCGCGGTCATTTGTTTTTTGATCGCTTCGCTGAATGCCGGCAAGGTAGAAGCAACTGACGGCACCTCTTGAACAGTGACATTAAAATTCTCTTGCAGCCTGTCCAGGGCAGTATCTTTGGGACGCAGGAATACCACCGCCACACTTGGTTTCGGATGAACGATCACCTTCCATGCCTTGGGGTATTTAATAGAAAACTTGTATTGGTCATCTTGATAGACGCTGAATTGAGAAATGAAATACAAATAAAATCCCAATGCGGCAAGCAATAAAAGTCCTGCGATCGAGGCGATAACGATCAAAATGATTTTCTTAGTGGACGACTCCATATCCCTCTCCTTAACACCTTACTAAGTATAAAACTTTTTACCCTTACTTTTCAAATCTAAAATATACGCGCATGGCTTAAAGCGGCCATCTTTAAAACGTGCTTCCAATTTTTCCATCCCATCCACCAGCTGGTCTATCCCAATTGAGTCTGCGTAACGTAACAGCCCGCCCCTAAACGGCGGGAATCCGGTTCCCATGATCATGCCGATATCCACGGTATCAGGACCATCCACCACTTTTTCCTGCAAGATCATGGCAGCTTCGTTGATCATGATGTACATCATGCGTTGGATAGATTCTTGTTCACCAACAGCATTACCACTTTTGACCAAAGCCTGCACTTCAGGATTGACCACACGTTCCTTGCCGTGAATATAAAATCCTTTGCCTGATTTCTTGCCGAGAAGTTTTTTAGGAAGAACATCATCAAAGATCTTGGCCGGTTTAAACCGAGGACCCAATCCAGCTTCCAGGATATGCAAAACCTTCACACCAACATCCAAACCAACCTCATCGGATAAAGTAAAAGGCCCCATGGGCATGCCAAAATTAGTAGCATAACGGTCGATCCCTTCGATGGATCCGCCTTCATCCAGGATACGTCCTGCCTCATCGATATATCCGAGCAGGATGCGATTAACCAAGAATCCCGGGGCATCTTTAACAATGACAGGTGTCTTACCTAATTTCTTGGCAAATTCCAGGGTTGTGACAAGCGTCTGCTGGGAAGTAAATTCAGTCGTGATGATCTCGATCAAAGGCATGCGATGTACCGGATTAAAAAAATGGAACCCAATGACCCTTGACGGGTCTTTGGACGCACGGGCCATTTCCGTCACAGATAGGGACGAGGTGTTTGAAGCTAAAATGGCTTTTGAAGAAAGCGCTTGGCTTACTTCCGCAAACACTTTTTTCTTGATCTCCATGTTCTCAACCACCGCTTCAATAGCAATATCAGCGTCAGCAAAACCACTGTAATCAACAGTCCCTGAGATCATCGCCATTTTAGCGGCCACATCATAAGGCTTTGCTTTCTTTCTCTTCATGGCCTGAGCATAGACGTCATACGCTGCTTTGAGTCCCTTGGCAATGGCATCTTGATTAATATCTTTAAGACGCGCCCACACACCTCGATCGCTGAATAATTGAGCAATACCTCCGCCCATGATCCCCGCCCCGATCACTGCACCTTTGGCAATGGGCATGGGTTTAACATTTTCAGCGCCGGGAATGGTTAATTTCTTATATTTCTCTGATAAATAAAAAACTTTCACTAAATTCTTGGATATGGATGTAATGGCCAAATGCGCGAAAGCGCTGGACTCTATGTCCAGGGCTTGTTCACGAGGTAAATATAAGGTTTTACGTACCACATCCACAGCTTTAAGCGGAGATGGATAAAAACCTTTTGTAGCTTTTTGAATAGATTTGATGGTTTCTTTGTAAACCACCATCTGGCCTAACGGATTCTTTTCCAAAAATGCTTGCAGCCCTTTAAATGCCACTGGTTTGATAATGCGCTTCTTGGGTTCAACAGCAATTTCATCAACAAACTCACGCACACGATCGTGCAGGCCCACTGAGGGATAAAGTCTATCTGCTAACCCGCACTTAAATGCCGCTGAAGAAGTGATCGGAGCCCCTGAGACTATCATTTTCAATCCCTGCTGAAGTCCCAAAAGACGCGGCAGACGATAGGTGCCGCCGAATCCAGGGACAAAGCCTAAATTGACTTCCGGAAGGCCAATGCGGATCTTGTCATTAAACGTCATGATCCTGTAACGGCAGGCCAAAGCCAATTCGCATCCGCCACCCAAGGCCACCCCATCAATGACAGCCACCGTTGGAAAAGGCAAGTCTTCGATCTTGTCCATCACCCGCTGACCTGCCTGGGCTTTTGATTTACCATCCGCCACTTCCGTAATATTCTCAATTTCTTTAATATCAGCGCCAGCGATAAAAATATCCTTCTTGGCACTTTGGATGATCAAAGCTTTCAAGTTTTTACCTTTAAGCTCATCAAGCATTTTATCCAGCATCAAAAGTGTAGCTGAATTCAATACATTGACCCTAGAATCCGGCTGGTCAAAAGTGATCGTACCGATATTGGCTTCTTCTTTATAAAAGACAGACATATATTATCTCCTAAACGAAAAGTAGTCGACGTCCCTACTTTTTCTACCTCTCTAAAACTACGGCTGCCCCTTGGCCGCCGCCGATACATAAAGACACGATGCCGGTATTGAGATTGTTACGGTTTAAATGTTTGAGCATGGTCAGGATCAATCTTGCTCCTGTGGTCCCTACCGGATGGCCTAAGGCAATGGCACCGCCGTGAACATTCAATTTCGCAGGATCAATGGCGCCAGTATAACCTTCATAACCAAATTCTTTGGTGAATGTATCAGACGCTAAAGCGCGCACGCAAGCCAAAGCCTGGGCAGCAAAAGCTTCGTTGATCTCAAAGGCTTGCATATCAGAAAATTTCATGCCGGCTTTCTTTAAGGCCTTGGGGATGGCATGCGCCGGGCCAATGCCCATGCGATTAGGCTCAACACCGACAAAAGCAAAACTACGCACATATCCTAATGGTTTCATACCCAATTCTTTAGCGCGTGATTCGCTCATCACTAACAGCGCACAAGCGCCGTCAGTGATCTGGCTGGAATTACCAGCTGTCACGGTACCTGTGCCTCGTTCAAAGAATGGTTTTAATTTGGCCAACGCTTCGATGGTCTGGCCTTCACGCGGGCCATTATCATCCACCACGGCTTCCTTATATTTAGGACCAGGAATGACAGGGACAATTTCTTCTCTTAAGATCGCCCGTGCGGCAATGGCTTTTTGATGAGAAGCCAAAGAAAATTCATCCTGTTCACGACGGGTAATACCAAATTCTTTAACTAAGACTTCTGCTGTCTGCCCCATGTTAAGACCACAGACAGGATCAGTTAAACCCAACTGCAAACCGATCTTCGGCATTAAAAAATGATGCGGCCGAATTTTGGCAAAACCCTGTAATCTTGCCGGCAGGGTTTTAGCACGTGAAATTTCAGTCAAGATCTCCTGATATTCTTTGGAAAGAAAAAATGGGATATTGCTCATGGACTCAGTACCACCGGTCATATAACAAGAACCTTCGCCCGCCCTGATCCTGATGGCTGCCTGGGTCACGGCTTCAATACCGGACGCACAATTGCGATGAACGGTAAAAGCAGGTGTTGTTTTAGGAATACCGGCGAGTAAGGCAATAACACGGGAAATATTGGCCGCATCCGCGGGTTGCCCCACACATCCAAATATCACTTCATCAATAAGTTTCACATCCAATCCCATACGCTCGATCAACTCACGCGTGGCAATACGCCCCAATTCCTGGGCACTTAAATTATTGAAATTCGCCCCCATCTTGGAAAACGGGGTGCGTATACCATCGACGATCGCTATTCTTTCCATGCCATCCTCCTCTAAACCTTCGGTCTAATGTCTAAAATACGCTTCTCTTTATTCGCTGTTTCTAATTCCAAACGCTTGACCATCTCATCTAAGGGGATGAATTTGATCTCATTCGGCGATACTTCGGTCGCTCCGGTTAATTTATCTTTGATCAATTGGGAAAGCGCGCTTTGATTAGCCCCTGCCTGAGTTGTTACATACACTGCCAGCTCATCAACTTCATAAGGGTCATTATTATGTTTACGGATCTCTAACTGCCATTCATCCACTTGAGGGATATCGTTGAGCACCTCGGCAAAATGACTAAAATTGACCAAGGTACCTTTGACCTTGGAGAGCTGTATATCCTTATTATCCGACAAACGTGTGATGTCCGAAGATAAGCGCAGCGTCATGCGCCCGCAATGAGGGCAAGGCTCGTGAGTTATCCCTCCTTTGACAATATCCCCTGTTCGATAACGCAGCACCACACTGGCCCTTGAATCCAAGCTCGTATAGACCAATTCACCGTCATCCTGGTCATCTTTAACCTCACCGGTGGCGGGATCAATGATCTCAAAGATCTCCTTATCCGGATAAAGGTGATAACCGCTGGAGATATGATTCTCTGTCGGGCATTCTGCCCAAGCACTGCGCGCCTCGGTAAAACCATAGGTACCAAAAATTGAAACATTCCGAGCGCCTTGGGCTGCCAAAATATCTGACAACTTCTGTTTATACGCTGGTGTAACCTTGGCTGCACCCAACACAATTTTCTTTAAAAAAGACAGGTCATGGCCTTTATCTTGAGAATAACGCAGCAGATGATAAATATAACTTGGCACACCCAGGATGGTTGACGGCTTGATCCTCATGAGGGCTGTTAGATTACCCTCCGTGCCCATGACCTTACCACCACCCGTGGATAAGGCGAAAACACCCGCTTCAATAGCTCCAAAAAAAGTCTGCCAGAATGCCAAATGCGGCGCAAAAGGAAAAAGATTCATGATCCTCTCATCCCCTTTAATATCAAAAAGCTCAACCATGCGGGCACCCGAAGCATATAAATTATCCAGATCATAACGGCTATACATGAATGGGACCGGAGAATTCGTAGTGCCTGTCGTAAAGGTCATAAATACCGGACGGTATTCACGAGCCAGATCATCCTGCAGGTGATGCCCTTGAAGCATCGATCTTGCCATGAGCGTCAATAATCGTGATTTAGGCCAGGACCGGCCGATCTTTTCTTTATCAGGCTGAAGGATAAAATCCTTATACTTTTGCGGATTATTCTTATCGATCAGATCCAATTTAGTGATAAAGGGGATCCGTTTTAGGTCTTCTCTGCTACGGATCAGCCTGGGATCGATCTTATTGTCATCAAAAATTTTACGGTAAAAAGGACTAAAAGGATAAACGTGGGTATTAATAAAAGAATGCAGGCACTTGTTCTGTAAATCCTTGATCTGACTATACGTTAAAGATGTTATGCCTCTCCAAGAGTTCATTAGATATAGTGTAGTATATCAAACGGCACCTCGCCACAGAAATCGAAAAAATAACCCCGTATTCCTAAGAATACGGGGTTATTGAACATCAATACTCTCTCAAGGAGAATTATTGAGCTGCTGGAGCTGCTGCAGAATTATCAGCTGCTGGAGCAGATGCATCGCTGTTCATAGCTGCATCTTGAGCCTTAACAGTACCTTGAGCTAAGATTAAACCAACGATCCCGAAAACTAAAGCTGCTGCTAAAACTAATTTCTTGTTCATGACTTCTCCCCCTTGATTTTGATAAGAATTAAATTCTTACCGTTGTTGATAGTGTGTAAATTTTTTACACATCTTACTTGAATCTAAATCCTTACATTAGAAAAGATTCATTAGTTTCTTCTAATCCTTCTAATACTGTAACAAAATTCTAAAATAATTCCATTAAAATCTTCTAATTCTTTATTTAACACACAAACGCGTTCTTTTCTCCTCAATGCTCGTCGTCAATTCTTCAAATGACTTTGCAAAGGAAGACAACCCTTCGTCGAGCAATTGATTACAGACCATACCAACATCGATCCCCATCAGGCGCAATTGCTCAATAGTCTTCTGAGCACCCGCCACATCCCCTGGCATTGCCACTTGAGCCACACCATGATCTAATACCGCTTCCAGTGTTTTATCAGGCACGGTGTTAACCGTATCCGCAGCGATCAATTCAGTGATATATTTAATATCACTGAATTGAGGGTCTTTGGTCCCAGTCGATGCCCAAAGAACCCGCTGAACTGAAGCACCCTTAAGCTTTAATGCTTTGAATTCACTACCTTCAAAACTATTTTGAAATTTATGATAGATGATCTCGCTATTAGCTACAGCAGCCTTACCTCTTAATGCTTTTCCAGCGGCTGCTTGCTCATCTAATTTCTTATCAATATTGGTATCAATACGGCTGACAAAGATAGAAGCCACAGAATGGACCCTGCTAATATCCCCGCCATTTTTTAACAGTTGGTTTAAACCTTTCAAATACGCCCAGACAACCTCTTGATATTGTTCCGCAGAAAAGATCAAAGTAACATTAACATTAATACCTTGAGCGATCAATCCCTCCACCACACCCAAACCATTCTTCGTGGCCGGCACTTTGATCATTACATTAGGACGGTTAAGCTTTTTCCATAACCGCACACCTTCTTTGAGCTGGGATTCTAGCTCATTGCCTAATTTGGGATTGATCTCAAGGCTGACGTAGCCATCCAAAGCTTTGGTCGCTTCATAAACGCCCTTGAAAAGATCTGCCGCATCCTGCACATCCTTGATGGTTAATTCATCATAGATCTCAAAAGTGGATTTTCCAGCTTCTGATAATTGCTGGATCTTGGCATCGTAATCTGTGCTCGTACTAATGGCTAGTTTAAAAATAGTAGGATTGGATGTTTGCCCGCGCAAACCCTGATCAATAAGGTTTTTAAGTTTGCCGCTGGCGATCATCGAACGGCTGATATTATCGATCCATAAACTCTGGCCCAACGCAGCTATCTCATTTAATTTTGTTTTTGCCATAGCCCTCTCCGTTCGATCACTCTTTTCACCGCTTCAACAATATTGACATCTTTAAGCCCATAATGTGACAGCAATTGTGCGGGGGTGCCGCTTTCGCCAAAAGAATCTTTAACCCCTACAATTTCCAGAAAACAAGGATAATGCTGCCCTAAAACTTCTGCCACCGCAGAACCCAAACCACCCGCCATCTGATGCTCTTCCGCCGTCACGATAGCCCCTGTTTCTTTAGCAGAGCTGACGATCATCTCGACATCAATAGGTTTAATGGTATGCATATTCACTACTTTTAAACTAATGCCCTCGAGCTTTAACTTTTCAGCCGCTGATAATGCTTCAGCCACCATGACCCCGCAAGCAATGACCGTGGCATCATTCCCTGCGCGCAGGATATTCGCCTTACCGACCACAAAAGCATCTTCTTCTTTAGTAATAATGGGAAGCGGCGCACGGGATGTACGCATATAAAATGGACCAAATGTATTGGTGATCGCACGCGTGGCTTTTTTGGCTTCAATATAATCTGCAGGACAAATGACCTTCATATTAGGCAGGACTCGCATGATGGCAAAATCTTCCAGGCATTGAGCGCTGGCCCCGTCTTCACCAACGGTCACACCACCATGAGAACAAACAATCTTCACATTGCAATTATTGTAACAAACATCCAAACGGATCATATCATAGGCCCGATTGGTTAGAAAAACCGCAAATGACGTCGCAAAAGCCACATAGCCCTGAGTGCTCAAACCTGCGGCAGTGCTCACCACATCTTGCTCCGTGATGCCTAGATTAAAAAACCGGTCAGGAAATTCTTTTTTGAAATATTCAGCTCGGGTGGCGTCTTCCAGATCACCGGAAGTAACGACGATATTAGGATTGGCTTTCCCTAAGGTAACCAATTCTTCACCGAATCCATCTCTGGTAGGGGTTGGTTTTAATTCCATTTATTTTAGCTCCGCCAAAGCTTGGGCTAATTGTTCTTTATTAGGCGCCTTACCATGCCACGCGCTTTTACCTTCCATAAAGGAAATACCTTTGCCTTTAATGGTGTTGGCAATGATCACTGTCGGCTTACCTTTAGTATTGCTAAATTCATCGAAAGCTTTCTTTAAGGCTTCAATACTATGCCCATCGATATCAAGAACATTCCAACCAAAAGCCGCCCACTTAGCTGCCAAAGGTTCCAAACTCTTGATCTCATTGGTGGGCCCGTTTTCCTGCACCTTATTACAGTCAACGATGGCACAGACATGATCCAATTTATAGTGATGCGCTGTCATAGCCGCTTCCCAAACAGAACCTTCCTGGATCTCCCCATCACCCATCACGCAATAGACCTTAAAATCCTTACCGCGCATCCTGGCACCCAAGGCAACACCATTCGCAAAAGATAAGCCATGACCAAGCGATCCTGTGCTGAATTCCACACCCGGGACCTTGGTGTGCACATGGCCTTGCAATCTGGCGCCAAATTTTCTAAATGTTTTTAATTCTTCTTTGGGGAAATAGCCAAAATTGGCCAAGGTCGTGTAAACCACCGGTGAGACATGGCCTTTGGAGACAATGACCCGGTCGCGGTCTTCCCAGCGCGGATCGTTGGGCTTATGATCGATCTGATAACCGTAAAGAGTAAGGAAAATTTCAACAGCGGATAAGGAACCGCCTGGATGACCGGAACCTGCAATCTCCAGGGTCTCTAAAATATCACGGCGAAAAACCTTTGCTTTCGCTTTGAGGGATTCGATATCTATGGTTTTGGTCGACATAAAATAATTTTAAAATTGGTGGGCCTTGCTGGACTCGAACCAGCCACCCTCTGATTAAGAGTCAGATGCTCTACCGGATGAGCTAAAGGCCCTAATAAATCTCAAAAGTGAAAATCTTTTATACCAGATTTACCAGAGCCTGTAAAGAAACTCTTTTTCTTATTCTATTAATAAAATATTTTACTTAATTATTTTCCCCAAAGACACGCCTAACGATGGCCATGTCCCACCCATGGCGCTGAAGATCTTTTTTCAACACGATCAATTCTTCAGGGGTTTTAGAACGGTATAATTCCCGCAGCAGATCGTAATTGAACTGCTGCTGGGGATTAAACCGCACACTTAAAGGCTTCTCTTGGGCATTCTTATTAAAGATCACTGCGATCATGGCCAAAAATAAAGGCAAGCTGATCACAGCTAAAGCAGAGTAAAAATCAAAAGAAACTTTAGGGTTCAATAAATACGGCAGACTGAATAAAAATGAATCGATCAAGAAATGAGCGACGATAACGCACACAATACCAAAACGCAAATAAAAGATCCCCATGATGATCCCGATGCAGGTCACTTCCACTCCCCTAAACCACATGGGGAAGACCTCATATCCTGTATGGCCAAAACCCCATATCGCGGCACTTAAGAACACGGCCAATATCGTTGGCACTTTATATTTCTTAAGTAAATTGATGACAAATAAACGGAACATGGCCTCTTCTGAGAACGAAGCCTGACAGCCTATCGCTAACGCTGTGAATACCGGCACTAAAGATGTCGATGCCTGGGTCAACCAGGATAATTCATCCCACACTCCGCAATACTTAAACCCTAAGTTAAATATAAATGCCTGCACCCCCAAGATCACAGCGGCCGCGATATACCCGACAACAATTTGACGGGCTATATTCATCGAACAAAATGAAGACAATAGCGTACTTAAAAAACCTGTATTCTTCTTATCAGGAGCAGCTTCAAAACGCATGGATTCACCTGCCAAGGCCGGCAGGATAAAACCGATCGCAATAAAAAAAGGACCGATAATGCTCTCAATGAACTGCCTGACCATATAATCCCCCAGCGACTGGGTCGTTGGATAATCATAGAGCAGGTTCTGGTAATTATTTAACACGTCCAGCATCATCAAAACAAATAAACCTATCCCCACGCCGACATAAAAAGGCTTCACACTGCGCGCAACCACCTGCTGTTTACGATTAACAACGACCACAATGGCAAAGGTCAAGAGCGCCAAATAGAAGATCCGAAATACCAGGGTCAGATTCTGGCCTATTTGTTTAAGATTATCCACGTATCGGTTAAAACCATCCGGGATCTCGAATTGATATTTATCAAAACTAAGGATCTCATTACCAGAGATGGTCACATTGGTCAAAAGCTTGGCGCGGCCGCTATCCTTAACCTTGCTCCAGGGAATATCCACATCTTTATCCTGCCAGCTGAAAAAATACTCCTGACGATTATCGAACTTTTTAACATCCTCACCATGGACAATGAATTTAGCAGGATCAAAGGCAAATCTTGTTTTCAAGAAATTAAAAGCAAGCTGGCTGGCTTTTTCTTTGTCAACCAAAGGACGAAAAGCCGTATCCTCGATGACATGGCCAAAACCGATCACTTCGCCGGTAGCAGAACTGATCGCCACTTTATATTCTTCTTTTTGTTTTTCTTTAAAAAAACGGACCACCCAGCAGAACAGATCATAATGCAGACGGCGAATTAAAGCCTGAGAAGCAGTAACGCCTAAAGTTTTCTGTAAATAACGGTCAGCCCCCTCATCCACATCAAATGTCACTGCCATCTTAAATCCATTACTATCAACCCCGCGGTCAGTCTTCAAAAACCCTTTAGCTACTTCAATGGCTTTGGACTGACTGATGGACAGATCAATGGACTGATAACGCGGCAGCGATAATTGGCACCAAAGATACGCACCGCCTGCGGCTAAGATGATCAATATAAACCATTCCAAACGTTTATTCATGTATAAGGATTTCTTTCTGTTTCCGTGTTAATTTTTTTATCGATCTTTCCTGGGCTTGAGCCTCTTGTTTTGTTCGACACTTCTTTTTATACATCAATGTGACAGGCCCTTTACCCCGTAAATACTTGGCCCCTTTGCCTTCGTTGTGAGCCGCCATGCGTTTCTTGATATCATTGGTATAGCCGGCATAATACGTGCCATATTTACACTGTACCACGTATGTCCAATAGGTGCCACGAGCCTTTGACTTAGTCATACCCCTAAGTCCACTTGTTTTGCAGACTCAATAAGCATGGTCCGAGGATCTTGCACATAAACAATGACTGAAGCCTGTGCCATATTGGAAACCTTCTCTAACGAAATTTCTGCCTGAGAATCTTCTTGTATTAATGGTATGGTCTGAAATTCTCTAACAATATTATCATGATGAAGCACACGGCCTGCATTCTCGCCTTCTGTCACACTGGTACTTAAACCTCTTTCAACCAAAGCAATATTAATAACATCTCCCTTTGAGAACCCTTCAACCTTATAATTAAGGGCGATCTGCTTATCTTGTTTAGTAAAACTGATGTTCAAAACAATCTTTGCAGGTTTAATTAATTCACGATCTATATCACTTTGTAAATGTTCCTGATCAGACCCAACAAAGGCGTCGCTGCCGTTAACGATCATCTGCGGGGTATAAACCCCCTGATTTGGAAAAATACGAGAATACGCGTATTGCCGCTGGGTAAATTCTGCACGGCTAAAAACATCCCGCCAACCTAAATAATTCCAATAATCCACGTGAAAGATCAAGGGATACACAGGTTCATTATTTTTCCTGGCCCAAGCTGTTAATTGACTGATAAGAAGATCCGCAGGAGGACAACTGGAACAGCCTTCAGAGCTAAAAAGCTCAACAATAACAAAAGGCTTATCCTGTGCTTGTTGAGCTAAAACAGCAGATGCAAACCCTGTTAAAAAAATAAAAAATAATAAAAAATAACGCATATAAAAGATCTACGCTACCAGCTCTCCAACAACAGCCTGCCCATCTATCTTCTGCAAACGAACAGGCAGGATTTGATTGAATAAATGATGCTCCCCTTTGACCTTGACGCGCACATAATGGTCTGTCAAACCATTTTGCCAGCCATCATTCTTTGATCTTTCAAATAAAACAGTTTGGATGCTTCCAAGCAATGATCCTTGAAAAATACGGCGTTTACGATCACTTAATTCACGCAGGATCTGGCTGCGCCTGGCGATCACCTCCTGAGGCATTGTTTCCATCAAACGGCTGCGGGCCATATGACGCGGGGAATAACTGAAGACATGAAAATAATGAATAGGTAATTCTCTTAATACTTCCGCAGTCCTCTCAAAATGCGCGTCACTCTCACCAGGAAAACCAACGATCACGTCAGTACCAATGCATATCTGCGGGACTTGGATAGAAGCCAAGCGGACAAAATCACTGAATTCTTCAAGAGTATACTTACGTTTCATTTCCTTTAAGATCTCGTCATCCCCGCTTTGTAAAGGGATATGTAAATAGCGGCAAAGCTTATGTCCTGCACTCATGCGATCAAATATATCCTTTGAAATGGTCGTGGGTTCGATCGATGAAATACGGATACGTTCTAATCCTTTAAGCGCATTCAATCCATCAATGACATCCATCAATGTTTTATCTTGATCAGAATACGTACCGATATTAATACCGGTTAAGACCAATTCTTTATGCCCTGCCCCGACAAGCGCTGCAGCCTCGATAAAAATATCATCGAACACCCGGCTGCGTGCCCGGCCGCGGGCATAGGGAATTTCGCAAAACGAACAGAAAAAATCACAGCCATCCTGGATCTTGATATTCGCACGCGTATGTTCGCTGTCAATGGAAGCTATAGGTGAAGTGAACGGTTCACGTTCAATGGTGGGGACAATCACCTGCGCGGTCTCTGGTTTTGGGTGTTCATTAAAAACTGATACCAGGTCCATCTTTCGCCCATTGCCCACGATCCAACGGACATTCGGAAGATCGGCCAGTCGCTCTTTTTGTATCTGCGCCTGACAGCCGACCAAGGCAATACGCGCGGCAGGATTAAGCCGATTGACCTTATGCACCAAATGACGGGTATCAGCGTCTCCCCCTTCAGTCACAGTACAGGTATTGATGACCACGATATCAGACGTCTCATCAAAACCAACTACCCTGTATCCGTCCTGCTCAAAAGAATTTTGGATAGAAGCTGTCTCCGACTGATTTAAACGGCAGCCAAATGTATAAAAAGATATTTTTGTCATTGGATATTTTCTTTAAGCCAGATCAAGGCTTGATTTAAACCTGTACAAGTCGATCCAACACGTAGATCAAAATGTTTGTTTCCGGATACACCCGTCTTGACATAATTCTTAATTAGATCGGCATTTTCTGAAGCTTTGGGTTTTTCGATCATTTCTTCCACGTCAACAGCAGGAGGATTTTCAATGATCAATTCATGTCGCCTAAAGCTGCCATCACCTTGTCTGGCAGATAATAAAACCTTCACACCCCGCAATAAAGGAAAAGCTATTGTTCCCTCAATGCCATTACGCACGATCATGACACCCTTAAAACCTGCGCGTTCGGCGATCGTCATCATTTTTTCACCATAGGGCGGATGAAAAGCAGACGCGATCAAAATGTCCGCCTTTAGCGGATTAACAAATCTTTCCAGGGTCGACAAAAATGGCCGCTTGATCATTTGATGACGCAGATCGACCCATTGGTCCAAAGCCCGTGACATCAAGGATTGATGAAAGAACCAACCAAAAGATGGCTTATGAGACGCTAATTCAAAATTGCCTTGGGCAGGAGCTTCTCCTAAAGCCTGGGCAATATCCCATAAATTCATATCAAATTTAGGCCCGCTGTTACGCCCCACCTGATGCACCACGCGATAGCCTTCTTTCTGAAAAAAACGGCCGATCAGAGGTGTTATCATATACGAATGATCAACACCATCAAAAGGCTCGGCTATTTGAAGGATAGGATCACCGTGAGGGGCCGGAACCTTAAAAACAGGCGCCATGGTATCGTCAATGGCTTTCAATAAACCTTCATATTCTTCATCGGTCTCATAACGCACCCGCAAAAAACTAGCCAGCCAGCCGCGGGCTGTATCGCCTGGCTCATCAGAAAACAAGAATTTCCCAAGGTCATACGCCGTTTGACGGTCTAAGGTATGACCTCGAAGTAATTGGGCACACACCCATTGAGCAAATTCCGGAGCATCAGCGGTGATGAGGGTCAATAATCTGAGCGGATCTTTCAATACGCCTGGAGCAAAGGCCTGTTCTAAAACTTCTTCTTGAGGCTCTATGCCTTTAACACACAAGCCTGCAAAAAAAGCGCCCTTCGCAGCGTCAGGAACCTTGCCTGATCTTAGATCACCGGCAATTTCCAAAGCTAATTCAGGGGTCAGGGATTTACTGCCTTTTTTTCCAATTCCGACTGTCTTGATACCGCGATTGATCGCAGGTTCGTTGGGGTCTAAAACAATAGCCATGGGTTGATTATAAACTAAAGATCTTATTCTGCAATACCGATCTGACCGCGGTTGGTTTTTTTGATCATCAGCAGTTGCTGGTCGGCTTTGTCTAATAATTCATCCGCTGTCATGCTCTGTCCAGGGATGAATTTGGCAGCACCGATGCTGACAGAGATAAGGACCGTTTGATTTTCTTGCTTTAAATTTAAAGA
>Ga0206797_1096_pt1 | contig 17396 bp, 19 predicted proteins | sample Alteio_BWOrgCont_69_FD_152894 | JGI IMG/M metagenome (GOLD analysis project Ga0206797, IMG submission 152894) | Enriched cells from forest soil in Barre Woods Harvard Forest LTER site, Petersham, Massachusetts, United States -... | ecosystem: Environmental > Terrestrial > Soil > Temperate forest >...
TATTTATATTCCGCGATCGCGTTTTCGTGCTTTGTGGAGCTGGTACAGACGGCCGCTGCGCGCAAACCCAAACATGATGCAGAGAATCTAACCGCCGAATAAAGATTTTCCAATCATCATCACGCCGCCGCCCAAAATAAACGCCGCGGGCAGCGTCACGCACCAGGTTAGAAAGATTCGCTTGAAAACTTCGTGATTAAACCCAATGCCCTGGGCCGATCCTACGCCTGCGATGGCGCCGGTCGTGGAAAGAGTTGTTGAAACAGGCAGTTTCAACGCGGTGGCGATGGCGATGGATATCGCCGCGCCCGTCTCGGCCGCGAATCCATCCATGGGGCGGTAGTTTCTCCGTTAAGATCGCAATGATAACAAGGTTATCAAACCCCAAAATAATTTCGAGGGCCGTGAGCGTGACCAGCGCGGCGAAAATATCGAAGGAAAAAATTTCCATCCGCGTGCACTACGCCGCTTGCGGCTTCGTTGCCTTCTCGTCCCCGGGCAATTGTACCAACGTCATGCCTTCCCACGGCGAGATGAAATCGAATTTTCGGTAATCTTGCGTCAGTTTCACGGGTTCGTACACCACGCGTTGTTGCGCTGGGTCGTAACGCAATTCGACGTGACCCGTTAACGGAAAATCTTTGCGCAGCGGGTGCCCTTCAAATCCGTAGTCGGTCAGAATGCGCCGCAAATCCGTATTTCCCGAGAACACCACACCGAACAGATCATAGGTTTCGCGTTCATACCAACCGGCGCATGGAAACAATTCGGTGGCCGAAGGCACGGCGGTGGCTTCATCGGTGGTGACATAAACCCGCACACGCAAATTCCGTTTCATCGACAGCAAATGATAAATTACCGTAAAGCGTTCGGATGAGCTGGGGTAATCAGCTGCGCAAATATCGAGCAGCTGCGTAAATTGATAATCGGGATTATCGCGCAGCCACGTCAGCGTGGGCAAAATATGATCGCGCGCCGCGTGGATGGAAAGCTCATCTTGCCGGATATCAAACCCCAGCACCATTTCGGGATGCGAGATCACCAGGCCCTCAGCCATTAATTTCAGCGGCGTGGATTCGGTCATGACGGGCAAGTCCTTAGGCAAACAAACAGGTCAAAATTATCCTATAAATCCAATGCTTTGGCAAGCGAGAGGATGGAAATGGGCGGCGGCTTCTAAAATCAATTTCTTTAATACTTTCACATGATCTGTGGTAGTATAGATAATAAAGTTGGGGCTAGACAACATCTAACATAGTTATCTGGTACAGCCCCATAAAGTTATAGCTCATACCTCATGGAGATCACTATGTCAGAAATTACAGAAGCGGCGATTGCCGACAAAATTAAATCCGCTCAAGATTTTGCAGCGGAGGGTACGCCATCTTTTTCTAGGCGCGCCATCCGTGAAGCACATGAGTATGCAGAGCAGCTTGGAACGAATCTGTCCAACCTTGGTTATTCCGACGAAGTTCTTAAAGCGATTGAAAGGAAAGGGTTTACCGTGGGTGTTGCCCAAATGATTGAAAAGGCCAAAAGCGCTGAAACCCAAAATTGGGAGTATGTTTTTGAAGGTGCACTCCTTCAGGCACGGGAGGATGCAGGAGAGCTTGGAATGACTGTAACGGCCGTAATTGGGGAAAAGTTAACCAAGGAAATTCAGGCGGCTGCTCAAAGGTTGGGTAAAAACGTTGATGTGATACTTGGCGTGAAACCTAAAGCAAAGCCCGGTCTGGTCCCATTATTATAACTACGCCGCGTCCCGCACAATAACCCTACGCTCGGCGCCATTCGCTTCACGTTGGATTTTTTTCTGCAATAACATGATGCCGTAGACCAACGCCTCGGCGGTGGGTGGGCAGCCGGGGACGTAAATATCCACGGGCACGATGCGGTCACAGCCGCGCACAACAGAATAAGAATAATGGTAATAGCCGCCCCCGTTTGCGCAAGAACCCATGGAGATCACCCAGCGCGGCTCCGGCATTTGATCATACACGCGGCGCAGCGCGGGCGCCATTTTGTTGGTGAGCGTGCCCGCGACAATCATCACGTCCGACTGGCGCGGCGAGGGGCGCGGGATGACGCCGAAACGGTCCAAGTCATAGCGCGCCATATAGGCGTGAATCATTTCCACCGCGCAGCACGCCAGGCCAAATGTCATCGGCCATAGGGAACCTGTGCGTGCCCAGGCCACAAGCTTATCAAACTCCGCCACTAAAAAACCTTTGTCTTGGAGTTCCTCGTTCGCGGCTTTGGCAAACGTCTGATGCCCATCGGTCAACGCGGGCAATTTGTGTCCGCCCGTCCAGTTGGCTGCATCCACGATGATTTTGGTATCTTCCATGCGCCGCAATTTACGCTGAAGCACATTTTTCCGCAATCCCTTCAGCTTTTGTCATGGAACGGAAACAATAAATTTCTTGCTTTTTCTGCCTTAGAGCGAATAGAAACTTGGATACACTCAAGGAGATAGCAATGCAATTGTTTCGTTTGATACGTCGCGAGGCAGCCCTCGGACCTAAATCACCGGCCCTGATGATTGAAGAAGCCTTTGCCGATATGGTTGATATTAATACTTTAATCCGGCGGACGCTTGATCCTTTTATTCAAGGTATGATTGAAGGAAACGCGGCAGAAGGCATTGACGCGCGCGCGGCTGCTCATGGCATCGCGCGGAATTGCGAAAAGCATCTTATAAAAGGAGTTGAGGAAGTTCTTGGCCTTGGTGGATCTTTGCTGCGTGGACCACAGAAAAAACTTTATGTCAAAACCGCGGATTTTAATCTTGGATTAAGGCATATTACCGACCATGCCTGCGCGTCTTTTGACTTTTATTATGGAGATTTGCCTAGTGTAGATGAGCGCGTAGCGGTTGGTGATTGCATGGAACGGGTTGCTGCACGCTTTACAAGCGAAGCGCGAAACCCGCCATTATTTGCGGGCGATGTTTCTAAGCTCCGGAAATGGAGGCCATCTATCTTTCATGGCTTTTATGATATGATCTTCCCTTATTAATTTAGCTTTCGCTTGCATTTTGCGGTATGGGCGCTCTATCTTCCTCGCATGAATTACGATGTCATTGTGATCGGAGGTGGGCACGCGGGGACAGAAGCGGCCGCGGCTTCGGCGCGCGCGGGCGCGCGCACCTGTTTGATGACGCACAACCGTGCAACGATCGGCGTGATGTCGTGCAATCCCGCGATCGGCGGCCTCGGCAAGGGACATTTGGTGCGGGAGATTGACGCACTGGACGGCGTAATGGCGCGCGCGATTGATAAAGCCGGCATTCAATTCCGTATGCTGAACGCATCCAAAGGCGCAGCCGTGCGCGGGCCGCGCGCGCAAGCGGACCGGAAACTTTACCGCGCGGCGGTGCAGAAAATTTTATTTAACTACCCGAACCTCGACATCCGCGAAGGCGGCGTGGAAGATTTGATTATTGAGAATAACCACGTCGCTGGCATAGTTTTAGGCGACGGCTCTCAACTCCGCGCGAGAGCGATAGTGCTGACGACCGGCACGTTTCTCAATGGCCTCATTCACCGCGGCAAGGAAAAAATTCCTGCAGGCCGTGTGGGCGAAGCGCCCGCATTGAAACTCTCGGATCGCCTTGCATCACTGGAACTTTCCCTAGGCCGGCTCAAAACCGGTACGCCGCCGCGCCTTGACGGCCGAACGATTGACTGGAGCGTTTGCGCCGAACAACCCGGCGATGAGACTCCTATCCCATTTTCATACCTCACATCCAAAATCACCGTGCCGCAGATCAATTGCCATATCACGCACACGACGCTGGCAACGCATGAGGTTATTCGCGAAAACCTGCATCAATCCGCAATGTATTCCGGACAAATTTCCGGCGTCGGTCCGCGCTATTGCCCTTCAATTGAAGATAAAATTGTACGCTTCGCGGATAAATCCCGGCATCAGATTTTTCTGGAACCCGAAGGCCTTGATGATCACACCGTTTACCCCAATGGGATTTCGACTTCGCTGCCTGTGGAAGTCCAATATGAATTTCTAAAAACCATTCCGGGGTTGGAGCGCGTCACGGTTCTGCAGCCCGCCTATGCGATTGAGTATGATTACGTTGATCCACGCGAATTGAATGCGACGCTGGAGACCAAAAAACTGCCTGGCCTATATTTGGCAGGCCAAATCAACGGTACCACCGGATACGAAGAAGCTGGCGCGCAGGGTTTAATTGCTGGGGCAAATGCAGCTCTTTCGTTGGCAGGGAGACCGCCATTAACGGTTGGCCGCGATCAAGGTTACATGGGCGTATTGGTAGATGACTTGATCACACGCGGCGCGAATGAGCCTTACCGGATGTTTACCTCCCGCGCGGAGTACCGGTTGAATTTGCGCGCGGACAATGCCGACCAGCGTCTCACGCCCATCGCCATGAAATTGGGTTTGTGCGGAGAGGGGCGCGCCGACCTATATATAGGCAAGATGGAACGGCTGACCGCCGCGCGCGCAATATGCGCTGGCTTGGGCGGATCGCCCGCACAATTGGTAAAACTTGGGTTGAACGTGAACCAAGACGGCCATCGGCGCTCGGCATTTGATATGCTGCGCTATCCCGATGTGACGTGGGAACGCCTATCTGAACTCTGGCCAGAACTGCGGAATATTGATCCTATCAGCCGTGAACAGATTGAAATCGACGCGAGCTACGCAGGATATCTTGACCGTCAAGAAGCGGATATATTGGCTTACAGACGGGATGAAGCCTTAGCGCTTCCGGGTGATTTGGATTATGGCACAGTAGGAAGTTTATCACGCGAGATTCAGGATAAACTGGCAAAGGCACGCCCAGCCACCCTAGGTGCTGCCGCTAGGATTCAGGGTGTTACCCCGGCCGCTATTACCTCTCTTCTGCGCCACGTCCGCCGCAAATAAACCGTTCGTGTCAAAATGACACTCGTGATTTCATTTATAATTCAATGAATTAACTATGTTTTCCGTTTTTGGTTCTAGATGGATCCGCTTTACACCTTTACAAAACAACCGCTTTGAAACATTTTAACCCATGTCTGAGACGCCTCCACAACCACACGTACAAAATGGCACACGTGATTTTATTGATAAAACAGTTAGTTATGAGAAATGCCTCCGGCTGTGGCAGGAAAAGATCAATCTGATTTCTGACTCGACGCTTGAAGATATTCAGAACAGGCATTTCAGGGACAGTGAACAGCTAGTCAGTGCCATAAAATCAGTTAACCTGTTGAATCAAAACGGTTATCACGTGCCACATCTTGACGCCTCTCTTATGGACCTGGGTTCAGGTGCTGGATTTCCAGGAATGATCCTGGCAATTTCTGGTTTCAAGAATGTTCACCTGGTCGAATCCGATCAACGCAAATGTGCCTTCCTACGTGATGTCGCCCGGACCACCGGCGTCCGCCCCACCATTCATAACCAACGGGTTGAAAAATTGGCGATTAAGGCGGATATTATTACCTCACGCGCCTTTGCAGACCTGGCCAAAACACTCGAGATTTCTTACCATTTATGCCATGAAAACACGCAGTATTTTCTGCTGAAACCGCTAGATATGGAAAAAGAATTGACAGAAGCCACTAAATATTGGTATTTTTGCCATGAAATGATCCCGTCCGTCACCGACCCGAGGGGCTGCGTGTTACGGTTATCCCAAATACGAAAAAAATAGGAGCGCGCATGTCAGCAAAGATCATCGCCATTGCCAATCAAAAGGGAGGCGTTGGCAAAACCACAACTACCGTGAATTTGGCGACCGCGCTGGCGGCGATGCGAAACCGCGTGTTAGTTGTGGATCTTGACCCACAGGGCAATGCCTCAACTGGCCTTGGGATTCCGAGCATTTTGCGGACATGCGGCGTTTATGAAATGCTCTTTGATGGCCTGGCGATCACGGATGCGGCGATGAAAACCAATATCCCGGGTCTCGATATTATTCCGGCCACGATGGATTTGTCGGGCGCCGAGATCGAACTGGTTGCGGTGGATGAGCGGGAATTTCGCCTGAAATCCGCCTTTCGCCGCGCGCAGACGGAATATGATTATATTCTTATCGACTGCCCGCCGTCGCTCGGTCTGCTCACGCTTAACGCGTTGGTTGCGGCCGATAGCGTGTTGGTCCCGCTGCAATGTGAATTTTATGCACTTGAGGGTTTGTCGCACCTGTCACGCACGATTGAACGCGTACGCCGCGCGCTGAACCCCGCGTTGAAGATCGAAGGCGTAGTGCTGACAATGTATGACGGGCGCAATTCGCTGGCGAATGGCGTAGCCGCCGATGTTCGTGCGCATTTCCCCGGCCAAGTGTACGACGTGATGATCCCGCGCAATGTCCGCGTGTCTGAGGCACCGAGCCACGGAAAACCCGTGATGATTTACGACATGAAGTGCGCGGGCTCGACCGCATACATTCAGCTGGCGAAGGAATTCCTGGCGCGGCAACATACGCCGCTCCCTGCTGCGGCAGCGTAAATATGTTAGGAATGGTGATAAGAATATATACCTATTTCGGCGAATCCATGTTACCTTGAGGAAATGAACCCATGCAAACATCCCCCGCAACAACACTTGAAAAACCAGCTGAAAAACCGAAACGGGGATTGGGGCGGGGACTGGACGCGCTATTCGCGGACGGTGAAGCGCGCCTGGACACTGGAAGTTCCAAATTAGAAACAACCGTGACCGAAGCGCCAACCTCCAATCCTCAACCTTCATCCTCTGCGCAACGCACGCTGCCTGTCACCGCGCTCACGCCATGCCCGTATCAGCCGCGCCGAAAATTTGACGAGGCTGAATTAAAACTGCTGTCGGATTCGCTACGCGTGCACGGCGTTTTGCAACCGCTGCTCGTTCGCCCCGCGGCAAATGACGAAACCAAATACGAAATCATCGCGGGTGAACGCCGGTGGCGTGCGGCGCAATTGGCGCAGTTGCATGACGTGCCTGTTGTCATCCGCACAATATCGGACCGCGATGCACTGGAAATGGCGCTGGTCGAAAATGTTCAGCGTTCAAACCTGACGGCGATTGAAGAGGCGGAGGGTTATCAGCGTTTGATCGATGAATTCGGCCATACGCAGGATGAGCTGGCGATAGCGCTCGGCAAAAGCCGCACGCATGTGTCCGGGCTGTTGCGGTTGCTGACGTTGCCCGAGTCCGTGCGCGTGAAGGTTCAGCATGGATTGCTTGGCGCCGCCAATGCGCGGCTGTTGGCGGGAATGAAGGCGGAAGACGCCGCCATAACAGCGGACATCATCATCCGCAAACGTATGTCCGTGCGCCAGACTGAGCGTTATGTCGCACGCCTGAAACGCGGCGCGCCTACGCGCGGCAGCGCGGCCATCATGCGGCGCGTGAACCAGATCATTACGGAAAAAGGCGGGACGGCTAATTTATTAGCGAAAGACGCGGATGTTTTGGCACTGGAGGCGGAGCTCGCCACGCACCTAGGGTTAAAAGTGGATATTCAAAGCACTGCGGCGGGATCCGGCCAGGTTGCAATCCATTTCACCAGCCTCGATCAGCTTGATGAGTTGCTCCAAAAACTCACTCGGGCTGGCCGGGGTTAAAAGGCGCGGTCGGTTATAAAAGTAAAAAATTACTTGCAGCCACAGCCCTGTTTGTGGAATATTTACCGGAGATCCTGATCTAAACTTAAACAAAGGGAAATCATGTCTTCCGTTGATTATTTAGCCTACGTGACCGCTAGCCTTAGTTCTGTCCGTGAATGGGCCGCCAATGATGGTCTGACGGTATTTCAAGAAAATGGGATAGACCAAGCCCTTATACGTATTCTTTTACAAGGGTCACAAGAGAAAGTAAGTATCCCAGGGTTATTAGCCTCCGCGGGTTCAAGCGTAGAAGAGTTAAAAGATCTTTTGATGACTGCTTATGTGAACGAGCTGAATTTGAGCGATACGCACGACAATGTATCGAACGTCCTTCGATTTGCCAGAACAGACGAGATTAATATCAATGAACTCCATAAGAGATGTGATGAAAAACTTGCAGTGGTGATTCTGAATGATCTAGCTAAAGCCAATACGGCGGTTAGTTTAGAAATCATTGAATCGTTGCGAGATATTTTCCATCATGCCGGTGTTCAAATGACGCGTGAAGCCGAATTTTTATTTTCAGCTTTGGGTGGTGGGCGTTACTCTCATAAAGAATACGCAGCAGCCACATTAAGTGATTTACCAGAAATTGGCGCTGCCGAGGTTTGGAAAGAGCGCAATCATCCGTTGATGAGCCAGTTGAGGGCCACTATTTCACTGCGGAATGGGTTACAGGCTGCTGCTATATCTAATGCGGGTTATTCAATGCCCGGACAACGGCAAGGACAATATGCTTCCGCTTCGGACATTAAAAATACTATCTCGACAAAAAGCCAAGATTTAGATCACAAAATCACAACGTCTCTGAGAATTTTGACTTCTCCCACGCAACAAGACGCTTATGCAAACTCTGCAATATCGGCTATATTTGATCTCAAACATGTTGCTGTTAAGCTTATCTGCCAGAAAGATTTAGGAGCCTTTATCAACCTTGCCAGACGCGTTAACTGGACTCAAGCCATGAACCCTGAAACATCTGTGGTACAAGTTATTTGTGCTCCGGAAATTATTGATGGCTTTATCAAACAAACTGAAGCCATCCCTGAACCACATATCAATCAGTTTATGGTTGCCCTAGAAACGCGAGCGCCAGCTGTTTACGGTTGTTTTGTCAAAAATATTCAACTGGGGTTACAACCCCATGCCGCATCATCTGAGATTCAAGTGGGCAAGATTCTTTTATTGGAACGTCATGCAAAATTAGGCTCACAAAATGGAGGTTCTCATCATGCAAAGTCTGTTCTTGCTGGTCCTGACGTTGCGGTCGCATAGCTAATCACTTCCCCAAACAAAAATCCTTAAAGATTTTATCGAGCAGATCTTCAACGTCCACGCGGCCAGTGATACGGCCGAGCGAGCGCAACGCCAAGCGCAAATCTTCGGCGAATAATTCGGGCAATGCGGCGCCGGATGGATTAAAAACTGCGCGTTGCAGCGCGGCTAGGGATTCTTGTAATGCCTCACGGTGGCGCGTGCGGGTGAGGCTCGGCGCTTCGCGCGGCGCGGCGAATATGTTTTCAAGGCGTGCGGTGATGGCGATGAGAAGTTCTGGAATGCCTTCTCCCGTCTGCGCAGAAAGAAACAAATTATAGCTCCCGGCTAAGTTCGTGTTCGCAAATTCAGGCCCCTGCCTTGAATCATGACTAGCTGCATCTATTTTCGTAAAAATAATCATCGTATTTTCATCCACCATCGCGCGGGTGGCAACGTCAGGCTCGGTGCCGCTATCGAACAGACATAATTTCAAGTCTGCACCGGCAGCGCGTTCGCGGGCGCGTCGAATGCCCTCCGCCTCTACAATATTTTCCGTCTCGCGCAGACCGGCCGTGTCGAGCAACGTGATAGGATAGCCGCCCAGATCCAAATGCACTTCCAAAACATCGCGCGTCGTCCCCGCTATGTCCGTCACGATCGCCACATCGCGCTGAGCGAGCGCATTCAGCAGCGTCGATTTCCCAGCATTCGGCGCGCCCAGAATGGCGATGGTAATGCCGTCCCGCAGCCGCTCGCCACGTCGGTTGTCGGATAAATGTTTCTCAAATTCGTCAATCAATGTTTCAATTTTCGGACACAGTGTGGCGATCAGGCCATCGGGTAAATCTTCATCGGGAAAATCAATGTCAGCCTCCGCGTGCGCGAGCAATGTGGTAAGCCGCGCCGCCCATCCGTGATATAAATCGCTTAAACTGCCAGACAATTGCGATAGCGCCTGCGCGCGCTGCATCGTCGTTTCCGCGTGGATGAGGTCCGCGATCGCTTCCGCCTGCGTCAGGTCCAGCTTGCCGTTTTCAAATGCGCGTCGCGTGAACTCACCGGGTTCAGCCAGATGCAGGGATTTTATTTTGGATAGGGCGGATAAAACGCCTTGCGTCACAGCACGGCCGCCATGCAGCGTGAATTCAACAATATCTTCCCCCGTGAATGAATGCGGCGCGGCGAAATAAACCGCGATGCCGTCATCTAGCACTGCCCCATTAAAACTAAGCCGGACTCGCGTGGCCATGCGCGGCGCGAAATTTTTCTGGCCGGACAATTGTTCGAGCGCCGCCAATGCGCGCGGGCCTGAAACTCGCACGATTGCCAACGCACCCACTCCGGGCGGCGTGGATAGCGCGTAAATCGTATCAGCCATCCGCTATTATATCCGCTGCCAGCTTTGTGCAATCCTCCGCGGTGGCGCATGTGAACCATTCGCCTTTGGGGTATCGCACCATCACGGGCCCCTCGGCGCAGCGATTCAGGCAACCGGATTTATTGATGCGGATATCCGGACGGCCCCGTGTGTCCGCGCGCAGTTGGTCGAATAACGCCTTTGCGCCGCGTCCCATGCAGCAGCCTTTGGGGTCGTCCACCGCGCGCTCGTTCAAACAGACAAAAACATGTTCCCGGTACGTCATACGCCATCCATAGCCGCCGCCCGTAATTCCGCAAGCTCCGCGTGCATAGATTTTGTTTGATTTTGGGCCGGTTATTGTTTTAAATCTCTGGTATGGACAGTAACCCGTCGTTTCCAATCTCAGATGATACTAGCCCTATTCGGCCTATCTCTATTGTGGGTGGGCAATCGAATGCCACGCCCGAAGAATGTTTAGATGTGGCAGACGTGTTGGTAACGAGAAATAGACCTCTGATTAGGAGTTTACGACGAGAATTGTTTGTACCTTCGGAACATCCGTTGATCCTAGAAATGTGTGATTTACACCGTCGCTATGATGATTCCATAACACGGTTGGAAATTATCCCCATGATGCCGCCCGCGCAGGTACTTCTGCCCGTAATAATGTTAACTTACTTGATTGGGACTCAAGTCATTTTTTTCGATCTTATCAACCGGGCAACGGACAATGAGCTACCCCGGGACGGTCGCGGGAAACTTTTACAAGATCCCTCTTTATGTCGAAACCTCTTAACGATGGAAACCACAGCGCCAGAAAATGCTTATACTCTTCCTTTGGAATTAAAAAGAAGAATCGGTGGCGCGCTCGAAACCGGCAACGCGGTCAGAATGTTGCTAGAGACCAAGGTCTTGAACCCTGCCCGGGTTATCCTGACCGACCTCCCTCCTTCGTTTAACTGATTGCCAATATGGCTGACCGCATTAAGTTTATGGCCATGACCATACTCGATATTCCCTCGCCCGTGGGGGCATTGCGGCTGCATTCGGATGGCGATGCGATTACGAGGCTCGAATGGATCTCACGCGCAAAGGAAACACAAACCAAAAATCGTGTGCTGACGCGCGCGGCCAAAGAACTGGATGAGTATTTCAAACGTCAACGGCGGCGATTCACCGTGCCTCTCGCACCCCAAGGCACCGAATTTCAAAAGCGCGTCTGGTCCGCGCTGTTGCACATCCCGTATGGCGAGACCCGTTCGTATGGGCAGTTGGCGGAACTGATCGGAACTGGACCGCGTTCGCTCGCCGGCGGTTGCGCGCGGAATCCTATTCCCCTTTTCATACCCTGCCACCGCGTGGTGGGAGCGAACGGTGCGCTCGGCGGATATTCAGGCGGCAAGGGCGTTGAAACCAAGCAACAATTACTGGATCTAGAAGCCACGTAGGCCATATAAAAAACCCCGGAAAACTGAGGTTTCCGGGGCTCTTGCTCGGATTCGAGCAGAATTTAGAACAGACCAACAAAGCCTGTGGGAGCGGGTGCTGCTCTTTTCGCAGCGGCCTTTTTACCACCGGCCTTTTTTTTCGTGGCTTTTCTTTTTGTTGCTTTTTTCTTCGTAGCTTTCTTAGCTACTTTTTTTTTTGCGACCTTCTTGGTCGCTTTTTTCTTCGTAGCTTTCTTAGCTACTTTTTTCTTCGTTGCGGTTTTTTTAGCCGCTTTTTTCTTCACTGCCATGGTTGGTTCCTCCTGAGTTGTGACAACCGTTTATGACTATACGTGATTCGCCCCGAAGTTCAGAGATGCCTCGCAAGGGCAAGCGGTTTATTCGCACGCGATGCAAATTTTTCACTTGCGCAGGATGTAATGCATCGCGACTACAAGATGCGATGCATGAAAAACACCGTAAACAACGATCTATTTCAATGAATCATAAAAAATATTTTTGCGCGCTGTACGATGTGATGTGATGAAAATATGTGCGGATGTACTGTTGCATTTTTGCAATGGGTCCAAGTCAATTTGACTTTGCATCTCCAAATTTCGATTTTGAATCGTACAGCGCGCCGGATTCAGAATCGAAGTAGCGAGTCTCTTCGCCACGGAAATTGACGAAAGAGTGATAGCCATCTGCGCTCCCTGTATACCGTTGCGCGGCCAGCGGCATCTTTCCCGCGCCCGCCATGTCCACCACATAATGCGGCAAAGCATGGCCGGACAGCGTGCCTTGCAAAGTCTCGATGATTTCTAAGCCCTTTGAAATGGGTGTTCGTAAATAAGCTGAGCCGTGAATCGGATCGCACTGAAACAAATAATAGGGACGAATGCGGTGACGGATGCAGGCCTCCATCAACGCCTTCATCGTTTCTGCATCGTCATTCACCCCCCTTAATAGCGGCGTCTGAGTAGTGAGGACGATGCCCGCGCGCGATAATCTATCGGTGGCCTTGATAAATTCTGGCGTGAATTCCAGGGGATGCAATATATGCAGCGCCATCCAAATGGCTTTTTTGGTTTTCAGTGCACGGATGAGGTCGGGTGTAATGCGCTGGGGCAAGACAGCTGGGGTCTTGGTGGAAAAGCGGATGACTTCAACGTGGGGGATGGCGGACAGTTCACGCATCAGCCATGCGAGGCGTTCATCGCCCAGTATCAATGGCTCACCGCCCGACAGCAAAACTTCGCGAATAGTTCGCGTCGCTTTTATATAGGCGATAGATTCTTCCCATTGGCTGACAGGAATCAGATGTTCGCGGTCCATCTTGCCGACCAGGCGCGACCGCATGCAATAGCGGCAATAGACCTGGCACTGATTGGTAACGAGAAACAACACGCGGTCTGGATAGCGATGGACGATGCCCGGCGCGGCCTGGTGGCGTTCCTCGCCGAGAGGATCTGAACTTTCGCCCTCGGAAATTTCAAATTCTGCTTCGCGTGGGACATGTGCACGCCGCAACGGATGTTCGGGGTCCATGCGAGACATAAGAGAAGCATAATAAGGCGTGAGAGCCATGGGGAGGCGGTCGGCTGCATGAGCGATGGCCCTTTGCTCTGTTTCTGACAGTTCAAAAACCCGCGCGAAATCTTCGGGAGTTTTTAGCCGATTTCGCATCTGCCAGCGCCAATCGCGCCACTGCGCAGTCGTCGCTGAGAAATCTTTGAAAATAATGGATGAGATCGGCATTTCGAAAATCTAACTAATAGATTAGTGAGTGGGCATCTTCTACGTGAAAATATTACGGCCTGAGTTCCGGATTTGGATTAGGAAGCCCGATGTTCAATTCCTCTATAATCTCCCCAGGTCCGGGCATAATTGTGGAAAGAGTAGAAAATGTTGCTTTTGTTGCTGCGCTTGACAACCTTTTTCTCCCCTCTTCTTCCTTGCCATCCAGTAAACATGCTGTCCCCTGAACGAACTCTGTCACAGCCTGAGCTGGGTTGGTAACCTTATTAACGGCCCCTTCTCCTATACCCTTACCGATGGCAAAACCTGTCTCTATTACTTCATTGGCAGCCTTTGATCCTCCCAATATGCCTGCTACAATAGCAATCGGTAATGAGATAGACCAAGCGGCGAGTTCACCTGCAGCTCCGCCAATTTTCTTAAGCCCTTCCCATAAGTCATCTATTTTGCCCATGTGCCCCTCCCCAATGGGATTAAGGGGTTTTTATAGCACAAAATCGGCCCATAAAAAGAAATTTCTGCCGTAAGTTCTTAAAGCCCAACCTCTAGCCTCTAACTCTCCACCTCTGTATATCAGGATGAACGATGGAAAATACTTGCGCTCAAACCTTACTCTCCACTGGCGCGCTGCGCGTGAATGTGGCGGAGCCGTTCCGCTGGACCTCCGGCATCTTCTCGCCCATTTACGTCGATTGCCGCGCGGTGATTGGCTTCCCAGACCAACGGCGGGCTTTGGTTGATTGGCTGGTGGCCTTGATTGAAAAAAACATCGGCGCGGATGGGTTTGATGTCATCGCGGGCGGCGTGACGGCGGGCATTCCCATGGCTGCCATTTTGGCCGAGCGATTGAACAAACCGCTGGCCTATGTGCGCAAAGAGCCCAAAGCGCACGGCAAGGGCCAACAGGTGGAGGGCGCGGAAGTTTCCGGCCAGCGCGTGCTGTTATTTGATGAATTAATCTCACGCGGATCGTCTGTTTCGGCGTTTTGCCCCGCCTTGCGCACAGCAGGCGCGCAACTTGATCATTTGCTCGTCATGCTCTCCTACGGCAGCGAAGAAGTCACCGCTGCAGCGCGCGAATGTGGAGTGACGCTCCATGCGTTACTAACGCTTGACGATGTTTTGGCTGCGGCGGATATGACAGACGCTGACCGCGCCGAAGTCGCTCGGTTTCGTAAAAACCCGCCCGCTTGGGCTGCCTAACCTAATTAATTGGCCAGCCTGGCGGCCCCCGATAGTTCCCTGAACGAGTTCGCCTCAATCAAAATCGATCAAATTTCATTCAAATTGTTTGGATACGTCACAAAACTTTAACGGGGCTATGATGTAATGAAGATAAGAGAGTCTGAAAAAGAGAGGGTCCCATGGTTGATACAATTAATACCGCTAATACCGCTGCTGCAAATATCCAGACCGCATTAAATGGCATGAGGGCGCTTGCAATCAAAAACCCGGGCGCAGTAAAAGGCGAACAAGTATATGTTGTCGAAAATCTTTTGAGGGAGATACCGGATAATACCACCATCACATTCGGATATAAAAATGGAAACGCCCCTCATGAGTTTAGCTATGTCAAAAAAGGAGATCAGTTTGCCCCGTTATCCACGGGAACCAACCAAGGAATCCCAATTCCACGTTCTGCCAACAGTTTGGCAGAAACCATGGTCAATACGAAGATTTCTGCTGGATTTTCAACCGTAAATGTTTCCGCCAAGGCAGGGCCACAAGTTGCGCCCGTCGTTGCGCCTCCTGTTCCAGCCCCCGTTGATGAATTTGCGCGCCTCAGAGCATTAAGACAAAACGTTGATGCGACGGTGAATAGAATGGATGCGGTTATGCGCCAGCCAGCGCCGATGCCAGCTGCACCGCCGCCCGCACCCACTCCTGCTCCCGAAGCCGATCCGCGCATAGTGCAAGACGCCCAAATGACGACCGCTTTATTTCAGCGGCTGAACAGAGTCGACCGTCAAACCGCGCAAGGTCCATTAAAATATCTGGATGGTTACAACGTGAATCCTGTTGATGCCGCATTCGATGCTTTCAATAATGTAAAAGCCGGAACCGACGGCATAGAACCATCCGAAGCGCAAAGAATGCAGGCTGCTATCAAAGCCGTTGAAAATGCAACACCCGGTTTTGCTCGTTACGTTGCTAATTATTTTAAGGCAAAAGGCACGGTTGATTTGAATGCGCCTGTATCCTCCGCTGAGACGAATGATTCCGTCCAAGGTATTCTTGCAACGGCCAGTCCGACGCTGAAAGCCGTTCTGGGCGAAAATGGACAAAATATTGATCTTAAGCAATACGGCCCTGGCAATCAAAATGCTGAAATTGTCGCCCGCCTGCAAGGCCATACGGCAGCCGTATCCCAAGAAGAGAAATATGGTCTTTCGCTCAAACAATCTGCCCAGAGCGTTACAGTGAACCGTGTCACTTCCGCAGACCTTGGTCCAGGTGGGTTCATTCGCAGCGGCAAGAGTGGGGGTTCAACAGCTTTTGCTAGTCTTCATGAGGGAACGCCGCGATACCGGGTCGCGAGCAAAAGCTCCCGTGTGATCCATTTGGGCGCGGATGGAAATGACACCAGCTATTACATGACATCCAGCCGTGTTGCGGATCCGCGGATTCCAGATGTGGCCGCCCTCATGGGAACGATGGCACCTGTTACTCTCGCTCGCACGCCGCCGGCGCCTGCCGCTCCTCAGCCTGTGGCGTAATTCTCGCGTTAATCAACGCTGTTATTTGGCCTGCATGCTGTCAAAGAAGTCGTTGTTGGATTTTGTGTGCGATAATTTGTCGAGCAGGAATTCGATCGCGTCCGTGGTGCCCATCGGCGATAAAATCCGCCGGAGTACCCACATTTTCGACAGTCCCGCTTTATCCACCAGCAACTCTTCTTTCCGCGTGCCGGATTTCGCCACGTCAATTGCTGGGAAGATACGTTTATCCGCCACTTTGCGGTCCAGAATAATTTCGCTGTTGCCTGTGCCTTTGAATTCTTCAAAAATTACTTCGTCCATCCGGCTACCGGTTTCAATCAATGCCGTTGCGATGATGGTCAGCGACCCGCCTTCCTCGATGTTCCGCGCCGCGCCGAAAAACCGTTTGGGTTTTTGAAGCGCGTTGGCGTCCACACCGCCCGTTAAAACTTTTCCGGATGATGGCACGGTGGTGTTATAGGCGCGGCCGAGGCGCGTGATGCTGTCGAGCAAAATCACAACGTCGCGCTTGTGTTCGACCAGGCGTTTGGCCTTCTCAATCACCATTTCGGCGACCTGCACGTGGCGCGTGGCAGGCTCATCAAACGTGGACGAAATCACCTCGCCCTTCACGGTGCGGGACATGTCCGTCACTTCCTCGGGCCGTTCATCAATCAGTAGAACAATCAAATACACTTCAGGATGATTGGTGGTGATGGAATTCGCGATCGATTGCAGCATGATGGTTTTGCCCACCCGCGGCGGCGCGACGATGAGTCCGCGCTGGCCTTTTCCGATGGGTGCGACGAGTTCGATGATCCGCCCCGTCATTTCTTTGTTTTTCGCGCCGGCTTTATGTTCGAGCTCCAGATTCAATTTTGAACTTGGGTACAATGGCGTCAGGTTATCAAAGGAAATCCGATGACGGAGGCGGTCGGGGTCTTCGAAATTTACTTGCTCCACCGTATCGAGGGCAAAATAGCGCTCCGCGTTCTTCGGTTGGCGGAGTTTGCCACTCACAGTGTCACCCGTGCGCAGGCCAAACTTTTTAATCATCTCGGGCGTTACGTAAATATCATCGGGCCCGGGCAGGTAGTTTTCTTCGGGTGAGCGCAGGAAGCCGAACCGGTCCGGTAAGATTTCAATAACGCCGGAGCCCGCGATAGTTTTTCCGTCTTCGGCCATTTCTTTCAAAATGTGGAATAGCATCTGCTGGCGCGGCAGGTTTGCCGGGCTTTCGATTTCCAATTCTTCCGCAATTTTCAGCAGTTCC
>Ga0206797_1067_pt1 | contig 17161 bp, 12 predicted proteins | sample Alteio_BWOrgCont_69_FD_152894 | JGI IMG/M metagenome (GOLD analysis project Ga0206797, IMG submission 152894) | Enriched cells from forest soil in Barre Woods Harvard Forest LTER site, Petersham, Massachusetts, United States -... | ecosystem: Environmental > Terrestrial > Soil > Temperate forest >...
ATGAAAACAACCAGGTTGTTAAATCATATGGCGATACTACAAAGTTTTTACTGCCGCAGCAATTTAATTTCAACCTGACCGAATTGCTGCCAAAACCACTCGCCATTGCCTTTAACACTTTAAGCAAAAGCGCCTTAAAAACAAATGAAAGCCTAACGCTTAATCATATTAAAATTGAGCGCGCCGGGGCTATTATTGGTGTAAGTTTATCTGTATATCCGATAATGATAAAAAAGGACGAACAGCTGCTGATGATAACGTTAACCGAAGATAAGTCGCCTAATAGTTCAAAAAATGCGGATAACGATTTTGATGAAGCAATCCATCTTGATCAGTACACCATCAACCTCGAGGAGGAATTGAGCGATGTTAAAGATAAGCTTCAATCTACATTTGAGCAATTGGACGCATCCAACGAAAATTTGCAATCGTTCAATGAAGAGCTGATCTCTGCAAACGAGGAAATGCAAAGTACTAATGAAGAAATGCAATCTGTAAACGAGGAGCTCGATACGATAAATTCAGACTATCAATTGAAGAATAAGGAGCTGCTTGAAATGAATGACGACCTGAACAATTATTTCAGAAGCAATATTAACGGCCATTTATTTATCGATAATGATTTAATTCTGATGAAATTTTCTCCAGCCACAGTAAAACTGATCAACCTGCTCGAAACTGATATCGGCCGGCCTCTCAGCAATATATCAACCAATATCAAGCTGGAAACGATAATAGAAGATTGCAAAAAGGTGCTGGCGGAAGGAATTGTTATTGCGAAGGAAATTGAAACCAACAATGACAAATGGTACCAGATCATGACGATGCCCTATGTGCAGCAGGCAGACAATAAAAGAAGCGGTGCAATCATCACTTTTAATGACATTACAGAGTTGAAAAACATACAAATGGAGCTCGATAAGAAAAATGAGGGTTTAATGCGCCTCAATGATGATCTTGACAATTTTGTGCATACAGCCTCTCATGATCTTTTGGCCCCGCTCGGCAATATTGAGGGCAGTATTGAAATCATGAACGGGATAGATGCGGCAGATCCGGAGATGGGTAAATTTTTAAATATAATTAATGTATCTGTTAAAAAGTTCAAGTCGCTGGTAAAAGACATCGCCACTATTGCCAGTATAGAAGATGGTAATATAGCGACCGAAAAGGTGAATATTGATGATCTGATAAATAACGTCGAATGGAGTTTAAACAATAAAATCAAAGCTTCGGGGGCAGTGATAAACAGAAATCTTCAAGTTAAAGAAATGTGTTTTTCAAAAAAGAATTTGCGAAGCATCCTCTATAATTTGATTTCAAACAGCATTAAATTCAAAAGTGATAAAGATGTTATCATTAACGTATATACTAAAAATGAAGCCGGCATCGTAAGCTTGTGTGTAGAGGATAACGGGGTCGGTATTCCAACTGACGGTCTCACTAAAATTTTTGAGCTGCATGGCAGGCTTAATGAGAAAATTGAGGGACAAGGCTTAGGATTATATCTTGTAAAAAAGATAATAAACGCAGCAGGGGGCGATATTGTGGTAGAAAGTACTCCAGGAGCGGGAAGCAAGTTCACGATTAATTTTAAGGCTACAACAGCTTAATAGAACTTATTAACATAAACTATGAGTCAGACTGATGAAGATCGACGTGTTTCGGTGGTAAAGCAATTTGAGAAGTTAGACCTGGAATTTAATAAGGAATTACAAAATACGGTAGCTTATGCTTCCAAACTGTGCAACGCGCCTTATTCGTCTATTACGCTAATCGACAAGGATACACAATGGATAAAGGTCAAAAAAGGAATTAATTTTGATCAAACTCCGCGTGAACTTGCTTTTTGTAACCAGACGATCAAAGGCAAGCAACCATTAGTTATCCCTGACACGAAAATGGATAAGCGGTTTTCTGACCATCCGCATGTCACCGGCAAACTCAAGATCCGATTTTATGCGGGCGCGCCGCTGATCACCGATGAGGGCCACCGTATTGGTACCTTATGTGTAATGGATCATAAACCGCATATTTTAACTATACAACAGAAACTTATCCTTAAAATTCTGTCAAAACATGCAATAACCATTATGGAAATGAAGCTTAATATTAATCGCCTGGATAGAAGTTTCGTCGATATAAAAAGATTAAGGGAAAGTAATTCAAAAAACGAAATTACCCTACGCTCGATGTTTGAAAGCCTCACGGATGCCTACTTTCTATTTGGACCAAAGGGAGAAGTCATTGATTTTAACCGGGCTGCTTATGATTTTATCAATGACAAGTACAACATACAATTAAGTTACGGTTGCCCTATGTCTGATTTTTTAGTAGAAACGTATAAGTCGACATTTAACTTCAATTTTAAAAAGGCGCTTGCTGGCGAAAAAATGCAGCTGGAAAGGCTGGCCGACTACGGCTCGAAGGGTAAAATATGGTGGGATTGCGTTTTTGAACCCGTCAGAAATAATTTGGGTGTTATAACCGGTATTTCTTATATAGCCAGGGATATCACCGAAAAAAAGCTGAATATTGAAATGATTATTGAAAGGAATGATCTACTTTCGAGAATTGCAGAAATTCAATCGCACGATTATCGCGGGCCTGTTGCAACCATATTGGGATTGATGAGTCTTATAAAAGACGATAATTATGTTGCATCAAAGGAGTACTTAATGATGATGAATGAAACAGTGATGCTGCTGGATGAAAAAATAAAGGAAGTGATTAGTATTTCTGATGACTTAAAATTTTCCCCCTTCCAAGCGTGAATCTGACGCGACAGCCAAAAGCGCAAACGCGACTCATGCTCCACGGAAAGTAGCAAACTTTTGTTCTAACACAGGAGTCGTCTATACCCGCTTGCCATTGCCCGACAGAATCGCGCAAGACTGAGGAAGCCAGGATGGATATGCGAGAAAATTAGTTTGTGTTTTCAACCAGTAAAAAGTTTTTTAGTTGAATACTTGAAGGTAGGTTCACCATATTATAATCATCGATCCTTAAACGGAAATTTTCGTTCGGATCGACGACAAAATAAATTGTGAAATCTGTCCATGATATATTTTTTATAACTTTTTCCGTCCTTGCCAAGATTGTGCCTTTTTCAAGTCCTTTAAAAGTAAATAGAAGTTGATGCTCGCCGTTGACTACCTTCGCACTAAAATTTAATTTATATTTTTTCTTTGTACCAGATATTATGTCTTTTTTAAGCATGTCTTGGTGCTTACTATTAACGAAATAGCTTTCGAGCCATAATTCATATCTTCCTTCTTTGTTTGTCCGCTCAATGTTGATAACGCCGTTTTCAAAATTGACTGCGCCTTCACCTCTTTCTTTACTCACTATTTCTACGCCCATTTCAGTAGAATAAGAGTGACCAGATTTGCTCTTAAAATCAAATCCCATATCTGAACCTAAACTCTGATAAACGATAGTTTCCTTCGTACTAAACGACTGGTAATAATCGAAAGATGCCGTAATTTCTGACGCACTATTTTCCTGTGTTTTCTTTAGGATTTCAAATTCTAATTCGAGTTTTTTGTTCACTATTTTTAGGTTATCTATTTCCTGATTGTACTTTTTTCTTGTCAGATAGTAACTTAATAAGGCTACAATAACTCCACTAAACAAACCACTTCCCAAGAAAATCGGAATTATAAATTTGGAGGTGTCATTCATGTTTAAAAGGTTTAGGTACTTTTGGATATATCAGAGCCGATTTTTCCATTGGCCTGGTTGCTAAAGCTAACAAAATCCTGAAAAAAATAAAATTAGACTGGTTAAATTAATTAAAAAAATTATACTGCTCCTCTCGCATTAGTTTACTTCTCCAGCATCAACCACCGCCGGCTGGTAATCGATCTTTATCTGCGATAAGCACGATCAAGCAAAAGTTCCCCCAGCAAATTTATCTCCCTCATTTTATGCCATTTAAAACATTATTCGTTTTCAAAGCAACTACCGGGTAATTAATTTGTATATTAAAGATATGGCAGGAGACGCGGGACTAAAAAAATTTACAGATGCGCAGCAGCGTGATTACGAAACCGCACTGGCGGAGATCAGGAATGGACGGAAACGCAGCCACTGGATGTGGTATATTTTCCCGCAGGTGAAGGGCCTGGGGTTTAGCTCCACTTCGCAGCTTTACGGGATAAAGGATTTGAAGGAGGCACAGCTGTATTTGCGTCACCCGGTGTTGGGCGTGCGCCTTATAGCAATCAGCGCGGCCCTGCTGGAACTGGAAACCAATACTGCCGGCGAGGTATTCGGCAGCCCCGACGACCTGAAACTACAGTCGTGCATGACGTTGTTTGCAGCCGTAAAGGACAGCGACCCAGTGTTTCAGCAAGTACTGGACAAATTTTTCCAGGGCAAACCTGACCAGCAAACACAAACTATATTGAATCGTGAAGCAAAGTGATTGGACACCGCTCTTTTTTTGTCATTGCTGTAAGGAGGAACAGCCCGTCCCGAATTTATTTCGGGAACGTGGCAATCTCGTCGCAGTGCATACCGGTTATGCATATTTGTGAGGCATAGTTACGTGATTGCGACTCCGCCTATCGGCGGATCGCACTGATAAAAGCCGGTAACGAAAATTTGATTTTTTTGCGTTTTTTGCATCATCTGCATCATGTATTTGTGATGCATCACGACGACGGCATCCATAAAAAAAGCACCCATAAATGGGTGCTCCTCTCAACTATCAATCATCAATTATTATTCTTGTACCGGCCGTCTTTATGGCGCTTCCATGGTATACAACGATTTAACTTCGGCGTCGCTTAACACCTTGTTGTAAAGGTGCACATCATCAATCGACCCTAAAAAGTAATTGCCGCCGTAATAGGCATTGGGACTGTTTGGATCAATAAAGTTATAAGCCGATTTAGGCAGCTCGTTACCGATGGCAACCGGCGGCGGCGAAGGGATGGTTACAGGATCGCCTGTAACGTTAGCCGTTTTTACCAGAACCCCGTTGATATAAAACTTCTCGGTACCGTTTGTAAAGCTCGCCACCACGTGCGACCATACGTTTAGCGTAACCGACGGCCCGCCATCATCCTGGTCGTGGTCGCCGGTGCTGGTATTCACCGTAAGGAAAGGCAAATCGCTCCCCTGTAATTGAAATTTATAGCCGTTCCAGCGATCTACGGAAAATATATAATTTCCATTGCTCGCCAAATCAGGTTTGATCCACGCGCTGATTGTAAAGCTCGATGGCCGCAGCGACGCCTGGTAAGGCACTTCGACGTAAGCTCCATTGGTAAAGTGATAAGCGCTGTTGGCAACGCCATAACGATCGGCAACTAAAACTGGCAAGGTGGCGCCATCAACAGCTGGTGCACCGTAAGGGCCCACCCAGCCGGTTTGTAAAGTACCATTATTGCCATTGCCCGACACATCATTCGCGTTTCCGCTAAATGTCCATGAGGCAACCAGGTTGGCAGCCGAAATCTGCTGTATCAGGTTAATGCTGAATTGTGTGCCCGCACGCAGCAGATTTGCGGCAGCATTGTTAACCTGCTGCTGAGTAAAAGAACCGGTTTTAACACTTGCCGCTAAAGTAAGCGCCGTGTTAAGTGCAGCCTTCGACCCGATGGTATAATCACCGGCTTGCTTCCCTTCAACGGCAGCACTGTAAACAGCTGTTAGTGAATCAATTTCCGTACTAAGCTTTGTCTTATCAGAATTGAAATTAACCTTCTCACTGCTCTTTTTGCACGATGGTGTCAGGGTTATCACAGCGGTCAGAACCATGACCGCAGCGATTGAATTTTTAATTTTGTTCATTTTTCAATGTTTAAAAAGTTTATCATTATTCACCCAATTTTGTATTAGCCTCCCGTTCGCTTTCCGGTATCGGAAAGAACTGGTTGGTGGTAAAGTTGAAGTTTGGTTTATTATTAAGCGCCGCGGCGGCGTAAGCCTGGCCATAGCGAATAATATCAAAAAACCGGTGAAATTCCAAAGCCAGTTCCGACCGTCTTTCCTTACGGATAATGTCGCGCAAGCTGGCCTGGTCGGTAATGGTGATATCAGGCAATAAGCCTGCAGGCACGGTGCCAAAACCTGGTAAGGTGGAATCATACAAATAACTCTCCCTTGCGCGTTTACGAACCCTATTAAGCGGCGCCAATGCTGCCCCGCTGCTGCCCGACTCGTTCAACGCTTCGGCCTCAATTAACAGCACTTCCGAAAAGCGGATCGCCTGGTAATTCAGGTTGCCATCGCCTTTAATATTCGCCGGAATTTCGGATAAGGGTTGTGTATGTTTTTTACTTACATAGCCGGTAGTTGTCCAGCTTGGGTCGAAGGCAGTGTCAAAATAGGGTTGCCCTGCCCTGCCTACTGTATAATCCAGGCGGGGATCAACAATGCCTCCCGGCGCTGTTTCAAAATTACTTACTAAACTTTGCGTTGGTAAGTAAAATCCATAACCGTTTAAAGTACGCGGGGCAAACCACTGGTTTAAGTTATTGCCCTGGAACGGAACAAGTCCGGTTTGGTGCTGTATGGAAAAAACAGCTTCCGCATTATTCTTAGTTGCCGCCCTGAAGTTATCTCCAAACACAGGCAACAGGCTATAAACACCCAACGCATCAACGGCTTGCGCGGTAGATGCGGCAAGCGCCCATTTTTGCTCAAACAGGTAAGTTTTAGCAAGCAGTGCCATCGCTGCACCCTTGGTAACACGGCCTACGTTGGCGCCGGTCCAGCTGGTAGGCAATACTGCAGCAGCGGCAATACAATCCTTTTCTATCTGTGCGTAAATTTGCGCCTGCGGTAAAGCAGGGCTTTGCAGCTCAGCAGGGGTTTCAATCTTCAGGTGCAGGGGTATTTTGCCGTATGCCTCTGTTAAATTAAAATAATAATATGCCCTTAAAAATTCGGCTTGCGCCACCACGGATGCCCTGGTTGCCTCTGTCACCCCGGGCTGGCTGCTTGCCAGGCCGTCAGTTACTACGTTGCATGCAAAAACACCATCATAGTATCTTTTCCACACAGCTTCAACGGCCGAATTAGACGGATTGATATTAAACAGCTGCACGCTCAGGAAATCGGCCTGGTCGCCGTCGCTGCTACCTTTGATGGCATCGTCCGATGCCAGGTCGCCCAACACCCATATCGCGTTTGATGACGCATCGGTAAAGGTGAGCGGCGCATAGGCAGCATTTACCCCCAATATCGCGTTAGCATCAGAGGTAAAGAAATTACTGGTTTGGTACTGTCCCAAAACCGGCTGGTTCAATACTTTCTTGCATCCTGGCGAAATAATGGCCAGGGCAGCAGTTAAGTAGATATATATATATTTTGCTTTCATCTCTATATTTTTTTTGGTTAGAAATTAGCGTTAACACCAACAGTTATCGTACGCGCCGATGGATAAGTTCCCCAATCGATACCAACTGCTCTCGGGCCATCCGCCGCATTATCAGTATTTTGATATTGCTCAGGATCAAGACCGGTGTATTTGGTAAACGTGAGCAGGTTTTGGCCGCTTACATATATCCTTACAGATGATACACCAATGCTCTTTAAAGCATTGGCGCCCAGCTTATATCCCAGCTGCACATTTTTTAAGCGCAGATACGATCCGCTCTCAAGAAACCGTGTTGATGGCATTTTGTTGTTGGAACCGTCTGTCCATGATAAAATCGGATAGGTATTGGTTGATCCCGGACCCGTCCAGGCATTTTCAGCAATCCGCTGCGTAATGTTAAAAGGACGATAAAAGCCTTCGATATCGGTTAGTACCTGGTTATAAATTTTATTGCCATACACACCCTGGAAGAATACGCTCAAATCGAAGTTTTTATAAGTCACGTTGCCAGTAAGGCCATAAGTAAACTTAGGTATTGGGCTGCCCACAAAGCTTCGGTCCTTATCATCAATAACACCATCGTTATTTACATCTTTATACATCACATCACCCGGCCTGATACCAGGACCCTGGTATGCATGTGTAAACACTTGCTGCGCATTTTGAAATATCCCTTCCTGCTGTAATAAATAGAATGAGCCGATTGGGTGGCCAACTTCGGTTAATGTACCGAAATAGTTATTGTCTATTCGCCCGCCCGGGATAGGTGTGCCGCCGGCAAGGGACGTCACCTTATTGCTAAGCGTAGCGAAGTTGCCGTTCAAGCCAAAGCTCCAGTCTTTATTAATCTCTTTTTTGTAGGTCAATTCAAGTTCCAGCCCGCTGTTACGTACACTGCCGGCATTCACCTCCGGTTCTCCTACCCCAAATGGCGACTGACCGCCGCCGCTGCTTGGTTCGGGCAGCGGTATCAACATGTTCGTTGTTTTTTTGACGTAATAATCGGCAGTTAACATCAACGTGTTGTTAAAAAATCCAAGGTCTAGACCCACATCTTCCTGGGTGCTGGTTTCCCAGCGTACATTAGGGTTGCCTAAGGATGTTATGCTGATTCCCTGGTTCGTTGTTCCGCCGAACGGATAATAACCGCTAACGCCAAACGTAGAGGTATAGGGATAATTACCTATTCCTGCATTACCTAACTGGCCAACACTGGCGCGAAGTTTAAAGGTAGAGATAGGCTTGATATTCTTCATGAAATCTTCCCTGTCAATCCTCCAACCCAACGATCCTGAATAGAAATTTTCATATTGAGATGTCGGGTCAAGCTGAGACGAGCCGTCACGCCTGAAATTCGCACTGGCGAGGTATTTATTATCATATTGATAATCTACCCGGCCGAAGATGGAAAACAATCCAAGATGTGATTCATTGCCGCCATTTTGCTGGCTGGCCGCTGTTCCGTTATCTAAATACTGAAAATCGGAAGTCTGATTAACAAACCCTGTCCGCGAAGCAGATAGTGCCTGCACGTCTTGTTTAATTAATTCAGTACCAACTAAAAATTTAAATACACTCTTATTTAAGTTAAGATCATAGGTAGCAGTATTCGTCCAGTTATAATTTAAATTGTCTTCAGTTGATTGTGAGAGCGCATTTGGCGAATTAAAAAAACGATCGACACCGAAGGTTTCAAAAAACTGTTTGTTATCTGTTTGAATCCAGTTTAAACCAATGTCCGATCTTATTTTTAGTCCCTTTATAGGATCCAACTCGGCATAGGCATCTCCTAATATGGTATACCCGTAAGTATTATCATTTGTAGCATTAGCAAGCGCTACCGGATTTATGCCATCGCCCAAAAAGTTCCCTAAAAGAGGGTCTTGTTTCGGAAGATCTGTATATTGTCCGTTCGTATAAACAGGCGTGCCGGGCGTGCGGAACAATGCATAACGTACCACGCTGGCCGCACCTACAAAACCATCACCCGATGTACCGACTGACCGCTGTTTTGAATACGACAGGTTGACGTTGGTACCTATTTTAAAATACTTTGATAAGGTACTGGTTATTGCAGTGCGCAGGTTAAACCTGTTGTAGGATGAGTTTTGTATCAAACCGTCCTGGCTAAAATAGTTACCCGACAAAATGTATTGCGAAGTTTCGTTACCCCCGCTCAACGAAAGGTTGGCGTTACTAATATTAGCAGGTTTCAAAATTTCTTTCAACCAATTCACATCAGACAATGTACCTGCGAGCGTATTAGAAATCGTTGGTCTGCCGTCATTGGTAGCCGCTGTATTGTAGGCTGCAACGTATTGCGCGTTATCTGCCATTTTAATTAAGTTCTGCGCTGTTTGCACACCGGTATAGGCGTTAAAATTCAATTGGGTTTTACCCGATTTACCGCGCTTGGTGGTTATGATAACAACACCCCCTGCTGCTCTGGCACCATAAATGGCGGCCGATGAAGCATCTTTAAGTATGTTGATGCTTTCAATATCATTCGGCGATATTTCATTGATGCCATTCTGTGTTGGTACACCATCAATGATGTACAGCGGGGCGATGCCGTTAATTGTTCCTACCCCGCGTATGATAACGTTTATACCATCGCCGGGGGCGCCGGTATTTTGAGTTACCGCAACGCCGGCCGCCTTACCCTGCAAAATCTGGTCAACGCCACCCACGGGTATAGCATTGATATCTTTGGCGTTTATTAGTGAAACTGCACCGGTAAGGTCCTTTTTGCGTTGAGTGGTATACCCCACAACCACTACCTCGTTCAGGTTGCCGGCTTGCTCTACCAGTACTACATTGATCTCGGTTTTGCCCGCCACTGCTACTTCCTGGGTTTGGTAGCCAAGATATGAGATAACTAAAATAGCGTTGTCGGGTACCGTTACGCTAAAATTGCCGTTCACATCGGATACTGCCAGGCTGTGGCCGTTTTTAACTCCGATGGTTGCGCCAATAACTGCTTCTCCTTTAGTATCTGATACTTTTCCTTTTACCTTTATATCACTTAATTCAGCTTTGGCTGATGATATTTTTGAAGGAAGATTATGTTTAGACAAATATTGGTTTTTATTTGCCTGGGTATGCCTGGTCGAAGGGCTTCCGTATGCCGAAAATTGAACTAACACTGCAATAAGCAGGGCAAAAGCAAATTTTGAGCTTAACTGAATTCCTTTTTTATATCGGCAGACGATGAAATAACTGTAAGTTTTTTTCATATGCTTTGTTAATTGAGGTTAATAATTGAGTGATTAGACGAACCCATCATTTTCGGTTCCCCTTTGTCTGGTAAATGGAATGCACCGGCAATTCCTTTTAGCCCGTAAAGCTTTTTAGTAAACTATTCCATAGAATTGTCCTTTCTTATCTTTGGTTTATTTGCATTGTTGTATTTATCTCATTTTTAGCCAGTTATGCTAATATTTATCGTCCGTTTTCCTGAATTTTAAGCCAAAAACTCCCCGACCCATCAGTTAATAGTGAATCATTTTTAAAAAAACTGTGACGAATTAATTAGGTTGGTCTATAACAGGGGTATCGGATCAGGCGGTGCGGGTTTATGCGGATCAAAAACAGCTACCCCAACTTTTGAATCGGCGCAGCCATAATATAGAAACCATTTTTCCTTAAAGTACACCAATCCTTCGATAAACACTGTTCCGTTTACGTATTGGCCGCTTTTTTCAAAAGGCGCCATAGGTCGCAGGAAAGGAAAATCTAACCTGCCAATTGCTTTAGTAGGATCCGTTCGGGAAAACATAACCTGGCCTGCACAGTATGAATTACCGTTAAACCGCTTGTCGCCCCCTTCGCCGGGATGGTTTTTCCCATTATAAAACAGGATGATCCCCTTATCCGTCATTATTGCCGGCGGCCCGCATTCCGTTAGGTCGCTGTCAAAGTACCCTTTGCGTGGTGATATCAACTGCTTAAGTTCGCCTTTACTATCCACCAGCGGAGCCCAGTCAACCAGGTTGGTTGAAGTAGCAGCAAATACATGCAACTCGCCCCAGTACATCCAATATTTTCCGTTTATTTTTGTTATAACCTGGCGGCCTCCCTCCAGTTTTGTTAATATGGAAGCCGACTTATGCGGAATGTTAAAAAACTTTCCGTTATAAGCCTTTCTAAATATAGGCCCATGTTTTACCCAGGTAATTAGGTCTTTCGAGGTGGCTACGCCCAAACGCGGAATTTTACGGTTCCACTGTGTGTAAAACATCACGTAGGTTCCGGCTTTAGTTACAGCGACCCTTGGGTCCTCGCAGCCCCCGGGCCATTCAAATTCTTTTTGGCTATCGTTGGCCGGGAATAAAACAGGTTTGCTTTTTCGATCAAATGTAAGCCCGTCATTACTTTCGGCATATCCTATCCGTGACGTGCGTGTGCCTATTTCAACACCCGTTTTATCTTCTGATCTGTAGAGGACAACTATTTTCCCCAGCCTGACAGTAGCAGCGGGATTAAAGGTATAATTAGATTCCCATCCAACCATTTTATTCGACATCGGGTCTAAAAACTTCGCACTTGCATCAGGTGAGATAATCGGATTGATGTTTTGTGGGCGGACAAAACCACCAAACGCCCATTTGGGAAGCGTGTTCTGTCCGCTTGTTTGAGCAATTGAAAAGTTAAAAATTAACAGGCAGGATAAAACTCCCGTTAGTTTAATGAGTCCCTTGTTCATCAAAAGTAGTTTTTTAGATAATATAATTGGTTTTAATCGATTCTGAATGCAAAACCGGTTTTATGAATTATTAACAATGTTAATCAATAAAACCGGTTTTGCAAATTTATTTTAAAAAAAAATTTTACTTAGAATTTATAGGTGATAGTGTTGTATTAACAGCCAATTGCCACTGTTTGTGTTTAAAATTTTACCTTATATAATTTATAACCGAATAAAAATATAACCGCATAACAGATGATAGGCAGGTAATAGGCCTTTGCCACATCGTGATTTGCAACCTGGCCCATTATTAGGGGAAAAAAAGCGCCGCCTACTACACCCATTGATATAAATGATGACGCCTGCTGCGTATGAGATCCCAAGTTTTTTAAGCCGAGACTGAAAATTGTTGGAAACATGATGCTGAAGAAAAAGTTGATCATCATTAAGGCGACATAAGATGGCCAACCCAATTTTTGCGTAACTATAAGGCACATCGCAATGCTGCCCAATGCAAAGCAGGCCAGTAATTTATTAGGCGCAATAAATTTCATTAAATACGTCCCCGTAAAGCGGCCCAGCATCATCATAGCCATAAAAATGCTCATATACCTGCCTGCAGAAAGATTACTGAAACCCATTACCTCGTGCCCGTAATTGATAAAAAATGCCCAGGTACCTGCCTGCGCGGCGACGTTAAAAAATTGGGCGACAACAGCCCATACAAAATGCTTGTGCTGATATAATTTTTTAGAAGGGGCCACATCTACATTAACCGCCTCCGGGTCAACTTCGGCTACAGCCGCGTGCGGGTCATTCAATACCGGTACTTTAAGAAAGGAAAAAGCCAGGATAAGTAAAACAAGCACACCGCCGATACTTATATACAGATACTTTACCGAATTAAGGCCCGGTGAGGTCCCGGTGGCAGCACCGAAAAGAAACCAGGAAGCTATAAATGGCCCGGCGGTAGCGCCTAAGGCATTAAATGATTGTGAAAAGTTAATACGACGATCACTGGTGCGTTGATCTCCCAGGGCTGCCGCAAAGGGGTGCGCCACCGTTTCGAGCGTTGCCATTCCACAACCCATTATAAATAAAGCGATCCTGAAAAAGCCGAAAGAACTGGCATTTGCAGCAGGCACAAACAAAAAGGTGCCCAAAGCAAATAGCGATAACCCCAGCAACACACCCGGCTTATAGCCAAACTTCTTTAGAAAATAGCCCGCCGGGATACTCATTACAAAATAGGCGCCAAAAACGGAAAGCTGGATGAGCCCGGATTGGGATTTTGAGACATTTAACGCTCCCTGGAAATACTTATTAAGCACATCGCTCATGGAGTGCAATAAACCCCACATTAAAAACAGGGAGGTCACAAAAATAAAGTTGACAACGAACTTCTTCTCTATAAAGGCGGCTTTTTGCATAGTATGGTAAGCTATTATTGTTTTACGGAATTAATGGACGCCGGCAATATCTTGTTATCAAACACGGCCGCAGCTCCTATTAGAGGCGCGTTTTCATCGAGCTGCCCCAACTTAATGTGTACTGAACTTAGTTCCCGGGCCAGCTGTGGCAGGAAAAACTCCGATGCTTTCGCAATATTGCCGCAGATAACTAAAACATCGGGAGTAAGTTGCTTAATTGGCCCCGACAGAAAATCAGCCATATTAACTGCAAATTCCTTAAATACATCACGGGCAACCGTGTTTTCTACTGCAATTTGTGCCAGTTGCTTTACGCCGCCGGTTAATTTGGCGCCGGTTAATTCGTAATAACGTTTTATAAACCAGCGCGTTGACAGGTAGTCATCAGCAATACTGTCCTTATAGCGTATGCTTCCCAAATTAATATCTTTCGTAACCTTCGCTTTACTGCAAGCGGATCCGAAACCCGTTCCAAGGGTAACTCCCATCACATTAATATAGCCTTTACCTGCGCCTGTTAACACTTCGCCGGCAATGGTCGATTCCGCGTCGTTTCTAAATAAAATTAGCTGAGGATCCATTTCTAACAGATCTGCGAGGTATTGTTTAATATTCACACCGTATAGGGCCTCATACTTATCAAGCCCTGTAATGTAAGATATCCCTTTTTCGTAGTCAAAAGGCCCTGGCATCGCAACACTTAGCCGTGACACCTGCGGGACAGTGTTTTTCCTTAACACCTCCTGAAGTGCGTTTGTCCATGAAGTTAATATATCGGTTATCGATCTTTTGCTGTTTACCTCTGCCCTTATGATGCTTTGGCTGACTATTCCATAGGTCCGCAAATCACAAATGCCCACTGTAATGTGCGAACCGCCAATATCAGCAGTCAGTATGTAGGAAGATGATAAACTTTTACTCTGCATTGTTTTGTTTATTTGTAGTTCTGGCAGGCAGTAAATCAACCTTTCAGCAGGTGTTGCTAATTGAAAACTGCCTTCACTGTCACCTGGCAGACGGACCGTAACCCGCCCATTATACGGCGAGCGGTAAATACTACCATTATTGAGGGTTGAGACATCAGCCGGTTAACCGTCAATCTCAAAAAAAAAGTTCCTATTATTATTTAAGCTGAAAACTGGTTTATCGGTCCGGGAGCCATTAAATACTCATTGTCTCCCGGGTTACAATAATAATTAATAAAACCGGTTTTGCAAACATAAAATGTTATTTTTGAAAAAAAATATTATCTTTAGATGCTTGCTAACACGGTTTTTCAAATTTCACCTGTAGTAATCCGTGAGAATATGCCTGGCACCTGAGATGATCGACCAGTTAACTGCTTTTATTTAACGAAAGCTTTATCCTGGAATAGTTAATAGACTATGTATTTATTAAAATACGTTTAACTTTATTTTTAAAAAACTATACTTGCCAGCCGATATAATACTGAAGACTATTAAATGAGGAAAAAGATATCTATCAATGATATAGCCAACGAACTGCACATTGCAAAATCTACCGTTTCATTTATTTTGAACGGGAAGGCTAAAGAGAAAAGAATAAGCGATGAACTCACTGAAAAGGTTTTAAAGTTCGTTAAGGAAAAGGGGTACCAGCCCAATCAGCTTGCTAAGAGTTTAAGCACAGGCAAAACAAAAATGATTTGTTTAATGGTTGAAAAGATATCAGACTATTTCTTTTCACATATTGCTTTCCATTTAGAGGCCCTTGCATACAAAAATGGATACAAAATAATTTATTGCAGTACTGAAAATGATCCTGAAAAAACAAGCCAGTTGATCAGTTTATTACGGGCACGTTATGTTGATGGCTATATCATTACCCCTCCCGCCGGCATCGAATCTGAAATCAAAGCGTTGATAAGTGACCATTTACCCGTAGTACTATTCGACCGTTATTTACCGGATGTACCTACAGATTACGTAGGACTCGATAACTATAAAGGAACCTATGATGCTGTGGAATTTTTAGCTAGCACGTCTGTTAAAAAAATTGCGCTCGTCACACTGGATTCAGGTCAGACCCAAATGATCGAAAGGAGATCAGGTTATTTAGCCGCCCTGAAGAAATATCGCCTCAAACCCTTAATCTTAAAGGTACCTTTTGAAAATGATACAGAGAGTACAGTTCAACAAACCATTCAATTTATTAAAGATAACCAGGGTTTAGATTCTATTATTTTCGCAACCAATTACCTGGCGTTAAGTGGTATAAAAGCTATAAATGAATTAGGTTTAAATATTCCAACGGATATTTCTGTTATAGCTTTCGATGATCATGATGTTTTTAATATCTACAATCCTTCAATCAGCGCGATAGCCCAGCCATTAGATGAAATGGCTAAACAGTTATTTAAAACATTGCTGGACAAACTCGAAAACAGGGTGCGACTAAAAGATTTAAGTAAAATAATCATCCAGCCCGACCTGATATTAAGAGGGTCCACGCTGTCAACCGCAGGTGTAAATGCAAGCTCCCAGAAGGAATGAGGCATGTATGGTAACGGTTTATATGCGCATCGAATACTCCCACATACGCTGATGAATTACTCCTATCAATATCCTGACTAAAAACAAAAATAAATTCTTTACGTTTTTATAGGAATATGAAAAAGAAAAATACGCTGATCGCTATTGCGGCCGGTGCGGGCTTAGCGGGTTTAGCATATGCCCTATGGCCAAAAAATAAAATTCCGAAAAGCGCCATTGTCGACCCGTTTGATAAAAACAAGTATATGGGGCTTTGGTATGAGGTAGCGCGCCTGCCAAACCGTATTGAGAAAAACCTGCAAAACCTCACCGAAGAGTACTCGCTAAAAGAGGACGGAACAATCAAAGTAATAACGCGGGCTTATGACTTCGAAAAAAATAAACCGGTGCAGGCAGAAGGCACCATCAAATTCACCGGCCCCGAAACCAGGGGAAAGTTAAAAGTAGCCTATTTTCTGCCAATCTTTTTAGATTACAATGTATTGGACGTGGATGATGATTATCAATACGCCTTAGTGTCGGGCAATAGTATGGACTATTTGTGGCTGTTATCACGTGAAAATAACATACCGGATGAGATCAGGCATCGTTTCCTTGAAAAGGCCACCAGTCTCGGCTTTGATGTTGGTCAGCTGGAATGGATGGATGGCTCACAAATTATTTAACCGGTTTTCCCGGACTCTTATTTAAATAACGAAAGGTCGATAGCCCCACCCATCATTTGATAACCCAGTTCATTAGGATGCAGGTAATCGCCCGACTGCGCCTCTGGTAATATGGTACCATCGGGATTTACAATGGCCTTGTCGAAATCGATAACTGCATCAAAGTGCCCGCTTGTACGGATCCATGTATTGATCGTATTGCGGGCGGCCTCGCGGTAATCGGCATAATAAAACGATTTTTTAATAGGTGTAATCGTTGCGCCGTAAACCTTCATACCTTGGGCATGCGCTTTCGTGATCATTTGATCAAAAGCGGCAATAATGCCCTTAGCGACTTCTGAGGCGCGGGTGCTGTCTCTTGTGGAACCAAGGTCATTTACACCTTCAAATATAACCAGCCACTTCACCCCCGATTGCTGAAGCACATCGCGGTCAAACCGGTTAAGTCCGGTAGGGCCAAGTCCGCCCCTTAGCACACAATTGCCGCCAATACCCATGTTCAAAACAGCCACCTGTTTGGTAGCCGGATTTTT
>Ga0206797_1097_pt1 | contig 17039 bp, 9 predicted proteins | sample Alteio_BWOrgCont_69_FD_152894 | JGI IMG/M metagenome (GOLD analysis project Ga0206797, IMG submission 152894) | Enriched cells from forest soil in Barre Woods Harvard Forest LTER site, Petersham, Massachusetts, United States -... | ecosystem: Environmental > Terrestrial > Soil > Temperate forest > O...
CCATGCCCAGCACCTTTTCTGATGACCAAGCCAATACGCCAAAAGACAAGCGTACATACATAGCGCCTGTTCTGGTAGGTTTTTTAGGCTGCGTACTGGTTGGCCAGATAATTTTGATGGTGGTTCCTTTAACCGCTTTAAATAAAGTCTCGGGCCGCATAACCCGTTTGGATACCGTCATTATCTCGTACACCCATCATAAATTTTCAGGCAGCACTCCTAATTATGGGCTGGCTATCACGCTCAATAATAGTCAGTCATTCAAAATACAGGAGATTGACGGCTTGAGCGATTTAGACGGCGTGCTCAAAAAAGGCGATTACGTCACTATCTATTATCCACCCCTCCTTTTAAAAATAGTGAGTGCAACTTTGGCGCGCGATGTGTCGCAGGTTGAGCGCGGAGGGCAGGTATTATACAGTTGGAAAGGGCAGCAAAGCCGCGGCTGGTATTTTGTAGTGTTCTTAGCGGTTATAACTGGACTTTTTTACTGGATGATGGTGTACATTCGTAACTTCCTGAAGACCAAAAAATTAAAATGATACTTTACTCCCGCCGTAACACTGCGTCTGCGAATTATTATCCTGTGGTTTGAGACTACGACACACCGGCGTACAAGTCAGCAAGCGAACCGCTTTTATCGGTTAGCCTTGGGCTACTTCGCTTTTTCATTCAATAATTATGTTCTCTAAACAAATCGAAACATTGAACGTTTGTGTTGTTTATTGTTTAGTTATAGCTATGAAACACTTTAACCCCATTTTCTGTCTTATTGTCATTTTTAGTTTACTACTCGTACCTGGGTTACATGCTCAAGGAATACCGCAAAACATTTCTACCGTAAATGTTGAAGATCTTTCTGATAGCCAGATCCGCCAGCTAATTCAGCAAGCGCAGTCGTCTGGTTTAAGCGATGCGCAGTTAATACAACAGGCGCAAGGCAGGGGCATGTCTGCCGATCAGATACAAATTTTGCAAAAACGTATATCACAGATACGGAATTCAGAAAGTAACAGTACCAGCGGTAATGACACGACGCAGGTACGGTCGAGGACATTAAATTATCAGCCCGATACAGCAAACAATCCCGGTGGAACCGGTGCCCGTTCTAAAATTTTTGGCGCCGACCTTTTCCGAAACAGAAATTTAATTTTTGAACCAAATCTTAAATTGGCGACACCCTTGAATTATGTTTTGGGCCCTGAGGATCAGCTTAATATAAATATCTATGGTAATTCATTGGTGAACTGGAAATTAACCGTCTCTCCGGAGGGAAATATCAATATTCCGGGGGTTGGTTTACTAAATGTTTCCGGAAAAACAATTGAACAGGCTACGGCCGCCATAAAGAGCAAGCTTGTTTCAAATAATTATTCGATAGGCAAAGGCACCGGCGTACAGATTACTTTAGGAAACATACGCAGCATTAAGGTGATTATGGTTGGTGAGGTGGTAAAGCCGGGAACCTACACACTTCCCTCACTTGCCACGGTTTTTAACGCCTTATATTCCGCAGGCGGTCCCAATGATAACGGGACCTTTCGCCAGATTGAGATCATAAGAAATAACGAGGTAATCAGGAGACTTGATATATATGATTTTTTAGTTAAAGGAGATCAAAAAAACAATATACGATTACAGGACCAGGATATTATACGCGTGCCAACCTACCGGATACGTGTTGAGATGGCCGGGGAGGTAAAAACACCGGCCCTATTTGAAGTGCTGCCCGGTGAAACTTTACAGGATGTAATCAGGTTTGCAGGAGGATTTACTGACCAGGCCTACACGGCATTAGTTAAAGTATCGCAAATCAGCAACCAGCAACGACGACTTAGCGACATATCAGAAAGTGATTTTAAAAATTATATCCCGCTGCGCGGCGATAAATATACCGTTGAACGGATCCTGGAACGTTATGAAAACCGGGTTACCATAAACGGCGCGGTATTCAGGCCCGGCGAATATGAGTTACAAAACGGGCTAACCTTATCACAGCTCATACAAAAAGCCGCAGGACTAAAAGAGGATGCCTTTACCGGCAGTGTTAGCATCCTACGATTAAAACCCGATAACACGACAGAAGAACTATCTTTCAATCTTCGTGAGATATTAAATAAAACAACGGGGGATGTTCCGCTAAAGAGGGAAGACGTTGTATTAATCTCGTCAATTTTCGATCTGCGGGATCAGTACCGCGTTGTCATTAAGGGAGAAGTAAGGCATCCCGGCGAATTTGCGTACGCCGATAGCATGACCGTTAATGATTTAATTGTTAGTGCCGGCGGGTTTACCGAAGGAGCCAGCGCAAAAAGAATAGAGGTTTCACGGCGGGTATTTGATAGCGATCCTACGGTAAAAAACAGCAAGGTAGCGCAGGTTTATAGCATAAATGTTGATGCGAAATTAAAAACCGGGGAAGATCGCTTTACCTTAAAACCTTTTGACATTGTATCTATTTATAGTTTACCTGGCTTTGAAGTACAGAAAACGGTTAAGGTGGAAGGCGAAGTGGTATATCCGGGATATTATACAATTCAAAAGAAAGATGAAAAAATATCTGACATTGTTTTGAGAGCAGGTGGTTTAACAGCTTCCGCCGATGTGCAAGGCAGTAGTTTACGCCGGGACAATGTTTCTATTTTAGGGGTAGATAAAACCAAGATCGATACCAATATTTTAAATCGCGAGCGAAACGCACGCATAAAACATTTGCAACGTACTTATAAGGATTCAACAAGCGTTGACACCAATGTTTTTAGAAACAATTATGTAGGGATAAACCTCCGGGAGATATTGGACAAACCCGGCACCAACGGTGATTTGATATTAGAGGATGGCGATATTTTAAGAATACCGAAACAACAGCAAATAGTAAGAGTTAACGGCGAAGTGCTTTACCCCAGCGCTATTGTATATGACGCGGGCAAATCTTTCAGGTCGTATGTTTTAAATGCTGGCGGGTTTTCGCCCGACGGATTGAGAAGCGCTGCTTATATTGTTTATCCAAACGGCACGGTAAAAGGCACTGGTAAATTTCTATTTTTTAATATTCACCCTGCCGTTAAGCCCGGCAGCGAGATATATGTGCCTAGAAAACCGGTAAAAAGGGCTTTGTCGCCAGGGGAAGTCGTCGGTTTAACAACCGGTATTGCGTCTCTCGCCGCAATTGTCTTTGGGATTATTAGCTTGCGTAAATAGAATTTAATTAAGGTTAATTTATTTATTAATGGACAATATTGATAAAACAGGTAAAAATTCTGACGAAGCAATAACTATAACTGAATTTTTTCACAACATTGGCAGCGCCTTTTCCTACGTTAAACGGAAATGGATTACTGTCGTAATTTTCTCGTTATTGTGCTCTTTGCTTGGGCTGATGTATGCTATATTTATAAAACCTGATTATACTGCTGTAAGCACTTTTGTTCTGGAAGATGGCGGTAAAATGGCCTCACTAGGTCAATATGCGGGACTCGCGTCGCTTGCGGGAGTTGACCTGAATTCAAACAGCGGTTTATTTCAGGGCGACAATATTCTCGAATTATACAAGTCACGCACAATGATTGAGAAAGCGCTACTGAGCAAGGCAAATTTTGGAAATAAAAATCAGCAGTTGATTGAAAGGTACATTTCCTCCTTTAACCTGCGCACCAAGTGGAAGGCAAAAGACGATATTCAGAATATTACGTTTAGTGGAGATCCTGGAAACTTCAATCGAAAACAGGACAGTATTATCACTGATTTGGTTGATAAGTTCAACAAAAAAATGCTGACGGTAAATAAGATCGACAAAAAGCTGAGTATAATAGCGGTCCAAGTGACATGCAAAGATGAATTATTTGCGAAGGAATTTACAAAAAAACTGGTTGAAACCGTGAATGAGTTTTACGTGCAAACTAAAACAAAAAAAAGCGGTCAAAATGTTCAGATTCTGCAGCACCAGGCTGATAGCGTAAGGCGTCAATTAAATTCCTCGATCGGCGGCGTGGCATCAGCAATCGATGCAGCTCCAAATGCCAACCCGCAGTTATTGAGTTTAAGAGTACCCAGCCAGCGAAGGCAGGTTGATGTACAGGCAAGTTCAGCTGTATATGGCGAGATAGTAAAAAACCTTGAAATAGCGCAAATCTCATTACGGCAGGATATACCATTGATACAGATAATTGACCAGCCCGTGCTACCATTAGAAAATAACCGGGTAACCGCTGCAAAAGGAATTATATTAGGTTTCCTGCTAGGTGGCTTCGTCATTGTATTCGGATTGATGTTGAAAAAACTGATATTTTACAGTTAAAAAATCTCTGATCTAACGACAATTATTTCACATCTCTTGGTATAATGGTTAACGAGAAAAATTTAATTAAAAATATTCTTTCACTTGGAGTAGTCCAGGTTGCCAACTATGTGCTTCCGTTGATATCAATTCCTATAATTGTCAGGATTATTGGGCCCGACAGTTTTGGTATCATAAATTACTACACTTCGTTTATAGCCTATTTTATGCTGTTGATAAATTACGGATTCGAATATTCCGGGACAAGATTTATCGCCGTAGAAAAAGAAAATATTGAAAAACGCAATCAACATTTTACAAAAATATTGTATGCTAAATGTCTCCTGTTTCTTATTTCAACCATCATATTTTCAATTTCAATTTTATTTATTTCAAAATCGCCAGATGAAACCAAAGTTGCTATTTACACATTTATGATTGCCATTTCCTGGGTGTTGTCACCCAATTGGTTTTTCCAGGGAATGCAGCAATTAACGCTGGTAGCTTTATTCAATTTTATAACCAAATTAGTTTTCAATGTATTGATCCTGATTGTTATCAGGGAAAAAAGTGAATATAGCTGGCAACCCTTAATATTAAGTTTAACACAGATCAGTGTGTCCATTATATCGTTCCAATATGCTATAAGAAAATTCAATATATCATTGGTAAAAATTAGATTTCGATCCATTCTTGATTTGTTATGGGAAGATCGGATGATATTCTTTTCAATGTTAGCTACAAACCTCTATACCGATACCAATATCGTGATTCTCGGTTTTTTTGAAACAAAGGAGCATATCGGCTATTTTACTGCAGCGTGGAAATTAATGTTTGTTTTTTTGGTGCTTTTATCGTTGCCTACCTCGCAGGCAATGTTCCCGTACATCGCCGAATCATTCTCAAAAAATATAACAAAAGGTATTGAACAGATTAAACGGATACTTCCGATTATCATATATGCTTCTCTGGGACTTTCAGTCATTCTCTTTTTTGCAGCCGGGCCCTTGATACATGGGTTTTATGGTAAAAACTTTGACGCCACCGTGTTAATATTTCGAATTTTAACTGTTGTTCCGGTGTTATCTTTTATAAACACCGTGTTGGGATTGCAAACAATGGTAAATCTTAAAATGGACAGAGCATATTTTTATATACTTCTTTCAGGAGGAATATTCAGCGTTATATTCAACATAATTATTATTCATTTTTATGGTTACCTCGGCGCTGCCTGGTCTTGGATTATTGGTGAAACTATCATAGCAATTGTTTTGCATCAATATCTTAACAATAAGGGTTATAATCTTTTTGAATTCAGATATTTCAGCCCAAAATCAGTAGTTTTTGAGGTTAAAGCATTAGCGTTAAATTTCACTAAAAAAAGAAGATGAAAATAACTGAGCTAAGTACTTTTCGTAAGATAATTTCCGAACCTCCGATAAGTGCTGCATTCATTACTATCCTTTTTTTTTCCCTTCCTGTTATAATAAGCATGTTCACCCGGGGTTATATATTACTTCCTGGCGGATATACTTACAGTTTAATTGTTGAACCTGTTTATGGCATTGCCGCAATTCTTTTAAGCCTGCTGCTGCTTTATATTTTTTCGATGTCACCGGTAGTTAAGTTACGTTTTCATAGCATAATAACACCTGATTTTGGACGTAAGCTCTTGATTATAATTTACCTGCTAATCACCTGGATTAGCTTTTACAATATCAATGTCAAATTAAATTTTTACAACTCTTTATTGAATGATCCTATCCCCACGATGTTAAACGTAGGAAGTGGATTGGTTGAGGAAAAATTACTTAAAAGCTTTTTTCTGGGTATAAGTGGCTGTCTTGGATTTGCTTTAACAAATAAAAATGACAGCATAGTTTTAAGATTATCCGGTTTGGCAACAATGCTTGCAATAACCTTATTTTATTTCTTTGTCGGTCGGCGGGAGATTAGCTTGATGACGCTATGTTTTTTATTGATGGTAAAAAGAGACAAAATAGGTCGTGTTTATTTAATTATAACCGGTTCACTTTTAGCTGCCATATTAATCTTTGTATTAAGTATTAGAATTGCTCCCCAAAATAGCAACGAGTCTCTATACGCCACCGATTCGGAAGAGCTCTCGCCAATTGCCTACAGTTCTTACGTTATTCAAACTGCCAAACCTAATATTCTGCGATCCTTTACAGAAGCAACTCCATTAAGAACGCATTTATATCCTACCACAATTGCAGCGGCATTTATAAAAGATCAAACTGGGTATAACGATGTTGCCACCCCAGTGTTAGGCATTGCAGGTATAACATATATGTACGGATTTGTTATTCCAATTGCAATGCTAGTGATGATTGGAGTTTTATTCAGATCGATAACCAATGAATATAAAATAAAAAAAACAGCGGTGATAAAGTTGTTGTTGATATATATATGCTTTAAGTCAATTAATCTGTTCAGGAATGGAGAGTTTCCAATAGTAATAATTGATGTAGTACTTTTTTTTATACTCTCATTGCCGGCACTTTATTTAACTTTTGAAAAGCGGCAGACACTAATTGAACATGGATAATTATAACGTGCTGGCATGTATACTGGCCTTCTACCCCGGCGAAAAATTTGAAGATGTTTGTTCCGCAATTGCAGAGGAAGTATCCTATCTGCTGATAGTTGATAATTCGCCTGATAGCATCCTGCTAAGAGATGAAATTTGGTTGCCCAAAAATTCCTCTATTATTTATAATAAAAATGAAGGAGCCGTGGCCGGCGCCTTAAACATAGCTTTAACGTTAGCGAGAGAACGAGGATTTGAATACCTGCAGATTTTCGACCAGGATACAATGCTGCCGGCAGGCATTACATCGGCCTTGGTCGACACTCTAAAATTTAATCCAAAGGCGGTGTTGGTTTCACCACGATTTATAAATCTTAATACTAATCACCCCGGCCGGGTAATGACTTATATAAGCAAATGGAAGATAAAAAACATTTGGCCCAATACTGATATAGGCATCGTGCAAGCGTTGTTTACAATAACAAGTGCCTCCCTGATTAATTTAAAATTGCTGCCACAAGATTTATATTATGATGAGCGATTAATAATAGACGGTTGTGATGTTGATTTTTGCCTGGCCTTACGCGATAAACAGTTACAAATAATAGTTAATACATCCCAATGCATAATACACGGCATTGGGAATAGAAAAAATGGCGGTGGACGATGGTCGCCAACAAATTATTCGCCCCAGCGAAAATTTTTAGGCGCTAAAAATAGAGTAATAGTATGGCGCCGGTATTTAAAAAAATATCCGGGGTTTATCATTAACGACTGTTATGTATTTTTTTTAGATACCGTTCGTACAGTACTTCTAGAGAAAGACAAGATCAACAAGTTAAAAGCCATTATTATGGGAGTATTTGCCGGCGCCCGCGAAAAAAATATTCTCATTCGCAAACACAACAATCGCATAGAGTGTATATCAGATAAAACCTTTGAAAAGGAAAAGACGGTTATTTTATTAAAAGGGGATTATGTTGGTAAACAGTCTAAAGCTAAGCGTACTCATTCCGACTCTTAATGCAGGAGAGAAATGGATTGAGCTTCTGGAAAGTATAAAGAACCAATCAATATTTATTCATAAAAAAATAATAATTGATTCGGGTTCCGTTGACAATACGGTAGCCGAGGCTGTAGATTATGGCTTTGAAGTTAAAGTTATCTCGCAGGATGATTTTAATCACGGGAGGGTGCGTCAGCAATTGGTTGATTTATCGGGCAATGCCGACATATGTATTTTTTTAACGCAGGATGCTATACTCGCTACAAATAATAGCATTAAAAACCTGGTGGAGGCTTTTAGCGATCCGGATGTCGGTCTTGCTTATGGGAGGCAATTACCGCATAAAAATGCAACTGCTTTAGAAACTCACGCCCGATTATTTAATTATCCGAACCACTCATCTGTACGTTCCTACCGGGACAAATATCACCTAGGCTTTAAAGTTTTCTTTTGTTCCAATTCGTTTGCGGCTTATCGCAAAAAAGCACTGAAAATTGCCGGCGGGTTTCCATCTCATTCCATCATGGGGGAAGATGCACTGGTATCTGCGAAAATGTTAATGGAGCGGTTTAAAATTGCTTACATAGCCGACGCGACTGTTTATCATTCACATAGTTATTCCACACTGGCTGAATTTAAGCGTTATTTTGATACCCGGGTTTTTCACGAACAAAATCCATGGTTGATAGTTGATTATGGAAAGCCTACCGGCGAAGGAATAAGATTTGTACGTTCCGAAATAAAATATGTTATCCGGCACGACTTTAAAAGTATCTTGAAATCCATAACCTCCCTAGGTGCCAAATGGCTTGGCTACAAATCCGGTAAATACTACAAACAGTTACCACATTCAGTGCTTCGAAAATTATCGATGCACAAACACTATTGGAAGGAAAATAATTCTACAACTAAGTAATTTATTGGCATCTATTTTGATTAGTTACTAATAAAATTAACTTATTGGTAAAATTTTAAATTTATTATTGAATTTAATCTAGCAAAAGCAATCAATGTCGGTGCGTTATTCAAAATATCTTCCACGCTTAATTTTCATCACCGACTTAATGTTGCTGAACTTTGCGGTTTATCTGGCCATAAAGTTTACACATAATTACGTTAGGCAACCCGTTGATACCCAGTTTCTATTGCTTTTTAATCTTTCATGGGTAGCCATTTCTGCAATTACAAGGTGCTTTGAAATTTCCCGCCCTTTATGGCTACGTGAACATATAAATAGCTTTTTAATAGCATTAGGTTATCACCTTATTGGTGTATTTATAATCTTCTATTTTTTCCGGCCCTACTTAACGTATCTGCCGGAGTTAATAATGTGCTATGCCCTTTTCTTTCTTTTTATTATTATAGATAGGTCGGCGGTGTTCTTTTTTTTGGACTATATACGCAAAAAAGGATACAACAACCGGCGGATAATAATCATTGGCGATAAAAATATTTCAGAAAGATTAATTAATTCCTTTTCACAGCACTCCGAATATGGTTATGATCTTACTGATTTTATCTCCGAAGAGCAGATGGCGCAATTACCTGAGGAGGTATTAATTGAAAAGTTGCTTAGTAAAAAGCCTGATGAAATATTTATTTGTTACAAGCAGCTTGACGGGGAACTTCTAAAAAGATTGGTAAGTTTAGGTGATGATCATTTCATTAAAATAAAGGTAGTTTCTGATCTTATCCTAAGCCAAAGCTACGCCCGCTTAGTGAATTATAATGACGTTCCTGTGCTGCACCTGACTTCACATCCGGAAATTGGCTTAAAAATTATCATCATCAAAAGAGCCTTTGATATTTTGTTTTCAGTTGTCACTATGATTTGCGGGGCCCCTTTGTTTGTTTTATTATACCTTATAACCAAATGCAGTTCTCCCGGTCCGGTTTTTTACAAGCAGGAAAGAGTTGGCATACAAGGGAGGACATTTTATATATATAAGTTTAGGAGCATGAGGGTTGATGCCGAGAAATTTGGCCCTCAGTTATCACGAACCGATGACCCCCGATCTACAAAATGGGGCAAAATAATGCGTAAAACCCGGTTGGATGAATTACCTCAGTTTTGGAACGTTCTTAAAGGCGACATGTCTGTAGTTGGACCGCGGCCTGAAAGGCAATATTATATCGAAAAAATCATCGAAAAAACGCCAGGCTATAAACGATTGTTAAAAATTAAACCAGGTATCACATCAATTGGCCAGGTAAATTATGGCTACGCCGAAAATGTCGATCAGATGTGTGATCGTATGAAGCACGATCTGCTCTATCTAAATAATATTAATATCAATCACGATCTAAACATCATCATGAAAACAGTGAAAGTAATGGTGCAAGGCAAAGGGAAATAATACATCTACATCATATCACAAATGGAACAAAGCAGGGCTTGTAAAAAATGCAGGAAAGTGGCGGTATATCGTGTAAACAGGAGCCCATTGATCAAAGTGTTATTTAACTGGTTGCCGTTAAAAAAATATCGTTGTATTGCCTGCAACTATAGCTTTTATGTTTTTGGATAAATCATCGATTTTTCTACCCGACCATAACAACCCATCAAGCCGCCAACTGGTTTTGTATTTTGGTAAGCAGATAATTAATCTCGAATGGTTTGGCAACAAAATCATCCGGAGCTCCGGGGTAGTCCAGTGATGCAGCCAGATCGTGTGTCCCGGAGATCAGGATGACCGGCAGAAAACTTGTTAATTGATTTTCTTTGATGCTTTTACAAATTGCGCGGCCATCCATACCGGCAAGCATTACGTCCAGTAAAATGAGATCGGGTTTAAAATCCTTAATTTCTTCAAATACCGTTTCACCATTGTTTAATGTTTTTACTATGTAATCGTTTTCTGACAGCAGAAACGAAAGGATTTCAAGAATATCATCATCGTCGTCTAAAACCAGGATCTTGCTCATAATTCAATTGGGTGAATGGTGTAATCGTTTTATACATTAATACTTAATTACTATTGATAAAAAGGGATGGTAAACCTGATAATAGTACCCGCCCCTACATTGCTCTCAACATCGATCTTACCGCCGTGCTGGCCTACAAAATCATTGACCAGTAAAAGGCCAAGTCCGCTGCCTTTTTCGTCGTTGGTGCCCGCCAGCGATTGCTGGCCAGTATTGGCAAACAGGCGGGCTTTCGTTTCAGCGGTCATTCCTACACCAGTGTCTTCTATAAAAATGGAGGCCATCTGCTGATCCGTTTTGGCATTGATAAGCACAGACCCTCCCTCGGATGTATATTTTATGGCATTTGTCACAAGGTTCTGAACAATCGACCGAAGCATTAATGTATCAGCCATTACCTCGATATCCTTGGCAATATTATTCTGCAATTTGATTCTTTTCTGCTTTACATTGGGCCGTAACAGCTCTAGTGACTCTTCAATATTTTCCCAAAGCCGTACTTTTTCGGGGTTAAAGCTGGCCTTTTGACTTTGTTTTTTGGCCCACTCTATAACTTCGTTCAGTTGATTAAGCAGCTTATCTGACGTTCGGTGAATGATTTGAGAAAGTTGCTTAATTTGCTTTGGATTCAGACTCTCCGGCGAGTCGCTCAATTTGCCGGAAGATGCCAGTAATGCCGTGAGCGGATTACGCAGATCATGTGACATTACCGAAAGAAATTTATCTTTTGATAAATTAAGCGCCTGCAATTCATGGTTCATATTTTCGAGGGCCAGTGTGCGCTCTAATACCCTTTGCTCCAGTTCGCGGTTGAGTTGCACGAGGTCATCGTTGATTGCCTGCAACTTTTCTTCCTGTTTCCTTAAAAGTTGTGTTTTTTTATACAATTCAGCAAATACCGCCACTTTTGATCGCAGTATTTCCGGGTTAAAAGGTTTCCTGATGAAATCAACCGCACCGGCCTGGTAACCTTTGAACATGGCTCCCTCTTCATAATCGTGGGCGGTGATAAAAATAATGGGGATATTTTTCAATTTATCCCGCTGATAGATCAGTTCCGCGGTTTCATAACCATCCATAATAGGCATTTTTACGTCCAGCAGGATCAGCGAAAAGTCTGATTCATGCAGCAGCAGCCTAAGCGCTTCACGGCCGGAATTTGCCCGGAAAAAAATATAATTTTCCTTTTCCAGCGCCACCTCCATCGATAACAGGTTATTATCGTTATCGTCAACCAACAGTATTTTTACAGGCATCAGCACAAATTATTTGATCAGCCATACCCGCATCAGGGATAACAGCTGGTCGGTTTTCACCGGCTTGGTTATGTAATCAGAAGCACCGGACGAAATACATTTTTGACGGTCGCCTATCATCGCTTTGGCGGTAACGGCTATAATCGGCAAATTTTTATTTCTCGGTTCTTTACGTATCATTTGTATGGTTTCGTAACCGTCCATTTCCGGCATCATAATGTCCATCAGCACAATATCTATCTTTTTATCATTATTCAATATCTCCAATGCCTCCCTGCCGCTCTCTGCTGTAATCACGTCAATCTTCGAGCGCTCAAAAACAGCCGTTAAAGCAAATAAGTTACGCACATCATCATCCACCACCAGCACTTTTTTGCCATCCAGCACATCATTATGCACCCTGATGCCGTCTATCATTTTTAATTTGCTTTCGCTAATGAATTTTTTATCGACATGCAGCTGTACCAATATTTCCTCCAGCAGGCGAATATGTGAGGCAGGTGTTTTGGTGATCACTTTATGATTAAGGCGCTTTAGTTGCAATTGTTCGTCTTGCGTAAAGTCACGGGCAGAGTGCAGGATAATCATTGTTTGCTGCTGCTTGAGCAGGTTAACCTTATTTAAAAACTCCAATCCATTAGCATCAGGGAGCACAAAATCAAGAATAATACAGTCAAACAGTTCCTTTTTCAGCACCGACAGCCCTTTTTTAGCAGTTGTGGCGCCATAAACCTCTATCTTATCATTTGACATAAGCTCGGAAAGGTTCTGCAATTCATCCTCATTATCCTCAATGATGAGCACACGTTTTTTAGCATGCTCGTTGAACTGAACAATGCCGCTGATCAGTTCATCCAGCGAAGTATTGGAAAGCGGCTTCAGGCTGAATGATTTGGCGCCAAGCTTTAGCGCCATGATCTTATTGTCTTCACCCGAAATTACATGGATAGGAATATGGCGTAAATTGATATCGGTTTTTAACAATTTAAGTATTTTCCACCCGTTTGATTCGGGCATGTTCACATCGAGCGTAATGGCGATCGGATTATATTTGATAATACTGTCGAATATTTCAAGGTAGCTCAAAGCCACAACTACCTTCACGTCAAAATCATGCGCTTTATCAATCAATATTTTAGTAAAGCGAAGATCATCTTCCACTACCAATAACACTTTATCTTCGGCAGTGATGCTGTGGCGGTCGTCGTCCATCGCCAGTTCTGCGGTATCAATCAGGTTGGTACGTAAGTGCGAAACTGGGAAGCTCTCTTTCATTTTAACCGGAGCAGCTTTTTCCTCTTTATATTTCAGCGGCAGGTATAAAGTAAACACGCTTCCCTTACCAAGCTCGCTGCCTACAGTAATGGTACCGCCCAAAAGCTCAGCAAAACCCTTGCTGATGGATAAGCCCAGCCCGGTACCCCCATATTTGCGGCTGGTGGAACCTTCGGCTTGCTGGAAGGCTTCAAAAATAATTCCCTGGGTATTTTTGGATATGCCTATCCCGGAGTCTTCTATCGAAAACGCGATAACGGCGTCGCTGCCGCTTAACGGGTTTTCCTGGCCCGCTGCCGGCCTGAAAATATGAAGCTTCACCCGCCCCTTTTCGGTAAATTTAAAGGCATTGGATAACAGGTTTTTCAGGATCTGGTTTAAACGCTGCATATCCGTTTCCATTAGTTCGGGCAGCCCTTCTTCCATTTCGATCTCGAACTTGAGGCTCTTCGCTTCAGAAATTGGTTTGAATGTTGATTCGGCAAAAGCAATAATTTCTTTAAAGCTAACCGGCATCACATCAGCTGCAATTACCCCGGATTCAATTTTAGACAAGTCGAGGATATCATTGATCAGCTGGATAAGGTCATCCCCGCAGGAATGGATGGTTTTGGCGAACATCCTTTGCTTTTCGGTAAGGTTTCCTTCCGGGTTTTCGAAGAGTTGTTGTGCCAGTATCAATAAGCTGTTAAGCGGCGTGCGTAACTCGTGCGACATGTTCGCTAAAAACTCCGATTTGTATTTCGAGGTCAGGGTTAGCTGTTCCGCCTTTTCTTCCAGTGAACGGCCCTTATCATGCAGCTCGTCATTTGCCCTTCTTAGTTCTTCCTGTTGAGATGAAAGCTCCCCGGCTAATGATTGAGATTGGGATAATAATTCTTCCGTACGGGTATTGGTTTCAATGTTATTCAGTACGATACCGATACTCTCCGTCAATTGATCCAAAAAGTCAATATGCGTATCGCTAAAATTTTCAAATGACGCCAGCTCGATTACCGCTTTAACATTATTTTCGAATAACACAGGTAAGATCACCAGGTCGATGGGCGCAGCGCTTCCGATGCCCGAACTGATCTGTAAATACTCACTGGGCACATTCGACAGCCTGATCCGTTCTTTATCGGTGGCGCACTGCCCTACCAGCCCTTCGCTCAATGAAAACTCCTGATCGGTCAGTTTGCGGCTTTTTTGCGCATATCCTGCAAACAGCTTCAGTTTAACTTCGTCTGCCCCCTCACGCTGCTCTAAAATGTAAAATGCACCATAACGCGCGTTAACCAGTTCGGCCAGTTCTGATAATACTTTGTTTGCCACCGCGTTCCTGTCGCGCTGGCCCTGCAACATCTGCGCAAATTTGGCAAGGTTTGATTTCAGCCAATCCTGTTCGTGGTTACGCAGCGTTGTGCCTTTAAGGTTGGCGATCATCTGGTTAATGGTATCCTTTAAAGCTTCCAGCTCACCTTTAGCATCCACACGGATCGTCCGGGTAAGGTCACCCTTCGTCACCGCCGATGCCACTTCTGATATGGAACGCACCTGTACCGTTAAATTCTGCGCCAGCTGGTTTACGTTTTCTGTTAAGTCTTTCCACGTGCCCGATGCACCCGGCACACTTGCCTGCCCACCCAGACGCCCCTGGACACCCACTTCACGTGCAACCGTGGTTACCTCATCGGCAAATACTGCCAGGGTGTCAATCATTTCATTAATTGTATCGGTCAGCTGTGCCACTTCTCCCAATGCGTTGATGGAGAGGCGCTGCTTTAAATTCCCTTTGGCAATACCGGTTGCCACTTTGGCAATACCACGTATCTGCCCGGTTAAGTTGGATGCCATCTGGTTTACCGAGTCCGTTAAATCCTTCCAGGTACCGCCCACACCCTTCACATGTGCCTGCCCGCCAAGCTTACCTTCCGTACCCACCTCACGGGCAACACGCGTTACTTCAGATGCAAATGAATTCAGCTGATCCACCATCGTATTGATGGTGTTTTTCAAATCCATGATCTCGCCCTTTACGTCGATGATAACGGTTTTGGATAAGTCACCGCTGGCAACCGCTTTGGTTACCTCGGCAATATTACGCACCTGCGATGTCAGGTTACTCGACATCTGGTTTACAGAGTCGGTCAAATCCTTCCAGGTTCCTGCAACACCGGGCACAAATGCCTGGCCGCCCAGGTTACCATCCGTACCCACCTCACGGGCCACGCGCGTTACCTCGGATGCGAAACCACGCAACTGGTCAACCATGGTATTAATAGTTTCTTTTAGCTGGAGGATTTCCCCGCGCACGTCAACGGTTATCTTCTTGGATAAGTCGCCGTTTGCAATCGCGATGGATACATCGGCAATATTCCGGAGCTGGGCGGTAAGGTTGCCGGCCATTTTATTTACAGAGTCTGTTAAATCCTTCCAGGTTCCATCCACACCAGGCACGTTGGCTTGTCCACCTAATTGCCCTTCAGACCCCACCTCACGTGCCACACGGGTTACTTCCGATCCGAAAGAGTTCAGCTGATCCACCATCGTATTGATCGTGATCTTCAATTCCAGCATTTCACCCTGCACGTCAACCGTTATCTTCTTGGATAAGTCGCCTTTAGCCACGGCTGTGGTTACTTCAGCTATATTACGTACCTGCCCGGTTAAGTTACCGGCCATCTGGTTTACTGAGTCTGTTAAATCCTTCCAGGTTCCGCCTACACCGGGCACATTCGCCTGGCCGCCCAATTGACCTTCCGAGCCCACCTCACGTGCCACACGCGTTACCTCGAACGAAAAGGAGTTTAGCTGATCCACCATGGTATTGATCGTATTCTTCAATTCCAAAAGTTCGCCTTTCGCATCCACCGTAATTTTCCGCGATAAATCGCCTTTAGCCACCGCCGTGGTTACCCAGGCAATATTACGCACCTGGTCGGTCAGGTTACTGCCCATCTGGTTTACGGAGTCTGTCAGGTCCTTCCACACACCGCCTACGCCCTTCACACGGGCCTGTCCGCCCAGCTTACCTTCCGTACCTACTTCAAGTGCCACACGGGTTACTTCGGATGCAAATGAGTTTAGCTGATCCACCATCGTATTGATGGTTTTTTTCAGTTCAAGCATTTCACCTTTTACGTCAACCGTAATTTTTTTCGATAAGTCACCATTCGCTACCGCTGTTGTCACACCCGCAATATTTCGCACCTGGGAGGTTAAGTTACCCGCCATCCGGTTTACCGAGTCCGTTAAATCCTTCCACGTTCCGGCTACGCCCGGCACCTTGGCCTGCCCGCCGAGCTTACCCTCTGTACCTACTTCGAGCGCCACACGGGTTACTTCGGATGAGAATGAGTTAAGCTGATCCACCATTGTATTGATGGTATTCTTTAGTTCCAATATTTCGCCCTTTGCCTCCACCGTAATTTTACGGGAAAGGTCGCCTTTTGCCACCGCGGTAGTTACCGCTGCCACATTACGCACCTGGGCGGTAAGGTTACCAGCCATTTGGTTCACCGAGTCGGTAAGCTCGGCCCATACGCCCGCTACACCTTTAATTTTCGCCTGTTCCCCAAGCTTTCCCTCCGAACCTACCTGGCGTGCAACCCGTGTTACTTCCATCGAAAATAACTGGAGCTTCGAAAGCATTTGGTTTGATTCTTTCGCGATACGCAAAAACTCACCCTTTAGCGGGTGCCCGCTGATCTCTAATGGTATATGCTTGGAGAGGTCGCCATTCGCTACCGAATTGATCATACCAGCAAT
>Ga0206797_1101_pt1 | contig 16616 bp, 15 predicted proteins | sample Alteio_BWOrgCont_69_FD_152894 | JGI IMG/M metagenome (GOLD analysis project Ga0206797, IMG submission 152894) | Enriched cells from forest soil in Barre Woods Harvard Forest LTER site, Petersham, Massachusetts, United States -... | ecosystem: Environmental > Terrestrial > Soil > Temperate forest >...
GCCTTTAAAGTCCCATTGCCCTTTCCCTGTGAGTGAAACAATATGAACATTGTGTCCCAATCTTGCCAGGCCCGTGGACATATTATAAACATAATTTTCAGTCCCTCCGCGTGAAGCAAAGGAACGGATGATATAACATATGTTCATTGTTGCCTCTCTTTGGCATAGCCTATGAACAAACCCAAATTATAATGAAAGGAGCACCATTTCTTAAAGAAAGATTTGGGTTCAAAAAGTATTGCGGATAATTCAAAAAATTTAATAAAAATACTTTTATACAAATGACGAGGGATCCCAGCAATTGCAGGAATATCTTGTTTATCTCTTACAGGATCAAGGTATGCGATTGATTTACCATGCTGATAATTCCATTTGGCAACATAACTATATGTTGTCCGCTTGGGGTCTATGGGATGCCAAACTAAAGCCTTCCCATTATAAAAGATCCTTTGGTCTGTCTTTACAGCTCTTGAAAACATTTCAGTATCTTCACTTAATGTCCCTCGACCAACTCCTAGATCAGTATTATATAACCCAGCTTTATCGAAAACCTTCTTCTTATAGGTCACATTGGCCCCTATAAAGTCAGTTATTTTCCCTGAAGAGTAATCAATAATATCCTCACCAAAATCATAAGATACAATAGGACCGCGAAGATTGAATTGGTTTTCTTTGACCCATTGGGGAGTTTCAGGCGGATACGTTGGGAGCACTCTTCCCCCAAGAACATCGACCTCATTTTCATTAAAGAACTGAATGATCTCGGCGAGCCAATGCGGATCTAAAATAACATCATCATCGGTAAATACTAATACCTCACCTTGGGATGCTTTGATAGCAAGATTAAGCGCGTAACTTTTACCTTGCCGTGCTTCCAGAAGGTATTTGAGTTTTGTTTTAAAAGAAGACACATATGAATCAATAAGCTTTGCTGTCGCGTCTTTAGAATTATTATCAACAATGATAATTTCAGCCACAGAGCCCCAATCACAGTCTTGTTTGATAAGGCTTTCAAGAGTCTTTCCAAGGCTTTTACAGCGGTTATACGTGCAAATAATAACGGTGAATGAATGTTTCATATTTTAGGTTTAATTATTGATTCCCAGCTTTTATTCATGGATGTCAGGAACGTTTCCGGTGAATACCGTTCTTGTAATGTTTGCCAGGCTCCCTCTGTCGTTGATCCATACCGTTCTTGGTTAAGAAGGTCTTTATAGGCATTGATAAATGTGGATGCATTATTAAAAATAAATATATTCTTTTTATCCACAAAATCCAGACCCTCCATTCCTTTGAGGGTTGTCAAGACTGGCCGGCCATAGGCAGCGGATTCCAATATTTTAAGGCGTGTCCCGCTGCCGTTAAGCAATGGAACAATGCTGGCAAAACAATCTTTATAATAAGGCATGACACTGGCAACATTTAAGTTGAACTCTATATCGCCAGGAGCACCGATCAAGGAAGAGATCCGTTCTTTGTCACGTGGTGTTTTACCAACAAGGCTTAGCTTAACATCGGGATATGTTTTTCTGAATTCAGGCCAAATAGTTTGAAAAAACCATTTTAAGCCATCAGTATTGGCAAAATAATCCAGGGAACCAACAAATAACAAATTCTTGGGGTTATTGGTTGGAGAATAAAAATTCTGCCGGTTAGTTGGAAATACATTGGGAACAATGCCAGTTTTATGACGAAAAGGAGCGATGATCTTGGTGACAGCATCTTGTGAACAAACTAATATGTGTTTGAATTGGGATAAGGCTTTATGTTCGTATAATTTAAGTGAATAGCTGTTCTTGTAAGCCGTGAATTTATTTTGGTAAAAATTAAGATACAGATCAGACATGATATCATCGAAATCCATGACGATCTTTTGATGCCATTTCTTGGGTAATTGAAGAAAATAAAATAACGGTTCAAGTTTATAAACAAAGATCAGGTCATATTGATTCTTTTCAACGATCTGGTTTATCTCATGCTGGATATCTTTCGCGTAATGTTCAGTCAGTTGACACGGGAGCAAACGGAACAGTTTTTCTAAAATATTTAGCTTTTGATGCTTTTTATTCTGGTCAAAATAATAATGGTCCTTAAAATGGCTCTTAATGTAATCTAAATTTGCCCGTCCATCCTGAGGGGTTGTAAGCGTTAAAAGGTCTACCTCGCCTTTAGTGTTCAGATAATCCACGAAACGGCTGGAACGCATTTCAGAACCGTATAATATAGAGCTTGGGCAATAGGTGCGGACAAAAAGAATCTTCATGAAGCTCCCTTTTTATTTTTATTCTTGGCTATTTGGACCATTTGACCAAGATTAAATAAAGCATGACTTCGGTGGTAAATTTTATAACCTAAGGATGGGGAAGACATGTGATTAAACCATAATTTAATTGTTTGAACGATAAATCCCCATCTGACACCAAAAGGATGATAGAACTTTTTCTGATAATTTTCTTTGATCTCTAACAAAGTCCCTCGCAAATAGTACCAACGATAATAAAATTGAGGTGTGATCTTTTTTGCATCGACCCGATGATAAACAATGATCTGCGGCATGTACATCCCCTTGAGACCAGCCCTAAAAAGACGAACACAAATTTCTGTATCTTGGGTAAGTATCTTCTCAATACTGAAATACCCATGACGCTCCAAGGCTTCTTTTCGGATACACATATTAGCGCCATAAAATAGATTGCCCTTGTTAACATCATCAATGCCGATCAGGTAGGGCTTATCCCCGTAGTCCAGCATCCCCAAGGGACCTGTAAAAAAGGCCTTAAACCACCAGCCTGGCTTGAGATCAATGATCCATTCAGGTTTATCGCCATTGACCCAGCGAGGGATAATTCTTCCGCCAAGAACACCGATTTCAGGTCCATATTTTTGATAGGCTTCATAAACATTAAGAAGATAGTCCTTTTCTACAACACAATCATCATCTGTAAAGACAAGAATTTCACCTTGAGCTTCTTTAATGCCAAGATTTAAGGCGAAGGGCTTGCCTTGTTTTGGTTCAAAAAAGCACTTGAGCCTTCCCTGAAACTTTGATTCAAATGAGCTTACGACCGATTTAGTGTCATCTTTTGAATTGTTATCTACAACAATGATCTCAAAAGGCTCTTTTAAGTCTTGGATCAAGAGGCAATCCAACAGCTCTTTTAGCGTGTTTGAACGGTTGTAAGTGCATATAATAACGCTAAGTCTTTTTTTCATAAATCATTCTACTGCAATATATTCCATAATTTATAAAGTTTTAAATTATTATAAAGTATACCATAAAATCAGATAAAATGACTTGGTGGAGAGAAGCAGAACATGATCACCAATTCCATTAATTTATATTTGTTTTTCTTGCTTAGTATTTATCATAATATTATAAAATCGTACTTTACTTAATACTTGGAACAGATAAACCTGCTTTGCATATACCAACTTGTGATACTTTTCTTCCAAAACCATAGACCCTTTCAGTTCCATCATCCCAGCGCGTTTCAATATTATCAAAACCAGCTTCTCGCATCATTCTATATAGAGCAGATGGCGAAGGCATAAACCAATTCCATCCAGAACGATTTAAATTCTCCTCTGATCCGCCAGGATTATAAATTCGACTCCCATCAAACCTACAATATGCCTCTTTTGTATTGATCCCATCAGACTCAACTAAAATTATACCTCCAACTTTTAAAGAATTAAAAAGTATACGAAGGGCCAAAAGCGGATCAGATAAGTGATAAATAACACCTGGAAAATAGACGATATCAAATCGGTCATAAAATTCTTCTGTATTACAGTTATAAATTGACTTTGGCAAAATGGAGATTTGATCATTCAACCCAAATGATTTCGCTAGAAAAAGCACTGTATTGGCATATTTCTTGACTTCCTCAATTGCAAATACTTTACTACCAAGAGAAGTTAAGAGTAATGCGGTCCCCCCTGTCCAGCAACCTATATCAAAAATATTCTTGCCTTCAAAATCTTTGAGAGTAACAGGAAAAAATGTGATGAAATTAGTTAAAAGATTAATATGCCTATCACCCATTACCCCCTCTAATTTAAAATCACCAAAGTCATGGTTATGCCCCCAAAAAAATTTGATTGATAGATCTCTCTGCTTATCTAATTCATCTTCAGAATATCCTTCAGATTGAGAGTCAACAATCCCTATTCTAGACTGTATTTGTTGAGTGAATTCTATTGCAGTGATAGATTTAAGATTAGATGTTTGGAAAATGCTAAATCGTTTTCGTAATTCTTCAGATATCGCCTTTACTTTGCTGTCATTGGAATTGAACTTAGACAAAATTTTTTTCATTTTTCTCTCCTTAGAATTTTATGAATGATAACCTTTTCAATTAATGTCCATCCTTATTTATCACCAAAAGGATAATCAAACCCTTATTAAATGCCATCATTACCAATATTCCTTATAAATCATACGACGAGTTTTTTGGTTAAAGGAATATTTTTAAGAATTAAAACAATGATAAATGAAGACAAATATGTAATCAATAACAAAGGTATGGCCCATATGAATTGGTTCTTACAAAATGAGAAATTTCCTAAATAATACATAACCAAGGTATGGACACAATAAATCCCTAAGGTCATTTGTCCTAAATGTGGGAATATTGTATTTGCGCTCCATTTGGTGTTTAATAAAGCAAGCATAACCAGACTCAATGGAATTAAAAGAGAGCTGATATTAAAATATTCTAAATATCGGGAATCAAAAATATGTGCAAATTGACCAATGGCAAGCAGAATACCAATTATAAGTAATAAATACGACAATGGATACTGGAGTTTATTTCCAATTGATAAGTGCCAGCCCATAATAATAGGTGGGATAGCATAAAAAATTCCGATATAAGGGTTCCAATCAATAGTATATTCCCCCCCTGTTGGCGGATGTATATAGAGGGTTGCAAAAGGAGTTAAAAAATAAATAAGCAAGCCGAGATAAATTAATAAACTTTCTTGTTTTAAAATGATTAGGAATGAAATTAAAGTTAAGGATTGAATAAGGGCTGAGACAAACCAAAGATGAGCTGCTGTTCCTACAAATAAAAGTAAGACGGGATTCCCCAAATAATTATCATGGATGTACCAGTAATAGGTGCGAATGAACCCATATTGTTTAACATGAGACCAATGATGAATTGCATCGATTGAATACCACAGGAGTGAATATATAATCGACCAACCAATAAAAACTATTAAAAGCCGTTGTATATGTTTGAAATAAACATCAGTAATATTCTTTTCTTTCAAATAAGCTTTACCAAATAAATAACCTGAAACAATAAAAAACAAAGGGACTGAAAAGGAAGTAGTCTTACTCATTAACCAAGCAGGGATTTGTACCCATCCAATAGTATGTTTATAAGACCAGCCGAAGAAGTATTGGCCGTGTATTATTAGCACTCCCCAAATGGCGAGGAACCTAAGCGTATCAATACTGGCAAGACGTTTATTATTCATTAAGTATTTGCATCAGTTAGCCAAAAATCATAGACTGGCTCTGAAATTTTCTTAGCAATGACTGTTTGGTAAGGCAATAGGTCTGGGAATAATTTGAATAGAGTAGATTTTATTAGTCTATTAGGAAGACTTTTAGGCATCCTTTCTCCTCTAAAGTAATATTTTTGAACAGTCTCAAAACCCATTCTTTTAAGCATATCAATGGTTTCATACATCGTATATTCACGCCAATGTAGACCAACGATCATATTGTGTTTCTTATCTAATTGTTTAAAATAATCTTCTATAGGATTATGGATAGAGATCCCCTTGATTAGTTTTAATCGATTGTCCAAAGATGCTTGATTGGGCATTCCGATATATATGTGCCCGTTATTCTTTAAAACACGATTGATTTCCTTCAACATAGGTAAAGGATTGAAATTTAAATGTTCTATGACTTCACAGATAATAACAGCGTCAAATGAGCCTGACGTATAAGGCAAGGAGTTCTTTCGTAAATTTAAACCAGTAAAAGGGATATTGTTTCTTTCATATAAATTACGCAAGGATTCTGAACGATAGAATTCTGGGATATCCATGGCAGATATGTTATAACCACATCTTTTAAGTGAAACACTGACAACACCTAAAAATGATCCGATTTCAAGGATATTGGCACCTTTGGGTACGAACGCATTAATATCACGAATTGTGCGATTATAAGATTTATGAAGGATCTTTAAATAAGTATATTCAACCTCATTTAAACCCGCACCTAACATATCCACGGGCGATTTTTTATGTTCTTCTATGACTTCTGACACAATTTGTAAGTAATCCATATTTTTTCCTTTTTTTATTATAACAATGCCTTTTTCCAATGTTCTTGAGGCAAACTGCTGACGATAAAATTTGGATTTAACAGATTACTTTTATTGTATTGAAGCGCTTGACCATAAAGATCTGTGATCTCAGCCCCTGCTTCCTTTGCCACACATTGGGCTGCAGCTGTATCCCATTCCATGGTTGGCAAAAAACGTGGGTACAAATGGGCTTCTCCCTCTGCTACTAAACAAAATTTAAGCGAAGATCCCATGCGGACATATTCAAGAGCACCTAATTTTTCAAAGAAGCTTGCTTCTTCCGTACCTTCGTGTGATCGAGAAGCAACGACTTTTAATCCTTTTGAAATATCTTTTTGGACAGTAATTTTGCTTACGACACCTTCTTTGTTCTTCTTAAAAGCCCCTTCCCCGTTTTCTGCAAAATAACTTATACCTAAGACTGGAGCGTAAACAACGCCTAATACCGGTTCATTATTCCTGATAAGGGCGATATTAACGGTAAATTCTCCGTTACGCTTAATAAATTCTTTTGTCCCATCCAAAGGATCGACCAGCCAATATTCTTTCCATTGTTGACGGATTTCATAAGGTATTGATTGGGATTCTTCTGATAAGACAGGAGTCTGAGGGGTTAATTTCTTAAGGCCAGCGACGATAATATCATGGGATGCTGTATCTGCTGATGTTAAAGGAGACAGATCCTTCTTGAGGACAGTATCAAAATCTTTGAAATTATAAATACCAAGGATGCTTTCTCCAGCCTTCTTGCTTAATTCAATGCAATTAATTAAAAGTTCCGAACCATGAGGATTCTTCATATTCATCATTTTAAGTAGCCTTTAATTACTTCTTTTTCTTCTTTTTGAAAACAAAATATCTGTTCGCAATGAAATTAATACCAGTTCCTGCTAAAATACCGACCAGTGCGGCAAGTTGAGGGCTAATGCCTTTATGCCAAAGCGCCATTGTTTCGATCGTTACAAAATAATTCACTGTTGCACCGACAGAACAGGCAGTGACAAAACCTATGAATTGCGCCCATACAGACTCCCCGCGAGCATATGAAAAAGTAAACCTGCAATTGAGTAAGAAATTTGTCATCATGGAAACAATGATCGCGATGGCAACAGCGATCTGCGCGGGAATGTTCATGCGCAACATGAGTGTTAATATCGTGAGATTAACGATAAGACCTGAAAACCCAACGATACTAAATTGCAAGAAACAGGCCCAATTCTCATATTTATAAATGAACAGCAATCGGATATGTTTAAGATAATGCAGTTGTTCCTTTAAGGTTAATTTACTTTGGCCAAATCTTCGGTCAGCAAAATGTATGGGCACTTCACAAATATTCTTACAATGGCATTTGACGATCAACTCTAATCCTATTTTATAACCAATAGGATTAAGCTTATCTGCTCGAGCAAGTACTGCCCTTGGGAGGGCGAAAAAGCCGCTCATGGGATCTTGGGCTGAGGTAAATGGTAGCGCAAGCGAAGTTGCTACCTTACTATTAAGCCATCTAAAAACGCCCCAGCTGACATCTGTTGAGGCTCCTTTAACATATCTAGAACCAATAACAAAATCATACCCTTCGTCAATTTTACTTAGTATTTCCGGGATTTTCTCCGGTGGATGGCTTAGATCCGCATCCATCACTATCAAAATATCATTTTTAGCTATGCGAAGCCCATCAACAACAGCTGCGCTTAAGCCTCTATTCTTTGTCCTAACAACTAATTGGACCCATGACTTGTTAAGTGTGTTTATGCATTCAACGGTGCCGTCCATGCTGTTATCATCCATAATGAGGAGTTCCAGAGACAGATTATTATTTACCCGGATCAGATCGATCTGTTTGATCAATTCAGGTAAATTTTCAACCTCCTTATAAGTCGGCACAATAATAGAAACAGAATTTTTTGAGTTATTCATCATTACTAGTCTCCCTAATTATTAAATCAATAAACCTGTAAAACAATACTATCTGCATCCTCATATATTTTCTTATATTGATCTTCATAATCATTGATCTTTAATTGAATTTGATCAAAACCAATGACAACTAACCTGAATTTATGGATAACAATATATTTAATATGACTTTCTATCAATTGAGCTTTTTGCTTTTGTAAGTCTTTATATCCTAAATGATCTATCAATGTTTTACCGATTTTACGGGAAAGATACCCCTGAACAATTGGGATTTCATGATAGGTCTGATACATCATGTAGGTTGCAGGGTCCGGATAAGGGCTTAGGTCTAAGATCCCAAATTGCTTGTTTTCCTTTTTAATTACTGAATAACACGGGGGCAAATAAGCCTTGGTTGTAACATTACACACTGAAAAGTAATCAAAGAATATTAAAGCTATAAGCAATACCAGTAAGCATTTATTCCTATTAGACTTACCATAACGATCAAATAGATGTTTGAAGGCAAACGAAATGATTATCGCCAGGAAAAGATAAACATAAACAATATACCTTGCCGGGCAACGGGCATTCGAAATAAGGGGCAAACTTTTAATAATGGTGTACGGTAAGGTAATAAAGATCCTAAATCCTAATACATGAATCGATGCTCCCATGGCCATGATCAACCCAGCTATAAGGCCTAAAAAGTATTTAGCAGTTTTTTGAACAATGTGTTTAAAAGTGATCAAGACGATCACAATGTTCACAAGCCCCAAGTAAACAGTCTTTTCCCAATCATTATTGCCGGTAAAAAGGGTATTCAATAACTTGATGGGTGTCCATTGAGCTAACCAATGGTACGGATCCGGCGTAAACAGCGCATATAGATCCGCCACATAGTAATCATGCCCCCCTTCGATCCCCTGCCCTGGATATTTCATAGATAAAATTACCATCCGTAACAACCAGGGTGAAAGAATGACAAATGTGGCTCCTACGATGACGCTTGACTTAATGAGAATATCTTTAAGGATGATATTCTTGCGTCGAATAGCTAGGTATATATAACTAGTACCTATAAAGAATAGGCCAAAGATCATGTAATTCCAATTACAAAAACTATTCAAAAAGAAGAAAAAAGAAGCCAGGAATAGATCTTTCTTGGAAGAACCTCTTAATGCTTTTATAAAGAACAAAATAAATAATGGGATAAATTGGATCGAAGAAAGTTCCAAATGATGCGGTGCGTGTGCAAAATGGGATGGGTTAAACGCAAAAATAAAACCGCCTAGCAGGCTGACATAAGAATCTTTAGTCAAGTATCTGATCAATAAGAACGCCCCAATGCCTGAAAGTAAAAAGGTATGAAGTATAAGTAAATTGTAAATAAGAGTTGGATTAAATAAAAAGCCTAAAGGAATCGATAGAAAAAGATTATAGAATGAAAAGGAATTGAATAATAAAGAAGACCCTTCGGGATAAAAAATATACTTTGAATACGCAAGACTTCCCGCATGATCTACGATCGCCTTATGAAACCACCAGATATTCCAAAGATGCTGCATATTATCTTCAGCTGGACCAATAAGATGGCTGGATAAAGACCCCAGGCAAGGATAAAACCACAGCATCGTGCATAACAAATAAAGGATTGCAGCTATCCATACATCATGTTTGAAATATTTTTCATCGTGCCCGTCCACTTTAATAGGATCAGCTGATGCTATCTGTTTAAAGAAATACCTGCAAATAACGAATACGATCAGGTAAAAAATAGCGTTATAAAAGAAATACAGCTTACTCATGGCAAGACCTTATTTACTGGGCCAGGATTTCTAAAAAGATATACGCCCGTTTCAATGAATTTCTTTTCTTTAATAAGCAAAAGCCGTTTCTTCATAAAATCAATAAAGCCAGGATCTGGTTTTCTTTGCCCATAGATATACCAAACATACTCCGGATTTTCTTTATTGATGGCATCAGCTATTTTAGGGATGTCTGTATCATAGCCAGCCATGATTTTTGCTCTATTATCTGATCCTCTTCTTTCAAGGTAATAATCAAAGTATTGAAGTTTCCAGGAATACCCAATGATCAAAGAATTTTTATACTGCTTGTCATTATCCGCAATAAAATACGCTGCTTCCCTCCATTGTTCTTTAGTCGGGGTGGAATAATATTTATCTGAAATCAACCAATGGATAGAGTAAACAAGGATAATTACTGTAATGATGATTTGATATCGAGGACGAACAAATAACTGTGTAATAGCCCGTGAGAATAACAAATAAGCAGCAGGTAATGAGATAATAAGCACCTTATTGACCAAAACTGGGTATGAAACAATGGATTTTAAATAAGAGATCAAGAATGGAACCAATAGCCATGAAAATAAAAGTATTTCTGTCGGGAAAAAACTGCTTTTAGCGTTCTTTTGAACGTTAGACCTATTATAATTCTTTACAGTATGAAAAATTAAAAAAGCATACATCCCAAGCACTAGGATCACTGTTTTTAATGAATTATTGAACAAGAATTTAAGATAATTAATAAAGCAGTGAATAATATTACCTGGCGGCGCGATCCAGCCGATATTATCAGTAACATTATCACTGCGTAGATGATGGGCCATGAAAGGTAACCAGGGCGCATAAGCTAAGAGTATAAAAAAGTATATAACCAAAAGATCAAGCAGCGCCTTGGGTTTTCGGACAAAGAATACTCCCCCCCATAAACCCTGCAATATGATCAGAAAAAGGCCGTAGTAATGTAAATAGGAAGCAAGGGCTGCAGAAATTACGTATCCTGAACCTAACAAAACAGATATTTTCTTCTCTTCATTTAAATTTAATAGAATTCTCACCCAAAAATAAGTTGCCAATAAGGTAGATAAGAGCAACATCGAATATGGGCGACCCTCTTGGCTATAATAGATAGGACACCAGAGAACAGCCATCAAAACAGATGAAATAAGCCCTTCCTTATATGAGTATAAACGGGCGCCTATTAAAAAAATGACCAATACTGATAAAATACCACTAATGGCTGAAGGCAATCTTAGATCAAATTCACTCTCTCCTATATATTTCTCAACAAAATAGACGGTGGTATGATATCCCGGAGGATGCATATCACCAACGACACCTTTATTGATCACGGTGCTTAAATTGTTGTAATGACTTCTTGACCAGGAAGAAAGCTCATCATCCCAAAGGGATTGATAAGAAAGCCCATGGAATCTTAATAAAGAGGCTAAGATCAGGATCAAAATCAAGACTGAAGAAATTTTAGTAGAAATAGTATTTTCCTTTATACTTTTTCAAGAGTGGACATAATATATTTGACACAATCTATTAACGGCGTTTGTTCAGCATCTACCGTGATATCAGGATTTATGGGCTCTTCAAAAGGGGCTGAAATACCGGTGAATTCTTTAATAAGCCCTATACGGGCTTTTTTGTACATGCCTTTGACATCACGTTTTTCAGCAGCTTCTAAGGAGCACGCCACATAGCACATTTTGAAATTAGGGATAATTTCACGAACCATTTGCCGTAAATCATTAGTAGGCGTAATAAAGGTGGCTATGACAAAAAGCCCATTGTCATTAAATAATTCACAGACATGCGCCACCCGGCGTAAATTCTCACAACGATCCTTGGCAGAAAATCCCAAGTCTTTGTTAAGGCTTTTACGAAGTATGTCCCCATCAAGGTTTACGACATGAATTCCCCTGCCAGTCAGTTCAACATTAAGCTGTTTAGAAATACTAGTTTTCCCAGAACAGGGACGGCCGGTCAGCCATAGGGTCATATTACGTTGGATCATGTTCATCTCCGATCATTTTTAAGGAAGAATTCTTTTCAGAAACTTTGTAAAAGGACCATCTTCCTCAAATTTGTATTTAAATTTCTTTATATCTTTACCGAACAGGTCTTCAATATCTTTCCTGGCCTTTTCATTATAATATTCTCTGAAATCTTTCTTCCTTTTAGAGGCCCCTTCTTTTTTCTCAAAAGGAAAATCATTTTCAATTTTCAATTTATCTTTAAGGAATTTAGTATCCTTTTGTAAAGTTTCAAATTTTCCGATAAAATCCAATTCTTCATCTAAAATATTTGAATAAACACAATGCTCTTGATGGTGAGCCTGCTGCAGATCAGCCCGTTTACTGAATCGATAATCATTTTCAACGGTTAAAGGATAACCAAATTCCTTCTTATACTCATCAAAATTTAAATAATCACTATATGATATTTTGAAAAAATCCTCATAAGCCCCTAAACAGGAAACCATCCTGTCCCATGGATTCCGTACAAAAGAAAATTTAAAATAAGAATCCCAATATTCTTTATATAACTCTTTTGCCTGGCTTGCTAATAAATGCTTTGTTTCCTTCTCGATATACCACCAATCATCCCCACACATCCATCTTTCTATGGCTGTCCCAGCTGTGCGAGGGATATGAACAAATATACATTTGTATTTATGCGATATCATGATCTTGGCCTTTCTCTAACTTAGAGCTTAGCTCTTTCTTTAATCTTTTTAGAGAGCGCTTTGTTTTGATGCGCCATTGTTCAAAAAGTGGTAATTTTTTAAGGTAAATATTCATTACCCGCATCTTGTTTATTTGAAGTTGATTATTTTCTTTGGCGATATAAGTTTTGGTATCTTTAAAAAATCTATAATTCCCCCAGATCTCATCAACATACTTAAGATTCGCAGTAAGCAGAACCCTCATAATGAAATCAAGGTCCATGGCATAGTGGTCTGATTCATCAAAGAAACCGATCTTATCATGCAGTGATTTATGATAAAAATATGAAGCTGGATTATGCGGGAACTGATTATTATCCCCTCCTATAAGGATCGAAGAGATATTCAAGTAGCAAGGTTTATTGATATACCAAATGGAGCCATCATCCTTAAAAACCCGGCAATTTCCAGCTAAAAAGCTTGAGGGTGGCAGTGTTTCAAAGATCTTCAAGATCCGTGGTAAAACATTTGGCTCATAATAATCATCACAATTGAGAATGCCTATGATCTTGCCTTGAGCCATCCTTATCCCTTTATTCATGGCTGAAGATTGGCCACGGTCTTTCTCAGAGATCCAGCGGATATGAGGGTATTGGCTAGCATATTGTTTAATGATCTCAACTGTGCCATCGCTCGAAGCGCCATCAATGATCAGATGTTCTAATAGCGGGCAGTTTTGACTGATCACGGATTGCAGGCAGGATTCAATGAATTTCTTCCCGTTATAAACTGGAGTGATTACGCTTATATGTGGGACATTGATCTGATCAGACATTTAGCCTTTCACTGCCCTAACCCCAAAAATAACCGGATAATCAACATCATTAAATTTATACTCACTATCTTTGATCTCGGTCCTACCAACACCGAACAAAAAACTTGTCATTGTCAGGATATTCCCAAATCTTTGAGTGGTGACATTTTTAGGTTGGAAAAATTCACCTAAAATTCGTTTAAAACAAAGATCAGAAATATTCCAATGGATTTCACAATTTGGATTTTGATGTATCTTAAAACCTACACCAGATGTTAATAATAGAACCCCTGAAGGTTTAAGGATCCGATGGACTGTTTGTAATGCCGATTTATAATCATAGATCATGCTGATGACGTGAGTCAGGATAATGCAATCGTATGTATTAGAAGGAATATGATCAGCATTCGTTAGATCAGCAATGATGGTAGCCTTCTTATTGGCTGAATTAATGTCCAGGATATCGCTCTTAGATACATTTTGCTTACCAAAAGTGATCGTGTATTTATTATCCCCCACTTCTAACACTCTTCCTTTAATACCTGATGAATGCATTGATAAAAATTGCTCAATATAATGACGATCAATGGGGCCGCCCCGTTTATAACCAAAGTCATCGCTCATGGGTTTTGTCCGGCGAAGATCACCAAAATCTATTTTTCCAACAGCTGGAACATAATTTTCGCCATGTTTAAGTCTTTTTAGATGACGCACTAATCCATCTGGCGCAAGCTTGCGTAATGATTTTTTGATCTTAAGTTTATAGTCTGTGGTTTTTGACATTATTATTCCTTGAGGTTAGTACCGCCAGCTGTAATTATGTTGTAATAAATTTGAACGATAATTCTTTTTAATAAGACTTTTAAATAAAAAACGGACCTTTAAATAATGTTGGATCCCAGTGCTTTTATAAATTAATCGGGATACTCCTTTGATATTTAAATCATAAAGTCTGTCTGTCATTTTTAAAGTGAACGGCATACGTTCTAACGGATTCAATTCTCTTGCTTCACACTCTTCCAATAGTCTTGTGTTGATGCCAAGTAAACTTTCAATTAAAAAAAAGGAGGATAATTTTTTTGTCAAAAAAGATTCGTTCACCCTTTCGTAGATCTTTATTTTCTGAAAAAACATATTTTCTGTATTATTAGAAATGCCGGTTTTGAGCATACGATAGCAGCAGCCAATGATCGGCAAATGTTTCATGTATGCTCCATTTTCAAGGGTACGTATCCACAAATCGGTATCTTCACTGCAGTTTAAAGATTCATTAAAACCGCCCACACTTTCTAATAATGATTTAGGCACTAAAAAAGCATGGATAACGCCACGGTTAGATTCAATAAATGAAGCTAATTGCTTTTCACGACTGACCAAATAAACCCGTCGTTCTTCAGTATTACCATTAAGTTTTAAGACCAGACTATCCGTAATAGAGATCGCCTCTGGCTCGTTTTTAATATCTTGGATCTGCTTTTCTATTTGTTCGGGATAAAGGAAATCATCGCTGTCCAAGAATTTAATATATTTGCCGTTTGCAACCCGCAAACCTGCATTGCGGGCCACTGATGGCCCCTGATTAGTTTGATAAATATACGTTATTTGGTTTGAGTGGATATATGATTTAAGTTTAGAAAGGGTGTCATCTGTTGAGCCATCATCCACCACAATAATTTGCAGGTCTTTATAGGTTCGTGATAAAACGCTATCAATCGCCTGTTGAATATAGAGCGTCTTATTGTATGTAGGGATAATAACGCTTACTGTTACTGCTTTCTTATTATCATTGATAGGGAAACCATGCTGATTGATCAATGGAACAACTACGATCTTATCAATGCGTACTGTTGTGCTTTTTAGTCCTTTTAAGATCCCTAAATATTCTCTAAATACAATATATGCTCGATGCCATTTTTGGCCTGAAATCCTTAGATAGATATAATTTAACCATTTGAAGATAGACTCTTTAATCATCCAACGCGGGAGCCTCCCTAATGGAATATTTTCTAAATAAATTTTATATTGATCAGACTCTTCAAAACCCCAAGCCTCCCAACGGGCGGCAATATGCTCTAAGGTCATTTTTTTACTTGGCACAAAATGCTTGATCTTGGCTTCAGGAAGATATAAACCCTGCAAACCTGCTTCAACCAATCTTTTCATAAGATCAGTTTCTTCCCCCACTCTGAGAGTTTTAGAAACAGGATTTAATCCCTTTTCAATGTCAAAACCGCCTAATATCTTTATAATTTCTGAAGGACAGGCCCAGTTAGCCCCTAAAAAACATTGGTCCTTATTAAGGAAAATTTCTTTATTCCCTAAATTAAACCCTTTGACCGAATTGGGGGCGATCTCAATAAGATTTGGATCTAGCTCTCCCTTTTCGAAATTACTTTTTATTGGACCCCCAAAAAAATAACCAGAAGGAAATCTTTGGTATGCCTCCCAGTAAATCTTTAACCAATCTTTACATGGCTCAATATCGTCATCAGCCCATATAATAAGCTTGCCTACCGCTTCCTTAAGCCCGGAATTTCTAGCCGCACTTAGCCCTTGTTGGGGTTCGAAGACATATTTAATTGGCAGTTTATTCTGGAAGCTTAAGATCGCTTTTTCGGAGTCATCAGTGGAATTATTATTAACAATGATGCACTCCCAAGATAAATTAGCTAGGATGTCACAATGAGATAACATCCCCAATGTTATTCTTAGGCGGTCTTGATTGTTCCAGGTGCATATGATCAGTGATAGATCCATATAAATTATACAAGTCCAAAGAGTTTTCTGACTTTATAAGAATTTCCTACCCATTTATAGAATTTAGATCTCATCAAAAAGGAAGCCATTGGAGAAACTTCGATCTTGTCTTGCCAAATTACTCCTCTTTTTTCTAACGAATATTCCCAAACAGAACGATTTTTATAATAACTATTAGGTAATAACGTAACATTTTTACCTAAAATTGATCCTAGTATTGATGAATGCAGCCTATTGGTTACGATTTTGTTGGATCTGGAATAAAGGGCGATCCAATCGTCAAAACTAGTACAGTATTTAATCGGATCAACCCATAGTGTTAAAAGGTCTAA
>Ga0206797_1103_pt2 | contig 16453 bp, 15 predicted proteins | sample Alteio_BWOrgCont_69_FD_152894 | JGI IMG/M metagenome (GOLD analysis project Ga0206797, IMG submission 152894) | Enriched cells from forest soil in Barre Woods Harvard Forest LTER site, Petersham, Massachusetts, United States -... | ecosystem: Environmental > Terrestrial > Soil > Temperate forest >...
TTATTTTATAGATCTTGTCGTATATGGCTGGTTCATTCTTTTTTACCCAGGCCAGCTTGGAAGCGGTGAAATTACCCGGTGAATTTAAAAGATGGGATAAGCATCTTTCTTCGCCTATTGCTTCAAAAGCCTGGTCGCCAATTTCAACTGCACGGCTGTCGCACCAGATGATGCTGTTGCGCAACACTTGCTGCGCTGCATCAACCAGCACCAATCCGTGCATTTGATAGCCAATACCAATCGCCGCAATATCCAATGGATTAAATTCACCCCTGCTATTGCAAATTTCGATCGCCATTTGCGTGTGCTGCCACCACATATCAGGCGCCTGTTCGGCCCAGCCGGGTTCGGGCGCTATGATGGGCGATTCCTCATCGGGGTATTGCGCGGAAGCTATTACTTTTTGAGATACGGCGTCAACAACAGAAACCTTTATAGAAGAAGTGCCAATATCAATCCCTAATAACAACATGCGTTTTATGTATCTTTTGCCCAAGCGTGAGCGGTTTATAATTCGAAGTTTCAAAGCAACGAAATTAAATTATTTTTTTAATATGCAATCGATTGTCGAGATTTATTTTATCATCTTTACAAACCGATATGAACCCAAAAAAGAGGACGACTATTTATGATATTGCTGAGAAGCTGAATATAACGGCTTCATCGGTGTCCAGAGCGTTAAATAACAGTAGTTATGTAAATGAAACTACAAAAAAACTCATTCTAAAAACCGCCGCTGAGCTTAATTACAAACGCAATACGCTGGCATCAAACCTCCGTAAAGGGCAAACCAAAACCATTGGCGTTGTTGTTCCGCGTATAAATCAAAATTTTTTCTCAAATGTGATTGCCGGAATTGAGGAAACAACTTATCAAAAGGGTTATAATTTAATTATTTGCCAGTCCAATGAATCGCACGATAAAGAAATAAAATGCATTAACACATTAATTAACCAGCATGTTGATTGCATCGTAATTTCCGTATCGGTGGATAGCTATGATTACCAGCATTTACAAAACGTGATCGACCAGGGTATCCAGCTCATCCAATTTGACCGCGTTGCTGACGAACTGGAGACATTAAAGGTTATAAATGATAACGAACAAGCATCGTTTGAAGCCGTTTGTCATTTGATTGAACAGGGGTACAAAAAAATCGCGTTGCTGGAGGGACCGCAAAACCTTGATATTTTTGCCCAAAGAAAAGCTGGTTATCTTAACGCCTTAAAAAAATTCAACATACCTGTTACTAAAGAATTCATCGTACAAAACGCATGGACGAAGGAACTGGGTGCCGAGGGCACCCGGAAACTGCTGAGCCTGCACAAAAAACCGGATGCTATATTTGCATCCACATCTGATTTTTCGGCCCTGGGCGTTTTGGAGGTGGCGAATGCAATGGGCATCAAGGTGCCGTCTGAGTTGGGTATATGTGGCTATTCTAATGAGGCGTTTACCGAGATCACCAGTCCATCAATCACCACTATCGATCAATTCAGCGTTTACATGGGTAAAACCATAGCGAATTTATATTTCCAGGAGCTGGAAAACAAGGATACTGTAGTGATACCGAAGATCATCAGCATAAAACCAAAGCTGATGGTGAGATCCTCGACAATGAAAAACGGTTGAATTAAAGTCAAAATTAAAAAGTCAAAATTCAAAACATCCAATTTTGAATTTTGACTTTTTAATTTTGGCTTGACTCAATGTGCGTGATGGCCGTCCGGGCCATGTGCATGGCCATGTGACAACTCCTCGGGAGTGGCAGGGCGTACATTTAAAATATTGCCTTTAAAATGCAGGTCCTGCCCTGCCATCGGGTGGTTTAGATCAACAATTACAGCATCTTCGGCTACTGATACCACCTGCCCCTGGAAACGGTTGCCGTTGTTATCCTGCAAAGGAAGAATACTGCCAATTTCGGGGACGTCAGCTCCGTTGAACATTTCCAAAGGCAGGTTGGCTACTGCTTCTTCGTCATAATTCCCGTAGGCGTCTTCTGCGGAAAGATGGAAATCATAAGTATCGCCTGTTGAAAGGGTGCTTAAGTTTTCCTCAAATTTTGGCAGCATTTGTCCTGCTCCATATAAAAAAGTAAGCGGCTGCTCTTCTGTTGCACTTTCCTGCAAAACTTCAGCACCTTCCTGGTCAACATACAAATCGTAAGTTAATGACACTACGTGTTGGGGTTCAATTTTCATGGTAAATATATTTTGTTTTTAATTTTTATCACCGGAACTCATGAGGAATCCGATGATTAATGCTGAATTTGTTTTAATGCTTCCTGTGTATTGTGTGCTGGTAATCCGCAGGTTTTATCCCTGCAGATAAATATTTGTGTAACAGCGCCAAACTTATTTTGTAACAAAGGTAAACTTCCTTTGTTGCCTCCCAAGATAATTTTATTGGGAATGTAATTGTTTTCCAATTCTGCGCGCATTTTTTCGGCCTCCGGGCCGGCAACAGCGATTTCATATGTACCAAAAACCTCTTCGAGCAACAACATCACCCAATTTGAATAAGCTGAAGGATATTTAGCAATATGCGGTATTATATTCCGTAATAACTGCGCCGAGATGTCCAGATATGATTGCTCGTCAAATAACAAGCCAAGTTTTTTAAGGTTACGTGCCATTACCGAGTTTGAGGCCGGCGTTACCCCATCCATAATTTCGGATTTGCGGGCTATTAACTGTTCATCATCCTCAGCGGTATAAAAGAATATGCCGCTTTCTGTATCATAATAATGGATTATCGATGTATCGGTAAGTTTTTTTGCCTGTGCGAGCCATTGTTCATCGAAGGTGACTTCGTACAAGGCGATTAGCGCATCGATTATGTTTGCGTAATCGTCCAGGAAGGCTGGGGCTTTATTGGTCGCCTCACCCCGGCCCTCTCCTCCAGGGGAGTCCTTTTGGACAAAGGAGAGGGAGTTGTTGTCTTTGTAGGCCCGCGAGAGTCTCCCATTTTTATCTATCAGTTTGTCTAGAATAAACCCTGCATTTTTTAAAGCGATTTCCAAATATTCGGATTTATTAAAGGCCCGGTAAGCATCGCACAGGCCTTTAAGCATAAGCCCGTTCCACGAAGCCAGTATTTTATTATCGAGGCCGGGGCGAACGCGGCTGTTCCTGGCTTCAAATACTTTCTTTCGGGCGTCTTCGATTTTAGCTGCGAGATCATCAGCCCGCAAACCTAATTTGTTGGCTAGCAACTCATCGCTGTCCTTTCGGAATAATACATTTGATTGTTCCTCTTCCCAGTTACCGTCGTCTGTTATGTGATAATAAATGCAGAATAATTCGGCGTCCTCGCCTAAAATAGCCTCGACCTCTGTTTTGGTGAAGATGTAATACTTACCCTCCACACCTTCGCTGTCGGCATCCAAAGCCGAGTAAAAACCATATTCAGGTGACGTCAACTCCCGCAAGGAAAAACTAATAATTCCATCAACTACTTTTTGATACAGCGGATTGGCACGCCAGGTGTGGGCTTCTGCATAGAGGCTGATTAGCTGGGCATTATCATACAGCATTTTTTCGAAGTGCGGCACGTGCCAAACGCCATCAACGGCATACCGCGCAAAGCCGCCACCTATATGATCATAAATACCACCATAGGCCATTTTGTGCAGCGTTAATTTCACCGCCCCTGCAATATTTTCATCCTGCAATAAATGAGCGCAACGCATTAAACATAGCCAATTATTAGGCATTGGGAATTTAGGCGCTGAGCCCAGGCCGCCTTCAATTTTATCGAAATATTTTTTCCAGTTATTTACAATTGTTTCAAGGTCATCCTTAGCATAAGCTGGCTGCTCCTTAACAAAAGCTACCGATTCATACTTTTGTATGCCTTCGGTAAGTCTTACAGCATATTCTTCCGCTTCCTTTGGTTTTTGTTTATAGAAATCCGCGAGGTTAAATAATAGGCTGGCCCATTCGTTTTTTCTGAAGTAAGTGCCCCCATATATAGGCCGTTGATCGGGCAGGCAAATGCAATTCAGCGGCCAGCCGCCGCGACCACTCATCAATTGCACGGCGCTCATATAGACCTGGTCAACATCGGGGCGCTCCTCCCTGTCAACTTTTATGCAAACAAAATATTCATTCATAACGGCCGCCACGCTTTCGTCTTCAAAGCTTTCGTGTTCCATCACATGACACCAATGGCATGCCGAATAACCTATGCTTACCAGGATAAGCTTGTTTTCATCTTTTGCCTTTTGCAGTGCTTCTTTCCCCCACGGATACCAATTAACCGGGTTGCCGGCGTGCTGCAATAAATAGGGAGATGTTGAATTGACAAGATGATTCATGGCAAATTTATGAGCGGCTAAAATGCACATTATGTGCAATAAATTTATATCAATTGTAAATGATAAAAGTTTTAGAAATTATTGTAAAACCGTTTATTGTTATTGTGCGATTACTATCTTCGCAACAAAATCAAAACATGACAAAACTCACCATAAATAGTAACGGTTCGGTAAAAGTTGAAGGCGACTTTGAAATAGTAGATGTACAAGGCAATAATTATGGATTACAGGGACGAACCATTGTTTCCATTTGTCGTTGCGGGTTGTCTGCAAACAAACCATTTTGCGATGGTTCGCACAAGGGGCATTTTGAACATGATGCACAGGCGTTTGACTTGCCGCCCCGTAAAGTTTAGTTAACAAAAATTTTATATAAATTGCTGCATACAGCGTTATATTTGTAAAACGTTGATTAAGTTAACTAAATGGCCAAAACAAAAGTTAATGCTACTGAATTAGCTTATAAATCCGCCGGGAAGGGAACGCCGGTTGTGTTGATACATGGACATCCTTTTGACTACACCATGTGGGATCCACAAATAGCGGCTTTTTCAAAATCTTACCAGGTTATTATACCCGACTTACGGGGTTACGGAAAAAGCGTTTTAAAAGATGCAACTGCCACAACTTTCGAAGATTATGCTACCGACGTGCTCAATTTGGTGGATCAGCTGAAAATAGATAGCTTTCACCTCGGCGGATTATCAATGGGCGGGCAAATAATTATGGAAATGTTCCGCCAGGCGCCCGACAGGATAAAATCGTTAATATTTGCAGATACTTTTGCAGGATTAGATACGCCGGAAGCGAAGCAAGCGCGAAATGTTGCTGCAACAAAGCTCGAAAACGAGGGCATGGCCGGGTATGCAGACGAGGTAATTTCCAAAATGATCACCCCTGCGCATGTGAAATCTCAGCCCGGCGTTGCTGCACATGTGTTAAAGATGATGAAGTCTACATCTCCGTTGGCCGCTGCAACAGCTATGCGGGCGAGGTCGGAAAGGATTGATTATTTAAATATCGTACTTCCGGAAATTGACATACCAACGCTTGTGATAGTTGGCCGCGAAGATGAATTTACGCCGGTTGCCAAAGCTGAGGAGCTAAAGAAAAACCTCCACAATTGTAAATTGGTTGTTATTGAAGATGCCGGTCATATGCCTAACCTGGAACAGCCGGAAATATTTAACAAAGTCGCACTTGATTTTTTGAATAGCCTCGATTATTCGCAAAATTCGTTTTAAGATCGACCCTAATATTGTAGTTAGTCCTTCATTCAGCCCTTAAGCTATTCACCGGATTTGCCGTTGCCGCTTTAATTGTTTTAAAAGCAATAGTGGCAAAACAGGTAACCACTCCCACAGCTAAGGAAGTCACGAACATCCACCAGCTAATATTCACTCTATAAGGAAAATTGTTTAGCCAACTGTGCATCAGGTACCAGGCCAATGGCGCCGCAATAATATTGGCTATAATAATTAGTTTAACATATTGTGCTGTAAACAGCATTACTACATTGGTAACACTCGCTCCTATAACCTTTCTTATTCCAATTTCCCGTGCTCTTTGGTTTACCGTATAAGTAATTAAGCCAAGTAATCCCAAACAACTGATAGATATTGCTATAAAAGTAAAAATACCACTCAGTTGCTGTTCGTTTTGATCCTGCCTATAATCGCTTTGAAAAATATCATTCAAAAAAGCGTAGTTAAACGGCGTATCGGGGTTGGTTTCTTTCCATTTTTGTTGAGCATACTGTATTGCCTGTTCCATATGAGTACCGTTAATTTTGGCTACAATGGTAGTAAAACGGTCCGGATTTACCGGTATAATACCACATGGCCCTATTGCAGCATGCAACGAATAGTAATGGTAATCGCTAACAACGCCGGTGATTTTATAATGATAAACTATGCCATTATGAAGGCGTGAAATATACTTTCCCGGAGCAGTGTAGGAATCGAGTCCTAACATTTTTACGGCTTGCTCATTTAATACTATCTGTCTGCCAACGTCATTTATCTCTATATCCTCAAGGTTGTTTTTATTGTTGAAGGTTACCGGTACAAAATTATTCCCGCTTACCAGGTGCAGCCCGAGCGTGTTGACATAGTTCTCGTCGGCCAGATCGAGCCTGATATCTTGTTTGTCATTAACTGTCTTATCTTCGGGATAAAACATCATATCGCCAGAGACCAACGGCGCACAGGCTCCGCTAACCGACTTAAAGATTGGATTATTTTTAAGCAAACTGATCAGCAAAACACTATTATTTTTCGCTTGATCGCCGTCCAGGTTCAGCACCAGTTGCTGGTCCTGGTCAAAGCCCGGCCTGGCGCTAATCATAAATTCAAGCTGATCCCATATAACAATAGTCGCAAATACCAGGCAGGTTGAAATAACGAATTGAAACACGATCAGCAATTTACGAATACTGAACATTCCCTGCACATCACTTATTTTTCCTTTTAAAACTTTTACCGGTTTAAATCCGGACAAATAAATGGCCGGGTATAAACCGGCAATTAACCCTGTTATGAGCGTAATTATCAAAAACCACAATATCAAACTACGATTCTCCGGAGCAAAAAATGATAGAGACTGCCCGGTTAGTTCATTAAATTTTGACAAAAACGACAGCGCCAAGATGATGGCGACTGCCATTGCCAAAAGGCTTACCGCCAGCGTTTCCAATAAAAACTGGTATCGCACAGCCGATTTAGTTGCCCCCATTACACGTCGAACCCCTACCTCCCTGGCGCGGCCAATGGCTTGTGCGGTAGTTAAATTCACATAATTAACGCAGCCCAATGCCAATATAACCAGGGCAATACAACCAAGCAGGTACAGGTATTGAATATTGCCCTGTTTGTACTGCAGGTAATCCTGGTAAATAACTGAATGCAGGTGGATAGAAGACAGCGGCTGCAATGAAATAGTTACATTGTCATTAGCAGCTCTCATAGCGGCGCCCGCATGCCGTTGCGTGTAAGCATTCAATTCCTTTATTACTTCGCCTACGTTACTACCGTGCTTTAATTTAATGTAAGTGTAATAATTGGGGTCAACAGCCCAATTTATTGCCTTTATACTTCGTTCCTGTACACTTTTGGCATCATTCAACGCGAAGAAATCAGCTTGCAAATGATTTAAAAAATCTTCTTTAAACACACCTGATATGGTATACCTGTTACTATTTATTTTTAAAGGTTTTCCGATTGGATAGGCATCCCCGAAAAGCTTTTTTGATAATGATTGTGAAATCACGATTGTATTGGGTGCATTAAATGCAGCGTTACGGTTGCCGTGCAAAAAATGAAAGGAAAGTATATCAAAAAACGGAGGATCGACCCAATAGCCTGAATTTATGGTGTATGGAGTTGACGTGCCATTGCCTGCAACCTGTACAATGCTTGAGCCGTTCGTCGCGTCGAGGCGGCTAACTTGCTCTACTTGTGGAATTTCGTCTTTCAACCAGGTGGCAAAAGGGTATGCTGCTGTGGGAGCTTGTCCATTTTTAAATATCGAAGTTACCCGAAAAATATCTTCTCCATGGTCAAAACCTTTGTCATAACTTAAGTCGTGTTGGCAAAAAAGAACTACAAGGGCGCAGGATGCCAGCCCAACAGCTAAACTTAAAACGTTAATAGCGGTGGTAGCTTTTCGTTTCCAGATATTGCGTAATGCGAGCTTCAGGTAGCTTTTAAACATAAGGCATTGTTAAGTTGTACTCAAAAATATCACCTTTAAGGGATAACAGTGCAAATAAAAACCTTGTTTAACAAACTTTAACTAAGAGTATTTCATTCGGACCGCAAACTGTCAACCGGATTTGCCAGGGCAGCTTTTACTGACTGATAACTTATTGTTATAAATGCGATCGCAATCGCCATCAAGCCGGCTAAAGCAAACATCCACCAACTTATTTGGATGCGGTAAACATAATTATTGAGCCACTTGTTCATGAACCACCACGCAACCGGGAATGCAATAAGCAGCGCTGCCGATACAAGTTTCATAAAATCTTTCGCCAACAATGTCACTATTCCCGCGGCATTGGCGCCGAGAACCCGCCTTACACCAATTTCTTTAATCCGCCGTTGAGTTGTAAAAGTAGCCAATCCAAAAAGGCCCAGACAGGACACGATTATAGAAATCACTGAAAACACATTGAATAACTTTCCCATTTGTTGTTCAGACACGTATAGTTTGGAAAGGTCCTGGTCAACAAATCCGTAGGAGAACGGGAAGTTGGGATAAACGTTTTGGAAAACGGTTTTCAGTTTACCAATTACCTGCTGAATATTAACCGGGCTTGTTTTCACAACCACAAAGCCCCCCTGTTTGGTGTATCTTAAAATAAGCGGATCGATCGTTTGTTGTACAGGCTTAAAGTTGAAATCTTTAACGACACCAATTATTTCCCCGGGATTATCGTTCAGGCTCATCTTTTGCCCAATGGCCGAAGCCGGGGTCATACCCATCACCTTTAATGCAGTTTCGTTTACGACGTAATTTGCGGCATCAGTTTTATATGCATCGTTAAAAAATCTGCCGGCCAATAAGTGCATGCCAAACGTTTTTGCAAAATTCCCGTCTACACCGATATGGGGAAATACGGTTTGCTGCCTGGGATCTTTGCCGGGCCAGTCTATCGTAGTTGTCCCGGTTGTGAGATAGGTGGGCAGATGCTCAATAAGGGTATAATTTGACATTCCTAAGCCTTGGTTTAGCGTCGCCTTTAGCACCTGGTAATTATGTTGAAGGTCACCGGTTTGTGGCATTTGAAGGTATAACAAATTGGCTTTATCAAAACCGATATCCCTGTTACGTATAAATTTAAGCTGGAAATTTACCACCAGCGTGCTTACCATTAAAATAACAGAAATGGCAAATTGCAGTACTACCAATCCGTTTCTCAAATTAGTTTTACCTGAAAATTTTAAGCCTTTTAATACCCGTGCAGGGTTAAAAGATGAAAGGAAAAACGCCGGGTAACTACCTGATATCAACCCAACCAGAACTGCTATACCCAACAAACTGCCAATGAAGTTTATGTTTAGTAAATCGACCGATATATTTTTGGAGGAAAGATCGTTAAACAACGGCAATAGCAGCCAGGCAAGCCCAATTCCCACGATCAATGAAATAAAGACTACAAGGAATGATTCACCCATAAACTGGGCAATTAACTGGAATCGCATAGCACCCAATGTTTTACGCAGCCCCACTTCTTTTGCCCGTTGACCGGCGAGCGCGGTAGATAAATTCATGAAATTGATACAGGCAATCAGTAATATAAAAACCGCAACTAATGAAAATATAGTTACGTGTTCAGCATTACCCTGCCCGTCAACATCAAGTAAAAAATGGGAATGCAGGTGAATATCCTTTAGCGGCTGTAATGTAAATATGGTTTTGGTGCTAGATTTATCGGCATGAATTTGATCGATTCTTTTTTCAAGTGAGGCTATGGCGGCCGGTGTTGCATTAAAATGTTTGTCTAATTGCACGTAGCTGTATACATCAAAATTACCCCAGGACAGGCCATTTGTTTTGTCGTAAACATTAATTGGTAATAGGAGGTCAAACTGCAAATGAGAATTATGCGGGATATTTTTTAAAATACCCGAAACGGTGTAATTGTGCCCGTTTGCATCGTCATCAACGTGCAATATTTTTCCAATCGCATTTTCGTCTCCAAAATATTTTTTCGCCGTTGTCGCTGTTATCAAAACTTTATCGGGAGCGGAAAGCAATGATTGATTATCACCCTGCAATAACGGGTAATTAAACATTTTCAGAAAATTGGAATCAGCAAAAAAGATATTTTTTTCATCAAATTTTTTATTGCCGATAGTAACTATGGAATGCAATGGCACTATTTCCGTAAAATTTCTGATCTCCGGTATTTGTTGTTTTAAGCTGCGTGCCACCGCCGACGGGGTCACCGCCGCATCAATCGCGGAGACTTTGGCAGTTAAACGATATATCTGCGATGCGCCGGGATTAAACTTATCATAACTCAGTTCATCCTGCACCCATAAAAAAATAAGGATACTGCAGGCCATGCCAGTGGCTAATCCAAACACATTTAATAACGTAAATAATTTATACCTTTTTAGGCTGCGGATGGCGCTGGTTAAATAATTTTTGAACATGGCCAATTAGTTAATGAGTGATTTATCGATTTGTATCAAGGTTAATGCCATCCTTTACTTCATTGATAAACAACAATTTATACAACAAGCATTTCCGCGGTTGTGCGGTATCGATACAATTGACGTTCGATAATGAATCATTGGCAAACTTTTTTGTAACCCTTTTTAAACCAATTTTCTCTAATATGCATAAATTTGATACACATCTATGAATTAGTCGTTTTTGAGAATTTAAAATCCAATAAAGGATTACAAAAATATATTATGGAAAAGCACATTGTTAAAGTACTAAAAACCGAATTTGTAACGCACAACGTAAAGCGTTTCACGGTTGAAAAGCCTGCAGGATATAGCTTCACGCCGGGACAGGCAACCGATGTATCCATTAACAAATCCGGACTTGAGAACGAATTAAGGCCATTTACATTTACCTGCCTCGACGATGCAGATTACCTGGAATTCACCATCAAAATTTATACAGACCACGATGGTGTAACGTCAAAACTGCTGAATGTGAATGAAGGCGACGAGTTAATATTACATGAAGTCTTTGGAGCCATCAATTACAAAGGACCCGGATTGTTCATTGCCGGTGGTGCGGGCCTCACGCCCTTTATAGCCATTCTGCGGAAGCTAAAACAGCAAAACAAATTAGCCGGGAATATTTTACTATTTGCAAACCGCACAGAAGACGATATTATCATTAAAGATGAATTGAATGCCATGCTGGGCAACAATCATATTGATATCATATCAAAACCGCTTGATGGCAAACCGGGCAGGTTGATCGACACAGAATTGCTTAAACACTATGTTGGTGATAATCTAGAATACTACTATGTATGCGGCCCTGATAAGTTTACAGCCTCGATGGTAGACGACCTCGAAAAATTGGGCATATCAAAAGAGAGAATCGTTATTGAAGAATAGCAAATAATGCCTATAGCGGAATTGCCTTATTTCTAAAAGTAAGTGCTTTAATTATGGACCATGCTATGATATAAGCAAGGGCACAAACTGCGAACATAATGGAGTATGCAATGTGAGGCGTCGCTTTATACAAATCAGTTAAATAGCCGGCTAATTTTTGTATAATAACACCACCAATACCACCCACCATGGTGCCTATCCCCACCACCGAGGCAATAGCCCTTTTAGGAAACATGTCCGACACCGTTGTAAATAAATTTGCTGACCATGCCTGGTGCGCAGCGGCACCGATACAAATAACGCCGATTGCCAAAAATGATGCATAATCGCCAAAAACGGCCTTGTTGCCAAAATATTGAGTGGTTAATAATAAAATCGGAAATAAAGCAATGATCAGCATTGCGGTCATTCTTGCCTTGTAGACACTCATTCCCCGGTTAATCAAGAATAATGGGATACTGCCGCCAAAGGTGCTGCCGAAAATAGCGATACCATAAACAATAAACGTTGGCCACATCACTTGTTCCCCGGTCATGCCAAACTGTTTCTTTAAATAATCGGGTAACCAGAACAACAGGAACCACCACACGCCATCGGTTAAAAACTTGCCCATAACAAACGCCCATGTTTGCGGGTAGATCAGCAGTTTAACCCATGGTATTTTTTGTAGAGCCGCCACATCTTCTGAGGGCGCAGCATGTGCAACGAGGTCGTCACTGTGAATATACCGATACTCATCCCTCGATATTTTTTTATGTGCGGATGGTGTGCTGTAGAGTGCGTACCAAAAAAACAGCCAAATAAAACCTAATCCCCCGGTAATGATAAAGGCATACTTCCATCCGGGATCGTTACCCCAATAGGCCAGGCACCAGGGCACAAATAATGCCGCAATCATAGCGCCAACGTTTGAGCCGCTGTTGAAAATACCGGTAGCAAGAGCGCGTTCCTTTTTCGGAAACCATTCAGCCACCGTTTTGATGGAGGCAGGGAAATTACCGGCCTCGCCGATGCCGAATAAGCTCCTGATCACCATATGTATTGCCACAGTACTGCCCGCAAGGGCGTTCAGCATGCCAAAAACAGACCATATGATTAATGATAAAGCCAATCCCAGTTTGGTGCCGATCTTATCGATAAACCAACCCGCAAATGCGGTGACAAAAGCATAAAAAAAAGTAAAACACGACGTTAGGTTTGAGTAGTCAGTATTACTCCACCCGAAACCGCCTTTTGAAATGGGAGTCGAATAAAACTCCTTCAGGTAACTGATTACCTGGCGGTCCATATAATTAATAGTGGTCGAAAACAGTAAAAGGGCAGCTATCACCCACCTGTATCTTCCCATCCGGGTTTCGGTCATGTTGGTTGATTGGTTATATTTAGTTGATTAAGTTGGATTATGTTGATTAAGTTGGATTGGGTTTACTAAGTTGATTGGGTTGTCCGAAGGGCTCCTTAGGAGGATTGGGTCGGCAGTTTTTATAACTTAGTCAACCTAATCAACCGCTCACTAAATCAACTAAACTATCTGCACGATCTAACTATTTCCAATGCCTCTTTAACAGAAGCTGTTAGTTCATCGTATTTTTTTCCCTCCATCACATCTTTACTGATCAGTTTGCTGCCCATTCCAACCGCACAAACGCCTGCTTTGAACCATCCTGCAATGTTTTCTTTGTTTAATTCAACACCGCCTGTCGGCATAAATAATAGATTAGGAAATAACTCTTTAATAGCTGATAAAAATGCGGGGCCTAAAATATTGCCGGGGAACAATTTGACCACCCTGGCGCCTAACTGCTCTGCCTTAATAATCTCCGACGGCGTCATGCAACCCGGTACCCAAAGCATATTGTATTTATCGGCAACCGGGATCACGTCTTCAACCAGCCCGGGACTGATAATATAATCAGCGCCTGCATCAATAAATGCCTGTGCGCTTGCAGCATCCTTTATTGTTCCGATGCCAAGGTACATCCCTTCTAATTCCTTATCACAAACTTCGCGCAGTTTTGCAAAGTTCCTCAAAGCAGCCTCGCCACGGTTTGTGTATTCAACAGTACGGATACCGGCTTTATATAAAGCCTGCAAAATATTTATGCTTACTTCCGCATCCTTATTAAAATATAGCGGCAAAATCCCCTGTTCAGGTATCAGCTTTAAAAGTATAGCCTTTTTATCCATGTTTATAAATTATTGGTTTATTTTGTTGGGGGTTAAATGTAGAAAGAAATGAGAGAAACATTAAGCAACCGGGCAAAATTGTTACAATTTTCGCGAAATAGTTTATCTCAAAAAACTTACTTTTAGTTTGGTTTAATGTATTTTTGGCCGCTTTGTTAACCTGAATTATTTAAACACTTATTTTCAAAATTAAAATATACTCAAATCACAATGTCTAAAAAAGTTGTAACGCTGGGAGAAATAATGCTAAGGCTGTCTACTCCCGATTTTAAAAGATTTGTACAAAGCGACAGCTTTGATGTTACTTATGGCGGCGGTGAAGCAAACGTGGCAGCAGCACTTTGCAACTATGGGCTAAACGGAACCTTTGTATCCAAAGTACCGGCAAATCCCATCGGGCAGGCGGCTATAAATCATCTGCGCCGCTATGGTGTCGACACGCAGTTTGTTGCACGTGGCGGCAAGCGTTTGGGTATTTATTTTTTGGAGACAGGCGCGTCAATGCGTGCTTCGCAGGTGGTATATGACCGTGCCGATGCAGCTATCTCTGAAGTTGACATTGCTGAGTTTGATTTTGATAAGATATTTGAAGGAGCAGATTGGTTTCACACAACCGGTATTACACCCGCATTAAGTGACAAGGCAGCTGCATTAACCGAAGCTGCGTTAAAAGCTGCTAAAGCAAAAGGAATCACTACCAGCATCGACCTTAATTACCGCAAGAAATTATGGAGTAAGGAGAAAGCCCGCGAAGTAATGACACGGCTTTGCCAATATGTTGATGTATGCATTGGCAACGAAGAAGATGCGGATACAACACTGGGCTTTAAAAGCGCCGGCACAGATGTTACCAAGGGCGAATTAAATCTTGATGGCTACAAAGATGTGTTCCAGCAAATGAAGGCGAAATTCGGCTTTAAATATATCGCCTCCACGTTGCGGGAGAGCCATAGCGCATCTGACAATGGTTGGAGTGCACTGGTATACGATGGCACCGGGTTTCATCATACCAAACAATATGAAGTACGTATAGTAGACCGTGTTGGCAGCGGCGATTCTTTTGCCAGCGGTTTTATATTCGGCCTGGTTACCGGTTTAAAAATGAGCGATGCCGCCGAATTTGGTGTGGCAGCTTCCGCATTGAAACATACCATCCCCGGCGATTTAAACCATGCCACCTTAGCCGAGGTACAGGAATTGGTTAAAGGGGATGGTTCAGGACGGGTGCAGCGGTAAGTTAATAGATCATGGTTCATAGTTCATGGCACTACTTGCTATCAACTATGAACTATTAACCATGAACGAAAATGATCATAGATACTTTAGCAAATGCCGGTAAGTATACCAGCTTGCATAAAAACTTTAAAGCTGCGTTTGATTACCTGCAAACCCAGGTTCTTGAAGCATTGGAACCCGGCACCTATGCGATTGCTGATGGCATTAAGGTAATTGTGTCTGACAAAGACGGCGTTACTGTTGAAACTGCGGTACAGAAATTTGAGTGTCACAATAAAAATATCGATGTCCAGCTTTGTATTCGTGGCAACGAAACCATTGGATGGAAACCCCGTGCAGATTGTAAATCACCTAAGGGAGATTACAATGAAGAGAAGGACGTGACTTTTTTTAATGATACGCCTGACATGTATTTCGAGTTAAAAGGCGGCCAGTTTGCAATCTTTTACCCGGAAGATGTGCATGCGCCGATGATTGGCAATGGGTTGATTAAAAAGCTGGTGGTAAAGATTAAAATTTGAATTCACTGTAGAGACGCAATACTTTGCCTCTCCGAATGCGTTTATAAATATGCAATATGATATTCTTATCAGGCCGGCCCTGCGGCAGGACGCGCAGCACATAAATGTACTCACAGAAGAACTTGGTTATAAGAATTCCTTAAGCGAAACTATTTCTTACCTGGATATCATCCAAAAAGATGTTGATCACGCTGTTTTTGTTGCAGTGGTGGATGGCAAACTAATAGGGTGGTTAGAAGTTGCTTGCGTAACAAGGCTTGAATCCGGTTCGTTTTGCGAAATCGTGGGATTGATCGTCAATGAAAAATACCGTGGGATTGGTGCCGGTAAACTATTAGTGAATAGCGCAATAAAATGGACTAATGAAAAGAACAGCAAAAAAATAAGGGTAAGGTGCAATGTTAAAAGAATGGAGACGCACTTATTTTATGAGCACGCGGGCTTCACAATCGCGAAAGAACAAAAGGTGTTTGAGCTGAAATTACGGTAGAGACGCAATACTTTGCGTCTCTAAATAGGGTTGTTAAAAATTGAAATATTGCCTGGCATTATAATAGCAAATATCCTGGATAACCTTCCCGGTCCATGCGATATCATTTGGCAGTTCGCCATTCTCAATATCGTTACCGAAAAGATTGCACACCAACCGCCTGAAATATTCATGCCGCGGATATGATAAAAAGCTGCGCGAATCGGTCAGCATGCCAACCATACGGCTTAAAAGCCCAATGTTCGAAAGGGCGTTTAGCTGCTTGGTCATCCCATCCTTTTGGTCAAGGAACCACCACGCCGAGCCAAATTGCATTTTACCGGCAACCGAGCCATCGTTAAAGTTACCCGCCATCGTGGCCATCACTTCGTTGTCTGCCGGGTTTAGGTTGTATAAAATGGTTTTGGTCAGTTTATTCTCAAATTCGAGCCTGTTAAGGAATTTAGACAAAGGCTTCCCCTGCGAAAAATCACCCATGGGGATACTTAATCTGAGCGAGTCGAATGTAAAAGTTCGCCTAAATCGCGCTAAAGAAATGCTCCGTGGAAATTTAAGCAGCTACTACAAATCAAACGAACTTTATGAATTTAACCTTATCCGTTGTGAC
>Ga0206797_1104_pt1 | contig 16449 bp, 12 predicted proteins | sample Alteio_BWOrgCont_69_FD_152894 | JGI IMG/M metagenome (GOLD analysis project Ga0206797, IMG submission 152894) | Enriched cells from forest soil in Barre Woods Harvard Forest LTER site, Petersham, Massachusetts, United States -... | ecosystem: Environmental > Terrestrial > Soil > Temperate forest >...
GCCAACCATCGGGTAGGCATGCTGACCATCTCATTTTATGGGCTTGCGTTACTTTGGCACGGCACGGGTGGCAAGTATGTGTCTTACACCGAAACTTACGAAATTACCTTCGTTATCCTTGCTTTTTACACGTACGTTAGCGGCCAAAATAAAAAGGATTATTTAATCTCGGGGTTTTTTGCTGCGATAGGATTTGGCTTCCGTTTATCGGCGGCTTTTGGCATCATAACGCTGCTTATCGCATCATTTAATAAAAACAAGACTTATACGTTGCTATTTTGTGCGGGGGTGTTATCAGGCATTTTGTTTCTGATAATCCTCGGGCTTATTGCCGGGATTAACCTCCATCAAATACTCACTTACGCATTGACCGACAATTTTGGTTCGGGCAGCGCTACCGATCATGATTTTATGTGGAGAATGGGAAACTTTACAGACAAGTTTTTTTATTCCGGATTAATATTGTTTTACCCGCTCTTGTTGGGTTACCTAATCATAAAAAGAAAAATCGACCTTTTTGTTGGTTGGCTCATTCTTGAGTTTATAGGTATCAATATTATCGGGATTTATGACAGGGTACACCTGAAAGAGCTTTTGCCTGCAATGTCACTTATGAGTGCCTTCGCCGTCAATCATTGGATTGATGCTTATGGGGTATCCGTCAAAAAAGTAATGCTGGTGATATGGATCGCCTTTATTCCTAAATCATTAGAGCCGTTGACCAATTTAAGGGTATTATTATCCCCGAAAACTGATAATAACTCCGGCCAAAATTGCGTGCAGCCATATACTATTCCCAACGAGGGTGATCGAAAAAAGCTTGGCTGGTGGATAAAGGCAAATACAAATCCGGCGGAAAAGGTGTTTGTAGCCGGTTATGGCGCGCAGGTACAGGTTTATTCGGAAAGGATATCGCCAACTATCTATTTCAACGTAACGCAGACACAAATGGCAAAAGAACGATTGTATAAAGATATGCAGCAAATTAAGCCGGCAATGATACTTGTCCCATTATTTCCGGATTACAAGCAAAATGTTGATCAGGATATACGGACTTTTATAGACAGCTTAGTGGAGAACGATTATTATTTAGACAGGTGTATGTATGCTTATGATATTTACAAAATCAGGAAATAGGATGCCGTTGGCAACCTGTTAACTTTTAGAAACGTACTTTATTAGTAACCGGTAGCGTTAGGTATATGAAGAACATTCTTTTCACACATTCTTATTTCCTTCAATTCGATCCCAAACAATGGAGGACGGGGCAACCGTACCCGCCGTTAGGCACGCTGTATGCTGCTGCGTTGATGCGGGAAAACGGTTATAAAGCTTCGCTGTTTGATACCATGTTTATCAGTGACCCCGAAGAGGTTAAAACGGCAATAACGAAAAACAAGCCCGATTTTTTTGTGATTTACGATGACGGCTTTAACTATCTTACTAAAATGTGCCTTACCAATATGCGCGAGGCTGCTTTTAGGATGTGTAAAATTGCCAAAGCTGAAGGGTGCACTGTTATTGTATCAAGCTCAGATTCAACCGACCGCTATTCCGCATACCTCAATGAAGGCGCCGATTTTGTAATCATCGGCGAGGCGGAACACACTTTACTGGAATTAACAAACCATATTGAAGGCGCTGGTACAAATTATAGTGATATAAAAGGACTGGCTTATATCAAAAATGGAGAGATTGTTAAAACACCCGGCCGCCCGGTTTTAAAGGATTTGGATAGCCTGCCCTTACCTGCCTGGGACCTGGTTGATATGGAACAGTACAGGCAAATGTGGATGGCACATGCCGGGTATTTTTCATTGAATATGAGCACTACACGGGGATGTCCTTTTAAATGTAATTGGTGCGCGAAACCGATCTATGGCAACCGCTACAATTCGCGGAGCCCTGAGAATGTGATTGCTGAGATTAAACTGCTTAAAGAAAATTACCATATGGACCATATATGGTTTTGTGATGATATTTTCGGATTGAAACCGGGCTTTGTGGTAGAGCTGGCGCAACTTTTACAAAAGGAAAAACTGCAGATTAGGTTCAAGATCCAGTCGCGGGCCGACCTGCTGGTAAACGAAGAAACGGTGAAAGCTTTGGCTGTATCGGGTTGCGAAAATGTTTGGATCGGGGCCGAAAGTGGCTCGCAGAAAATTCTGGATGCCATGGACAAGGGCATTACCGTCGGGCAGATTCGTGAGGCAACGCGGTTAATGAAAGAGCATGGCATAAAACCTTCCTTTTTTATACAGTTTGGCTATCCGGGTGAGTTGAAGGATGATATTGAGCTAACTATTAATATGATCAACGAATTGCTGCCTTTTGAAATAGGTATTTCTGTATCATACCCGTTGCCGGGCACCTCCTTTTACGAAAAGGTGAAGGCTGATTTGAAGAAAAAAACCAACTGGACCGATTCGGATGAGATGGCTTTGATGTTTTGTAATACCTTCCCGCCATCTTACTATAAACAATTACACAGGTATGTTCATCAGAACTATCATAAACACCTGGCAAAAAACAGCCTGGATAAATTAATAAGCGACCCCATGCACGCTAATTTTAAAAGCCTGAAAAAGGCATTGTCGGTTTGTTATCACGCGCCGGCAACATTCATCGAAAAGTTAAAATTAAGACAGCTGGAGGAGGCATAATCATGGAAACCATTAATGCAGCTATTAATGAACAACTCGCCGAAAAGGCATTTACCAGTCAATCGGGAATTTTCGACGAAATATATGCAGGCAACGCCATTGTTGACTATAAAAGGACAAGGGTGAGGGACCATGTGTTGAAATTTTTAGCGCCTGACAGCACCATCCTTGAGCTAAACAGCGGCACCGGCGAAGACGCACTTTTTTTTGCACAAAACGGGCATAAGGTTCATGCCACGGATATATCTGCAGGCATGCAGCAGCAATTGCGCGAAAAGATGCAAAGGAACGGCGTAGCATCATTAGTAAGTAACGAACTGTGCTCATATACACAGCTCAATCAATTAAAGAATAAAGGGCCTTACGATCTTATATTCTCAAATTTTGCAGGTTTAAATTGCACCGATGAGTTAGATAAAGTTTTAACCTTTTTTCCCGATTTGGTAAAACCAAATGGCGTCATAACGCTGGTTATTCTTCCGAAATTCTGTTTATGGGAAACCTTATTGGTTTTTAAAGGGAAATTCAGGACGGCTTTCAGACGGTTTTTTAGCAGCAACGGAACCAAAGCCCACATAGAAGGCACTTACTTCAAGTGCTGGTATTATAACCCATCTTTTATTATAAATAGGCTTAAAAATCAATTTGATGTTTTAGGTCTCGAAGGATTGTGTACCATTGTGCCACCGTCCTATATTGAAGGATTTGCCGAAAAACACCCCAACGCTTACAGTTTCCTAAAAACGAAGGAAGAGAAACTGAAATTCCGATCACCCTGGAAATACATAGGGGATTATTATATTATATCGCTGAGGAAAAAGTGAAGATGTGCAGATGTGAGAATGATGTGCAAATATGCAGATGTGCGGATGATGGAAAAATGTTAAATTTTATATTTCGCGATAGGACTGGGTAGTAGCATGAGTGGTCTGAATTTTCAAATCAGTAAATCTTAAAATCAATTCATCCGCATATCCGCACATCTACTAGTGCGCCAGGCTACTTTCGTATTGCTGCAATAGTTTGGATACCTTGCTCTCATACCGGGCCAGTAATTTGCTTTGAAAATTTTCCGGATCAGGTTTCGAATAATGTTTACCGGTTATCATCCCCATAATCATTCCGTGGCTGTTAACCTTTTTTTGATAGGTTTTTTTCAACCATCTGTTTGCAGTGATGTTCATCATCATATTATCAATTGCATTCCCCACCCGGCTATTTAACAGCGCCTCGAACAGCCATTTTAAAAAGGATGTTTTTACGCGTTTTGCGGAGGCAATACGCATATTTTTATTGGGGATGAAATTTCTTATCCATGCATTTGCAGTATAAAACTTTTCAAATACGACGTCGCCCTGCAAAGGGATGAGTGTGCCAATTTCAATCGCTGTATAGATGCTTTTTTCAACAATCTCCAATTGCTCTTCATCTACATAATAATTCATGCAAAAATAGTCCTCTTTATTAACCAGGAAGGTTAATTTTTTAAAGGCATGCATAATCGTGCGGGCTATCCAAAGCCTGTTTTTAGCCGTAATGATAAACAGATCGATGTCTGAATGATCATCAGCGTAATTTTTGGATAGTGAACCTGAAATGGCTATACCGCGAACATAAGGAAAGCGAATTAGTATGTTGCCCACTTTTTCGGCTATTTTAATTAATTCGGCTGCTTTCTTGTTTCCTTCATTCCTTCGTACTATCAGGTAATGATCATTTTTCAGCGTGTAGAATTTGTCAAACAGGTGGATTAATCCTCCTTTAACCAGGCTATTCAAGGCGTCATCAAATACCTCGTAGTCATATTTGTTTTGAAGAAACACATAAATTTCTCCCCTGGTTATCGGATAATTGAAAAGATCGAAGTAAGCCAGCGTTGCTAATATATTTTCTTTTATCTCAGACAAGTTCTTGCCAATTACGGGGTATTGTTTGTTTTGCATCGATCTGTTCTTACTATTATTTACTAATGCAGCTTCTATATAATTATGACGCAACGACCAGCTGTTTGGTTGCCTTAATCTGATTATTTAAGTCGATTTTTAATGTTTCCGGAAGCGCTTTCGGCTCTTTATTCGAAAATGTAAAAAATGAAAAGAAAAAGGCATAAAATATTATTCCCTTATCAACGTCCAGCAGATTTTCAGACATGGACACAAAGGCAACTAAAACCATAAACGTGAAAAAAAAGAGGTCTTTATACCTTACGGAAATGGTAAAGCCAAATGCTATTGTTGCCAGGTAAATCAGCAAGCCTACAGCACCCGATTTTAATAAAAAACTAAGATATTCGTTATGTGTATTCAGCCGGTTAAGATAGGAGCTGTATAGTTTTTTATTGAAGAAATTGTCCTGTAAAAGTCCTATTTCCGAACCGGCTCCATAGCCAATCAGCGGGGCTCTACCAATAAGCTGCAAACTTACATTCCATCGCGCCAGGCGCGTGTCATCATTTTCTCCGGCCACTGTTTTTGACAAATCATTTTTGAATCCCTTTACATAACGGTCTCTGAAGTTGCCGGAACTTAGTATACCTGCAATCACCAGAACGGTTAATGAAGCTGCGATCAATATGAACCTGCGGCGAGCAGTGCCCTTTAATAAAAAATAGGGGATAGCCAGGTTAATAAGCACCAACAGTGCAATAAAAACCGATTTCGAACCGAGCTGTATTATCCCCGCAGAAAGTACACCGCAACAGCACAAATAAAAGAGCTTAGGATACAATGAGCGTTCCTTTATAAAAACTGATAGGGTATAAATTAATGCCAGGGCTATCTGCATTGAAAAAAATGTGGCATGTATAGCTATCGGCTGTGAAAAATTATGATTGGTAAAATAAAAAGAAAACAGCATTGAAACCGGCAGATGATAATGCCTGATTATGATCAGCGCATCGATATACAAGTAGATAATAGTTGCCGTGCAAACCAATGCAAATGCGGTTAGCAACTGAGGCCTGTATTTTTTAATGTCAAGCGGGTTGAGGCAAAATAACAATGGGAAAAGCAGGATGGTAATTTGCTTTCCCCATTCCTGGTAAGCAACGTTGCGGTTTATGGTATAGATAGTGCTTAAAACAGTAACAAAAAATACCGACTGTAAAATTGCTATCCTTAATTTAGATACGGGTTTAATGGCGCCTTTTTTTAACTGAATTAAGGTGTGTATGCCATAGCTTATTAGGATAATATGGCTGTAAAACATGTCAAATGGCAAGCTGGCCATAAACAATAGTAAATGGTAATAACTTATTTTATTGGCAAGGCTATCCTTAATCAGCAACGACCCGCTCATGTTTTGTGATGTGACATTCTAAAATAAATTCCTCGTACTGATCAATTATCTTTTCCCAGTTAAACTGGTATTTAATTTTATGAAGATTGTTGATCACCATCGTTTTTTCATTCTCTTTTCTTTGCACTGTTTCAACCAGTGATCGCACGTCATTTGCAGTCGAAAAATAAAATGCATCCGTGTGTAACACCGATTTATTAAACGGGTTATTATGCGCCGCTATCAATGCCTCGCTTGCCATTGCCTCCAACAAAGAAGGATTAGTGCCTCCAACACTATGCCCATGGAAATAGAGGTATGAGTTATTTTGCAGGGCACGCACCTTCGCTGTGTTAAAAATCGCACCGTTAAATTGGATACGTTCGTCGTTATTAAATTTATTGGTGATGAACTTCCCAAACTTGTTACTTGTATCGCCAAGCACTTTAAATTTTCGGCGTGAGTTGCTGTTATTAAATCCTTCTAAAATGGTTTCGATGTTATTTTCAGGTTCCATTCTTGCCATCAGTAAAAAATAATCCTCCTTAAGCGCATCGGTGCTGTCAACCTGCTCCCTTTCTTCTTCCGAAAACAGATCTGCACCATAAGGGATATATTTACTATCGATATTGTATTTTTCGCCCAGGTATGATTTGATAATACGGGAATCGGAGATGTAAAACTGGCTATATTTTACTGCAAGCTTCTCGGCATATTTCAGAAATTGCTGTACCGATTTAGAATATTTTGACCTTTTCCACTCAAGGCCATCCATATTGGTGATGATGGTGCTTTTTGTTGGATACAGCTTGCCCCATACGGAGCTGCTGGTATAGCCCATTAATAAAACCACGTCAAACTTTCTTTTCCGGGCGTCGAGCAAGCAGTTAAAATCGTAAATGAATTGCCCGGCGGTACCCACCAGGTATTCCGGGTCATAGCAATGCCTTATTTCTACACCGTTCCAATTGTCTTCCTTATAGGGGTGGTTATGAGAGTTATAAACTGTTACAGAATGCCCTCTTTTAACTAAGCCTTCCGAAACATATTCCGAAATATGTTCAAAGCCTCCATAATGGTTTGGAATACCCCTTGTTCCTAAAATTGCAATTTTTAATTTCATGTTATCGCTGTTAATTGATATGCTTTTAATGTTTGCTGTGCAGCCTGTTTCCAGGTGTACTGTTTCAATATTTTTTCACGGAAATTTTCATCGAACGCGGCGGCGCTGGCTTTTTCTACTGCATCGAATATGCTTTTTGGTAACGCCGGATTGCAATAAAAGGCGTCGTTACCAAAATACTCACAGGTGTCGCCTTTATCGGTTATTACTATATTACAGCGCATAACCGCCGCTTCTATCGAACTTAACCCGGTTGTTTCAAACCAGCTGGGCAATACATGTACTTTTGCCTGCTTGTAATATTTTAATAATTGGTCCTGCGGAACGTGATCGATAAAGCTGACGTTTTCTGCTGCCAGATCCCTGCATTGCCGGTAATAGCCTGCCTGGTTGGGCGCAAACGCGCCAATAATCAATAAACGGAACCTGGTGTTATTTAAGGCCCTGATCAGGTTTAGTTGATTTTTAATGCCTTCTATCCTCGCTACACAAATCACCAGGTTATCATCTTTTTCAATGTCCTGGTAACAATGAAACAATCCCGGGTTAATGCCATTGGGAACTACCATGTAATTAACATTAGAGGGATAATTGTGCACAACTCTTCTGTACTCCGATTCAGAATTAGGCAGGATCATTGCCGCTTTTCCTAATATTTCAACAATGCTTCTTCGCTGTCCTTTCCAGGCATAGTCAATACTGGCCAAATAATCTCTCCCAAGCACCCATCGCGCCATGGTCTTCAGATATTCGATGCTATCTGCTGTTAAAAAACTAAATAACCTGCCTGCTCCTTTTCGGTGATGCTTATCATACTCGCTGTAATTGCACAATATGGTTGAAACAACAAATGGTATTTTCGACTTTTTGCTATGATAGAGGATATCGGCCGGCCGTATGATGTTAAAAAAATGAAGCAGGTTATACTGGCTGTATGGTATATCCTCGTGCGCAAGCAAAACGTCGGCACAAACACCCATTTTGGCCAATTGCAGGGCCGTTTGCTGCACCTGAACGGTATCACCACCCGGAACGCTAAACAATGTCGACCTGGTTATAAACGCCACTTTTATCATCTTTTCAATCCTTTTGTTTAATTACCATTTTTCTGAATTTATTTTATGAAGCCAGTTAATAAACCTTTCGGGGAAGTAACTTATCGTGTAAAGCAGATAATTATCAAAACGAAGCGGATGCAGTGTTATAGCCCTTGCCACATTTAACCGGGCCTTTTCGGGCTGGTAATTATTGAGCAGGAACTTTTTGCCGCACAAAGCATAATATGCTCCTTCCTTCTTTTTTGGTGAATTCTGTTTCCAGCTTATCTGGTATAACTCGTTTCCCTCGGATGCCGTAATACTGCGCTTTTTTAGCGTGGCATATTTGATGGACCTGAACTTACGGGTGCGCCATTTTTCATCGATAGTTAAAGATTCGGGGTTGAGTCTTACTTTTATAAGCGGTTGTGAAAGATTACAAGCTTTTTCTGTTTTTAAAATATTTACCCATAAAAAGTGATCTTCATAGGTATAAGCGTGTTCATTATAGCCACCATTATTTATAACCACATCCTTTTTGTAAAAAACACTGGAGTGAATAAACGGGCATATCGAATATTTTAATTGCTGTATCTCTTCATTAAGGTGCCCGTCCGGGTGATGCGTAAAAATGAAATGACCATCGGCATCCAAATAATCTGCGGCCGAGCCGATGATGCTATACTCGGGATAAGTAGTTATAAACTCGTACTGTATTTTTAAACGGTTAGGGCAGCAAATGTCGTCGGCATCAAACCTGGCGATATAAGCGGCCCTTGCGTGGGTTAAGCCAAGGTTCAGCGCTGCGGCTATGCCTTTGTTTTCCTGGCTAATAAGCACCAATCGCGGATCGTTAAACGAGTTCACAATTTTTACAGTTCTATCTGTAGAGCCATCATTAATAATCAATAATTCAAAGTCAGTAAATGACTGTTCAAGTACAGAGGTTATTGCTTCACCTATATATTTCGCAGCATTATACGCCGGCATCAAAACGGTAACCTTTGGATTATTGATGTTCATAATTCACAGATAGCTTATTATTGTTAGCGGTTTGTTTAATGTCAAGAAATAACAGCAATTCAAAAAGCACCAATACCGACAACTGCTCAAACCAGTAATCGATAAAAAATACGCCTCCAAGTAGAATTAACAGGGGCATTCCATAGGTAAGTTTTTTGTAATGCTTTGCGAAAAACCATAAATACCACCCCAAGAGTGCTAACAGCCCCAATAATCCATATTCCACCAGTAGTTGGTCATAAACGGAACTGGGGCTGTTGGTCAGTGAGTGTGATTCAGCACGCCTGCTAAAAAAGTTCAGGTAAATATCCAGGTGGTTTGCCAAAAAATCGTTATTAATATATGTATGATTCGAAGGATAATTCCCCGAAAATCCAAGCCCTGTAGCCCTAAATGCAAGTTTTGATGAGAAATTGCCCATGCCGACACCGGCAATTATTTTGAGCGGATGAAGTTGCAGATAGCGGAGTGTTTGCATAAATGCAATAACTTTTCCAGGTAGATGATTGCCAGTACTATCTTTCCCTGAAATAGGCAAACTGGCTTTATGTACATCGATAAAATGCAGTAAGTTTTTTTGATCTGCTGTTACAGTTTTTGATGCCTGGTAAAAAGGTAAAAGAATGTTCGGCTTTTCAATAAATATGTGTCCGGCGTCAGTTTTTGGAAGAATTAAGACCTCCCTTGGTATCCTTTTTGGCGGGTTTATCTTAATATTTATAACTGCAACACTGTCGAGATAGTGCTTTGCAAATTTTCGTTTTATTGCTTCCGGCGTGGGCACGCCGTTCCGCTGTTTGTCGACAACCAGTGTATTTAAAAACGTTGGCGGTTTTTCGTGGAAGGTGTTTTTAAAAGTTTCGACCACATATTGGTTGTTTTGCGGCGATATTTTTGCCATAAAAATTACCAGGAACGCCACGCAAACGGCAACAACACTTTTTTGATCCCGGCTGCTTTTGAAAATAAACAGCAGAGCAAGCACCAGCATCAACATCAGGTTGACGCAATTGCTGGCTGTAAGTAAAAGAACGGCCATACAGGCTAGCGTCATTAACGGTTTTTTCCTGACCAGAAAATAAACCACTCCGAAGGCATTTAAAACTGCGTTTGTGATTGATGAATCAAATGTTACCCCTTTGATATAATCGCCCGTTCCTATAAAATATTTTTCGTATTCACCCTGGTACCCATACGGATTGAGAGTGCCGGTTTCCCACATGATATGAGCGAGGTTATAAACAGAGAGGGTAATATTAATGACGAAAAATACCAGTACAGTATGGTGGATAGTTTCAACATCATTATTCTCTACCGACAATTTTATTTGGTGAATGGCAAGTATACACAGCAGCCAAAAGCCAATCCCGATCAAAAATGCGATAAGATAGCCTGGCCGGTGATAGCTCCCCGTTATCACTAAATCAGCGAAAGCTATAGCGATGACAAGTAGATAAAAAAGAGGAAGCCTTGAATTCTTAAAACTGAATTTAAACCTGAAGTTAAACTGCAGCAGATAAATGATTATAATGGCGGGGATTTTTACGGCTAACTTTACATTTAAAAAGAGCAGTAAAAACAAGAGGAGCTTCCAATCCACATAGTTTATTATCTTTTTAAAATTAAAATCAGCGACACTAAAAGTCATCCGGGGTTTTCCAATTAATAGTAATAAATAACAAGCTTTCTGAAACGGCAGGCAGAAAAGCTCGTTTCTGTAGGAATTACGGCGTAAAAATTGAAATGGTTGCCTGTAGAGCCCTGTATGCAAAATGATACTTGTGTAACTGGCAATCCGATAGGGCTGGAATGTTTTTTTGGATATTACCGGGCGCTAATATTTGAGAAAGCAACCCGTTTACCAAAAAGATAGTATTAGTTTTGATGATTAATCAAGAAGTATAGCATTGCTGAAAAATAAATTATTGATCAATTTTTTTTCCTCCGGTTTGCAGGCAATCGCTGTTCAAGTACTTGGAAGCATATTTTTCTATTTTATCTCTATCTATTTATCTAAAGAAATTTTCGGAGTTATCAACCTGATGAACGCCGTCTGTTTATTTGTCACCACACTGCTTGGCTTTGGCTTAGAACAAGTGGTTACCCGGCGGATAGCCGCTTCGAAAAGATCAGATTGGGCTGCTGCCGCTTTTTTTGCTCACTCCCTAATCGGATTTCTATTGACCGCTTTAGTGCTGTTGATACTAAACGCTGTGTTCAAAAATCAAGCGGGCATCTACAGGTATCTACCCTGTTTTTTTGCGGCGCAGGGACTGATTTATATTGGGATTCCTTTAAAACAGTTTTTAAATGCCAAAGAAAGATTTACACCCTATGGTATTATTGCTGTCATTAGTAATATCGGTAAAATAGTGATGGCACTGCTGATGCAAAAAAATCATCGGTTAAATATCCATAAGGTTATTATCATATTGATTGGTGCAGCCGTGTTTGAATTAGCCTGCCTGTTGATTTATATTTTAACAAAAACCGATTTCAGTTTTAAGCTGCATTTCAACGCTTATAAAAAATTACTCAAAGAGTCGTCCGCTCAGTATTTATCGGTGATTTTTGATATGAGCCTGTCAAGGATGGATTGGATATTGGTAGGCATAATAGCAGGGAATAGCGTTGTCCTCGCAGATTATAGCTTTGCCTACCGGGCCTTTGAATTGGCCCGCCTGCCGGTTTTTATAATTGCCCCAGTGCTGTTGCCGCGCCTCGCGCGGTTAATGTCTTCGAATAATAAGCCAGGTGTGGCGGATCAGCAACAGATCAATTCATTTATTAAAACTGAAATGTTTTTTGCTGTATTAATACCCTTAATACTAAATATTTTATGGGTACCGCTGGTAAGTTTAATTACAAAAGGGAAATACGGCAATACCAATTCGCTGCAGTTTTTAATCCTTTCCCTATGTATCCCGTTTCAGTTTTCTATTAACATGCTTTGGTCGTTAACTTTTGGCGCAAAAAAATATAAGCGGGTTACATTTATCACAATTGTGTGCGCCACAGTCAACGTACTTTTAAATGTGGTTTTAATTAAAAAATTCAACGGGGTTGGCGCGGCGGTTGCATTTTTTATCACCACTTTGTTACAGGGCTATCTTTATTATAAATTAGTATGTAAGGAAATCATGGTGCTTTCCCTTAGTCCGTTGCTACTGTTTATAACGGCTGCAATCGTTTATGTGATCGCCACCAGTATCAATGTTCATTTTGTGATCCAACTGATTATTGCTATTGCTTTATACCTGTCAGTCGCTGTATTATCAAAACAAATAAGCAGACAGCATATTTATGATTTCAAGCAATTTTTATCCTGATGAAGATTTTATATCTGTGTGATGAATACCCGCCCGGCAAACACGGGGGCATAGGCACGTCCGTAAGGTTATTAGCAAGGGAAATAGCAAAAGCCGGCCATAAGGTGATTGTTGCCGGGCTATACGGGCCAGGTTATGGAGGTAAGGATGAATTTGAAGACGACGGCGTTAAAATTTACCGGTTCAGAAGAGGGTTTAACTATAAATGGCTGCGCGACGAACAATCTTTTGCAGTGAAGGTGAGCAATAAAATATTACAGCTTACCGGTGTAATGGAAGCTGAAATTAAAAGAGGTTTAGCGGTTTATAACAAGGAACTTGAAAAGATTATACAGGATAATAGAATCGACCTTGTTGAAATGCCGGATTACAACGATTATATAAGATTTTGCAAATCCTTCGTTTCTTTTCCGGTTTTATCTGTTCCTGTTGTGGTGAAGCTGCACGGGTCCATCACTTATATTGCAGAAGAATCCGGAAAGCAGGTGCCGGCACATATCCTTAAAATGGAGCAGTCAATTTTAAACCAGGCGGCAGCTGTTTCAAGTGTGAGCAAGTATACGGCAGCCAAAAGCGCAAAATATTTCTCTTACCCCGATAAAATCGAAGTTCTCTATAACGGCATCAATGTCAACGTGCCGGCAGAGGAAAGCAGCAAAAATTCAAAGCAGGTAATTTACACGGGCACAATTGTAAAGCAAAAGGGTATTTACCAACTGCTTAAAGCCTGGAATGAGGTGAATACAGAAATGCCCGATGCCCGGTTGATCATATTGGGCAGAGGGGCACGGCGGCAGGCTATTTCCTGCTTAAATGAGCAGGCCCGGCACACGGTGTCATTTATGGGGCACGTACCAACCGAAAAACTATATAATTACCTGGCCAGCTCACAAATAAGTGTATTCCCATCCTATATCGAATCATTTTCGTTAGCTCCTTTAGAAGCAATGGCTTGTGGCACAGCGGTAATAAATTCCAAACGATCTTCGGGCCCCGAACTTATTGACGATGATAAAAACGGCTTGTTAGTCGATCCCGATGATACCGTCCAAATTGCATCGTCCATTTTAAACCTACTTAATAACCCTGAAACCTGCAGGCGGTTGGCCGAAAAAGGGAAAGAGAAAGTTAAAGACCGTTTTGATATACAAAAAATTGCAGCTCAAAACATTGAATTTTACAACAAAATACTAAGTAGTCGTCAATGATTATATTCCACAGCAAAACTATCTTCTTTGGGTTTGTTTTTATATCGCTGGCTTTCCATCTGGCTTAAATAATGATATTTGCGATGGGTGTTTTTTACCGTCGTTTTGGCAATGTTCCAGCCTTCGCGGCCATCTAAAAATCCAAGGTAAATAATGTAGTTTTTGAGAAACCCGAATATTGGTGAAATATAGAGCTTGATAACGTTTGACCGTTTCCCATTGCGGTAATATTTCTTAGCGCTCAATTTTGCATAATAGGTGCCTTTACCATCATATTCATCAATGTTTTTCACTGAATAATGATGAATATGCCCGTTTATTTTTTTTGTCTGTACATGCTCCGGAAAAATTAAGGTCTCGTGCACTATAGTTTCAGACCATTTTACCAGGGTCCGGTTAAACAAACGAATATGATGATCGCGCCCCCAACTGCCGAAGTGGATAGGTTTTTTTCCGAAGTATGATCTGAATTTTATATCGTAAACAACCGCTGGATCATCCAGCCTTAGTTTGTGAAGCGACTTAATCAGTTGCTCATCCGGTACTTCGTCGGCATCAATACTGAGTATCCAGTCGTATTTTGCCGCTTCAATTCCTTTATTTTTGTTAGCGCCGTACCCATCCCACGTTTTTTTATAAACCCGGCACCCGTAGGTATTGGCTATATCAAGCGTATCGTCAGTACTGCCGTTGTCAATTACTACGATGTCATCCGTGATCAACCTGGATTTATGAATGCAGCTGGCGATTATATCAGCCTCATTTTTAGTGATTATTACGATTGAGACGGGAACCATTTATTATGAGTTTGGATATGTTTTTAATAGATCGATGCTTTCGAGGGTTAAAAAAAGCCTCTAATAGCAGTTTGTATACTTATTATATCGTTCCTTTTCTTTTGGAGGTTGCCTTGTACAATAAATTTTTGGTAAATTTAACTATCAAACTGCGGCCGCTTAATCGGAAGCCAAATGATATCCAGATTTGCTGGTGAAGATCGGAGATTGCATGAACAATTTTAAAAAGGTAAAGTTTTATTTTTCCTCGTATTTAATAAACTGAAAATCAATATGTTATAGTTATGATATATTTTTTATATTTTAACAGGCAACCTTTGCGGGCATATTTACGTGATGAAGTAGAACAAGAAGACAATTTACACAAGCTAACAGGGTATTACCCAAATGGGAGAAGAAGAGTTACATCAACTGATCAGGGGTTGTATTAAACAGGATAGGAGATGTCAAAAAATGCTTTATAAAGCATTTTATGGGTTTTCTATGGGTATTTGCCTTCGTTATGCTGGTAATAGGGATGATGCTGCGGAGGTGATGAACCAGGGTTTTTTTAAAGCTTTTACCCATATAGAGCGGTACGATATGGAACGGCCATTTAAAGCGTGGCTGGGAAAGATCATGATGAATGCTTCTATAGATTTTTACCGTGCTAATTTGAAAATGGCTTATACAGAAGACCTGGATAAAGCAGAGAACATTAGTGATGGTGATCTTGTAGATAAAAATCTCAATTACAATGATCTTTTAGTAATGGTGCAACGGCTGCCAAATGCATACAGAACCGTGTTTAACCTTTTTGCTATCGAAGGTTATTCGCACGATGAAATTGCGGCAATGCTGAATATAAATGCCGGCACTTCAAAGTCAAATTTGCACAAGGCCAGGCAAAAACTTAAACAAATGATATTAAAAGCAGATTCGTCTGCCGGCAGTAATAATTATCACAAAGGAAATGATTATACCTCAATAGTAGCTATCAAGGCGATAGATGTCAGGAGTGTATTATTAAATAAAAACATTAGAGAATGAACGAAGATAAGGACAAGCTGGATGAGCTTTTCCGAAAAGGAATTGAAGATCCGGTTGATGAAGCCGGTTACCAGGAGACAGACTGGGATTCCCTCGAACAAATGCTGGATAAGCAAAAAAAGCGGAGGGGATTTATTTATTGGCTGCCTGTTTTAAGCAGCGCGGCAGCATTGCTTTTATTTTTAGGATGGTGGGCGTTTAGGCCCAAACCTACAGAGCAGCATCAGAATCACAACATCGCAGCTAACCATGTTACCCCTGCAAATAAGGGAAAAAGCGGTGGACAAAAGCAACAGCCGGTTATTAAGCAGCCCGTTGTTAACCTGCCTGCGCCCATACAGCCTGTTTCTGCTGCAACGGTTTACGCCAAAAATCACAATCAAAAAGGTGGAGCCGGCAGTAATAGGCCGCCGTTTGTAGCGCCGGTAAAGGGACATGTTCAGAATGGCTCTATTGCACAACCGGATGAAGTAAAAAGCAGTCAGTTTACCGAAACACTTGCGGCATTTAGCGAAACGCCTGCTTTTGAACCCGGATCGACCAATGTAACTGCCGTAAATTCTTTTGATATACCACGGCCGCCGGTTAATGGTCTGCCAGGGTCTGATGCAGCGAAGGACAATAAAATAAAGCTGAAACCTGCATTTCGCCCGCAATTTACGCTGAGCGTTTTAGCTGCCCCCGATATAAACGGAGCAGGCTCATTTCAACAGGGTAAATTAGGCACTAATGTGGGCCTGTTATTTTCTGCAGGAGTGTTTAGGAAATTTACCATCAGCACGGGAGCTATTTATGCCGATAAACCTTATTTAACCAATTTTGAAAATTACCATACCGTATATCAATTCCGGGAAAACCCCTTGAGTGTTTCCGCAGATTGCCGTATGATTGATATCCCTTTAAATATTGATTACCAGCTGTATAGTAAGCGTAATAACAAAATTTCGGTTGGTACGGGCCTCTC